>WNGI01002990.1_pt1 | contig 14788 bp, 15 predicted proteins | sample 5400621 | NCBI WGS metagenome assembly WNGI01 (sample SAMN13153374, study PRJNA577476) | soil metagenome | isolation source: 20 cm soil or saprolite under Garry oak tree replicate 1 | place: USA:California | collected 2016-06-15 | reverse complement strand
CATGCAGGTGGCGGTGTTCTCGGTCGCCGCGGCCACGCTCGTGGGCAGCGTCCTCGGGCTTGTCTCCGGATACCTCGGGGGTATCGCGGACCTGGTGATCGGCCGGATGATGGACGTGTTCTTCGCGTTTCCGGAGATCCTGCTGGCGCTCGGGATCGTCGCGGCGCTCGGGCCGGATCCAAAGAACGTCATCATCGCGATCGCGGTGGTCTACACACCGATCTTCATGCGGGTCGTGCGCGGCCCGGTCCTCGCGCTCAAGGCACGCGACTTCGTGGAGGCGGCGCGCGCGATCGGAGCGACCCAGGCGCGCATCGTCGTCAGGCACATCGTGCCCAACCTTCTCTCGACGCTCATCGTGCAGGTGAGCCTCGCTCTTTCGTGGGCCGTGCTCACCGAGGGCGCGCTGTCCTTTCTGGGCCTCTCGGCGCAGCCGCCCGCCCCGTCGTGGGGAGTGATGCTGAACGAGGGGCGGCAGTACCTCGAGTTCGCGACGCACCTGGCGATCTTCCCGGGTCTCGCGATCATGGTCGCCGTCCTCGGGTTCAACCTTCTCGGCGACGGACTTCGCGACGCGCTCGACCCGCAGCGCCGATGAGCAGGATCATCCGCGCGACACCGGCGCACCTGGGTCCGATCGCGACGCTCATGGCGACCTCGCCGCTTCTGCACCGCTACCGCGTGACCGCGCGCGGCGCCAAGGCGAGCCTCGCGGAAGCGATGCGCGAACGCGACACGGTCCTCGTCGCCGTGGACGGCGACGCCGTACTCGGATTCGCCTGGGTGATCGTGACCCGCGCGCTCGATCGCGCCGCATATCTGCGACTCCTGATCGTGGGCGAGGCGCACCAGTCGCGGGGAATTGGCGCGGGACTCCTCGCCCGCGCCGAGCGTGAGGCCCGCGCAGCACGCTGCCGGCACCTCGTGCTGCTCGTGACGAAGACGAACCGGCGCGCCCGCTCCTTCTATGAGCGTCAGGGATACGCGCACGTCGGCGACCTCGCGGGATTCGTGCGGCGGGGAATCGCCGAGTCGCTTTACCTGAAGAGCTGGCGGACGTAGGTCCGCGACGCGAGCGGTCGGGTCGACGCGAGGTGCAGGCCCGCGAGTACCGCGGCCATCGCGACGAGGGATGGTCCGAGCACGGCCACGCCGATCGACTGCATGAGGAGACCGACGACCGCCGGGAGCGACGCGCCTCCGATCATCGCGGCCGCCACCTGATAGCCGATCGCGCGCGGCGCCGCCGCACTTCCGATCCGTCGCGGCGTCAGATAGAGAAGGACGGGGACGAATACCGAAAGCGCCACCCCCAGGAAGGGAAGAGCGACGAGCGCCGCGAGCGCCGGCGGCAGGACCCAGTAACCGAGTGAGCCTGCGACGGCGCCGAAGACGCTCAGGTCGAGGAGCGGCGCCGGCCCGACGCGATCGCCGATGAACGCGAGCGCGATACGCCCCGCGGCAAGGGCCGACCAGTACAGAAACACTGCGAGGCCCGCGAAGACCTCGGTCAACGAGGCGTCGGCTGTGAAGCGCGTGTACGTCCATTGCCCCGCCCCTACCTCAATACCCACGTACACGAACATGAGCGCGCAGCCGATGATCACCGTCCGGCCGATGCTTCTCTCGCCGCTCGCCTCGGCCTTCATCTCGGGCGCGGCGCTCAGGTCCGACCGGACCCCGTATGTCGCCAGCCCCAGCAACGCGAAGAGGACAGCCGCGAAGACGTAGGCGGGGCGCCACGAATCGCTCGCCACTAGGGCCGCTCCAACGAGCGGCGGACCGAGGGATGCGCCGATCGCCCATGCCCCGTGGAGCGCACCCATGAAGCGAATGTCGCCCCGAAGAGCGCCTTCCGTGTTTGCCGCGGCGTCCAGCAGACCGAGCCCGCAGCCGAGGACAGCCGACGCAAGAATCGTGGCCCACCAACCGCTGGCGATCGCGAAGATCGCCAGACCGGCTGCAGCGGCCGCTACCGAGGCAAGGATCAAGGCGATCGTCCCCAGTCGCTCCCGCAGGAGACCACTCGCGGCGCTCGCCGCGAACTGTGGGATGGTCATTGCCGCGAAGAGCAGCCCGAGTCCGGCAAATGGAGCATCGAGCGACACGCGCATGGATGGCCAGGCGATGCCGAGCATTCCCGTCGGCAACCCGAGGAGGACGAGGCCGACGAACGCGATCGCCGCGGCTCTCCGACGAACGCGCACAGGCAAAGGCTACGGCTTTCGCAATCGCGAAATCCTCGCGCGGGCGTGGAGGCGGTACGATGCCGGCGGGGTGAGGAGCTGAACGAGCTCCAATTTCGGGGAGGATCTGATGTTCCGGCGAACGGCTCTTGTGACCCTCACGATCGTTGCGATAGTCGCCTTGGCAGCGGTGCCTTCGATCAGCGCGTCGCCGGGAATCGGCAACGTGCCGCAAGGCACCCAGAGCGACCGGGCCTACGCGAAGAGCGGGGCCTATCGCGTGACGAACGTTCTCGCGACGACGCAGCGGACCAGCTGCTACACGCCCGAGGTCCCGTTCTTCACCAAGCTCACGGTGAACGGCTACGACGGCATGACGAATTGCCTCGACCCGATCACATCGGATACCGGCGAAGACCTCGGACCATATTCGACCCAGGTTGGGAGCAACCCCGGCTATCCGGCCGCGAATCCGATGCTGGTGAAGGACCACTCGGAGTCCGACATCCGCGTCGATCCGACGAACCCCAATCACCTCATCGGACAGTCCAAGTGGTTCGTGAGCGGCGAGGGGTACAACCACCTTCTCGGGTTCTACGAATCGACGGACGGCGGAGCGACCTGGCCCGTGCAGGGCCACGTTCCCGGATACGAGGGCTGGACCGACAACACCGACCCGGTCGGCGCGTTCGATCCGTACGGCAACTTCTATTCGCTCGTCCTGCCGTACCAGTTCTTCTACGTCGGGGATTCGCACAGCTTTCAGGTCAACCAGAACCGCGAGCCGAATCCGACCATCGCGGCCGAGGTGATCTCGGCCTCCGTGCGCCCGCACGGCGCGACGACCGCGAATCAGTGGATCACGACGCATAACGGTCAACCCGACATCGTCGCGCCCTACGACAGCCAGGGGCGCGAACCGGACAAGCAGTGGATCGCGATCGACACGAACCCCGGCAGTCCATTCCTCGGCCGCATCTACGCGATGTGGGTCGTGTTCACCGGACCCTCGACCGCGCACCCATTCGTCGCGATCGCGACGGCACTGCCGGACGGCACGCACACGGATTGGTCGGCACCGATCTCGCTGCCCGAAGTTGGCGGGACGCCTCAGGGCTCGTCGTATCTCCTACCGCACATCACCCCGGACGGGACCCTGTACACGTCCCTCGTCACGACCATGCCGAAGAAGGGCTACTGCTGCGACGTCCTCTTCCTCGACAAGTCCAAGGACGGCGGGATGACGTGGACGAGCACGCTCATCAGCAACTCGATCACGGCGACGCCGTTCGTGTACCCGAATACGACCTTCCGCGATGGCATCGAAGAGAGCTTCGGCGTGGGAAACAAGAAGATCGGCGCTTATTACCCGCTCTACGTGACCTGGGAGGACTACAGCACCGGGGTCGTGAACGTCCTGCTCGCGGCGTCGTATGACGACGGCGCCACGTGGACTTCGCCGATCCAGGTCAACGACAACGCGACCGCCGTCGACGAGTTCCAGCCGAACCTCGACGTCGCGGCGGACGGCACCGTGAGCGTCGCCTTCTACGACCGCCGCCTGGCGTGCCCGGCGGCGGGCACCGCCGAAGCGGCGGCGGCCGGTCTCGCGCTCGACACCGCGAACGTCAACTACAGCGGCGCCCTTCCGCCGTACGGCGCGACGAACTATTGCGTGAACGCGAGCATCCAGTTCTACACACCGACGCTCGCGCCAAAGGGCCACAACGTCCGCCTCACGCAGCACACCTGGGACCCGCAGCTGCACTCGCCACACACGTCCTGCCCGACGTGCCGCAACACCTTCATTGGCGACTACTTCGGGATCATCTCCGCCGGTGGAAAGAGCTACACGACATCGGTGACCACGTACGACGACGGAACGAACCCACACCATTACCAGCAGCAGGTCATCGCGGTCCTCGCGATCCCGTAAGCGCACCGCACGGAGCGGCGGCGAAGGCCGTCGCTCCGTGCGACGATTCTTGAATGGTGCTCGTCCGCCGCGTCGTCCTCTTCGCCGTGATCTCGATCTTCACGCTGGGACTCGGTCTCCTCGCGCTCTTCGACGGGATCGACATGCTCGCGGGGTCGGGCGGGTACAGCGGGAACGACCGCGTTGCGCTCCTCGGACTCGGCGCACTCACGACCGCCGGAGCGCTCGTCCCAATCGCGCTCTGGTTCCTGGCTGGGTGGGCGATCTTCGTGAAGCGGCAGAAATGGGAGTGGTAGTCGCTGCACGCGTTGCGGATGGCACGGAGACAGCTTGAGCAGCGTCGGGGTCTTCTGAGCGAGCGGCCCCTAGACGGCGGTCCACCGCGATCCAACCGGGGCCGAGCGAAGAAGACCCCGGCGCTGCTCGCTGAGCCAGGACCGCAATCGCGTGCAGCGCCCTATTGGCTTGGGATGGTCCAGTCGGCCGGCACGACGTGGATCCAGGTCTGGCCGGGATCCAGGCGCACGGCCTCGCCGGTCGCGTTCCGGAGCGTGAAGACGTCGAAGATGTCAGGGCGCGTCCAGGTGACGTCCTGTCGCTTGCCGTCGCGGAAGACCGAACCGTTGCCTGTCCCCACCAGGGTCATGTCGAGCTTCGGGTTCCCGGCCGGATCGAGTCCGAAGTCGGTCGTGAAGTGGACCTCCGTCTGGATCACGACGATGTTCTTCGCCGCGACCGCCGCACCGCTCGCGCCGTCGACCTCGCGAACGCCGTCGTCGAAGCGCGCGTAGGTGCGGGCCGCCGGATCGTACCGGTAACCAACTGTGAATAACTCGCGATACGGGATCGTGATCGAGGTCGCATCGACACTGCCGGCCATCCCACCGGCGAGCGGATCCGTCACCGACGGCGGGAGGAAGTTCCATGACGGGATGCTCACGGGCTGGTCGCCGTCCGGCGCTCCGGCCAGCGCATCGCGCAGGTTCTGGTAGGTCGTGAAGTAGTTGTACGGAGCGTCGCGGAATCCAACGCGATAGCCCCAGCCGTAGCCGGGCGCGAGATCGACGTACCGATCGACAACGGCGGCGTCGTAATGCAGCTTCATGAGCTCCTCGGGACCGCCGCCCGAGTAGACGAACGCCGCGTTGAGGCTCGGGATGATCGGCGTGTCGGTCATGCGGGCGCTGCGGACCGAGCCGATCTGGTTGGGATCCGTTGATTGGAACACCGCGGCCAGACGCGTGGTGAGGCCTTCGACCAGCCACTCGTAGACCTGATCCGCTTTGGTGATCCCGTAGTGGGGCCGCGCATGCGGGTTGTTGTCGATCTTCACGTAGAGCGGCCGCTTCGAGGCCGACCCGCCATTGAGCGGCATTCCCGTGAGCGGCCACCGCGGGCAGACCGTCTCTTCGGATGTGGACGTCACCTTGAAGGTGCCGCCCATGTTCCGCAGAAGACTGCTGTGCACGAGGGCGCCGTCGGCGGGCGCGATCGCGGCTACGTCGACTCTGCGATCGCCGTTCCAATCGCCAAGGAGCACCGCCGTCGCTCCGGCGCACGCCGAGCCCGCGGGCAGCGAGGCCCAGCCGGCGAACCCGCTGGCCGGACGGAACGAGCTGCCCGAGTCGAAGACCTGCACCTTCGCGCTGCCGTCGGCATCGCCGTACACGGCGATGACATCGTCCTTCCCATCGCCGGTCACGTCCGCGGCGCCGATCGACGCGCGGCTCAGGTCGTACTCGCCCTCGTTCGTTTCATACACGTTGTCCATGAGTGCGAGGCCGTTCGGGTTCGGGTCGAATACGAGCAATCGTGCCTTCGCGTTCGGCGATTGATAAAGCGCCGCGATCTGCTGCGCGCCTCCGCTCCGCGTGAAGTGCCCGACCGTGAAGCGCGCGAGAGAAAGATCGAACTTCGCCGGCCCTGAGTTGTACGCGCCCTGGCTCCCGCCGAAGGTGAACGCCGATCCCGTCGATTCGAAATAGTGGATGCGCATCTGGAAGTTGTCGTACTGGTAGGCGACCATGACGCCATCGTGCCCATTCCCTGAGAAGTTCCCTGCAAGGATGCTTCGCGCTCGGTTCCACGTGTAGTCCTCGCCATCCCACCACTTCTCGGCCGGGCTGAAGCTCGAGCCGGTCGACCGGAACACGAGCAGCCCCGATTTGTTCTCGCTCTCGTCGTAGAGAGCGACGAGATCGTCTTTGCCGTCGGACGTGACGTCGGCCACCGCGACCTTCGCCCGGTTGAGCCGGAAGGTGTTCGGCCCGCTCGTGAGCCACACCGACTCGGTGAACGATTCGCCGCCCGCGGCCGGCTCGCGAACCGCTATCTGAAGGCTCGCGTCGCCGGGTCCGCTCTCGAGAAGCGCGATCTGCGACTTCCCGTTTCCCATGAAATCGCCGCTCGCCGCGAAGCCGGCGCCGACCTGGCTTACCGAACGGGCGGGTTTGAGCGGCGGGATCGGTGTCGCGGTGGGCACCGGAGAGCCTTGAGCCTGCTCCGTCTGAATTGGGGCCCCCTGCGGGGTCGAGGCGGTGCATGCGACGAGCGCGACGGTCGCGAGCGCGAGCGCTCGCGCGGTGATGAGCGGACGATGAAGCAACCCACCTCGCATGATGCGGCACCGCGCACGCTTCGTGCCAGCAGCCTGGAGACCGACGGCGAAGCCGCCTGCCGGTCGAGCGGCCTGGAGCTAAGTGGTGGAGCGCTTGGGAACGAAGCGGACGGCGGTCTGAAGACCGCGAGGGTGCTCCTCGAGCTTGATGTGCTGGTAGTTATGGACGGCGACTTCGTGTTGGGTGCGGAGGAGGCTGGCGGCGGTGAGGGCGGGCATCGAGCCTTGGGTGCTCACCACGAAACACTCGCGGCATCCGACGAAACGGCAGGGGAAACCACCTGATCTCACGCGGACCGCCTTTCTGGCCGTCAAGCGGCCCGCGTAGACATCAGCGTACAACCAAAAAGGATCATTACGAGAGGCAGATGCGGTCGTTCAGCGATCGGACCGGTATGCTTATAACAACTTAATCGGGCCGTCAGAAGAGATATGTGCCGGGCCGCGTCGAGCGGCCCGTTTTTTCTAGCCCTAGGGAAGGACCTCGCTTTACTTGATCACTCTTGCTCCGGACCTTGATCGCGCTACGGGCGACCTCGGTTGGACGACCCTCACGCCGATCCAGGATCTGGCGATCCCGCACCTTCGCGCCGGGCGCGACCTCTTCGCGCAGGCGCAGACCGGCACCGGGAAGACCGGCGCCTTCGCCCTGCCGATCCTCGAGCGGATCGACGGCCGGGCGACCGCGCCGTTCGCGCTCGTGATCGTGCCGACCCGCGAGCTCTGCGCGCAGGTCGCCGCCGAGTTCGAAGCGCTCGGACGTCATCGCAACGCGCGGATCGTCGCGCTCTACGGTGGGGTCGGATACCGCGATCAGGAGCTCGCGCTGCGCCGCGGCGCGCACGTCGCTGTGGCCACGCCCGGCCGGCTCCTCGACCTCGTCAAGCGTCGGACGTGCGACTTATCCAAGGTCCGCGTGCTGATCCTCGACGAGGCCGACCGACTCCTCGACCTCGGGTTCGCGCCTGATGTCGCGAGGATCGTCGCGCTCGTGCCGGCAACTCGCCAGACGGCGCTCTTCTCGGCGACGCTCACCGCGGACGTCAAGGCGATCGCGCAGCGCTACACGAAGAACCCCGCCACCGTTGCGGTGCGCCCGGAAACCCCCACCGTCGATGCCATCGACCAGGCCTGGATCGAGGTGCGCGAGGCGGACAAGGTCGGCGCGCTCCACGAGCTGCTCGGCCGGGAGGGTGTGGACCGCACTCTTGTGTTCCGACGGACGAAGTACGGCGCCGACAAGCTGGTGAAAGCGCTCGGCCGCCTCGGTCGGCCGGCGCGCGCTCTCCACGGCAACGTCGGTCAGCGCGAGCGCGAGCGCGTGCTCGAGGGCTTCCGCCGCGGAACGTTTCCGACTCTCGTCGCGACGAATCTCGCCGCGCGCGGTATCCACGTGGACGACATCGGCCACGTCGTGAACTACGACCTTCCCGAGAACGCCGACACCTATGTGCACCGCGTGGGTCGGACCGGGCGCGCCGGTCGGCGTGGCATCGCTTACACGTTCGTGAACGAGACACAGCGCAAGGATTTCGAGGACATCCGTCGACTCGCGAAGGTGTCCTTCCGGCGCGAGCGCGTGGGCATCCCGGACGCGGCCACGCTCGCGCTCGCGAACGGGGCGCCGCCGACGGCGCCCGGGCGCCGGATGGCGCACACTCGACGTTGGGCATCAGCATCTAGAACAAGATCACGCCGACCGGCAAGGGGGCAGAGCTAGGTGGGAAGAAAGAAGCGTGTCGGCTTCGCCGACCTACAGGCGACCCATGCCGAGCTGGATCGCGGCGAGCTCCGATGCCCGGAGTGCAAACGGAGCGTGGCGGAAGCGGACGGTCTCCGATTCGTTCCAGCTCTCGGGCAGACCGAGTCGTCGCTCGCGACGCTCAGCTGCCCGCGCTGCCGCACGATGATCAGCATTCGCTTCATCGCCGCCCACTAGCGCCGCGGCGAAATTACCCCCATTCGGCCTATAGCCAGTACCGCCTCCGCATAGGACCCTTTTCGGACCACATCGGAGGCGAGTGAGATGAGCTGGATGCCCGAGCCCGAGCCGACCCCGCTTCGTTTGCGTCTTGGACCACGAGCGGAGACGCCCCTACCGGTCTCTCCCGTGTTCGAAGACGCCCACGTCGACGGCGGCAGCCACGCCGACGAGATCGACGCGCCGATCCAGCCGGCTTCGCAGCTCGCATCCGCAGAGGACACGGTCGCCGCCGCACCGGTCGACTCAAAGGATCCCCTTCGCGCCGCCGCGAGCGAAGAGCTCCAGCGCGCGATCGAGCAAACCTCAGAGCGCGTCGAGCGTTGGATGGCGGATCAGCGACGCCGGCTGGGCCTCGGCATCGATGCGATGGTCGCTTCGCTCAAAGAGCAGCGGGACACCGAGATCTCACGCATCGAGGAGTGGAAGGTCGCCGAGCGCGAGCGCGCCGAGCGCCAGCTCGCGCAAGAGAAGGAACGGTTCCACGGACAGCTGATGGAAGAGCTGGTCGAATTCGAGCACCAGCTCGGCGAGCGCCTCCGCGAGCAGGAAGAGCGCCTTGCGAAGTGGTGGGACGAAGCGGAGCAGCTCACCAAGCAGCGTTTTGCGGACTTCGGACTTTCTTCGGAGGCGAGCAACTCTCCAAAGGCCTGAACCATCGCGCCTACGGCGCGGGATTCACCAGCACGCCGACGGTCTGGAGCCAGTGGGGCTCGCTCAGCGGGTTGCGCTCGATGGTCATACCGAGGCGGTTCATGACAGCTATCGAACGCAGGTTGTCGTTCTCCGTCGTGGCCACGATGCGTGCGAGATCCAGCTCATTGAACGCATAGGACACCATCGCGCGGGCCGCCTCGGTCGCATAACCCTTCCCCCAGTGCGTCGGGAAGAGCGCCCAGAAGAGACCGACCTCCGAGGTGCGGTGCGGTGTGCCGTCGAACGAGCCGAGCTGTCCGAATGGCGCGAGGCACGCGGCGAATCCGACCGCCCCGATCAGACTGCCGTCGCTTTTCAGAATGATCGCGCGGTCCTCATAGGGCGTTTGGTGCAACAGGTCGTGGGCCCTGTCTGCGATGACGTTGTATTCGAGCAACAGCCGCGTCGTGTCTTCGGCTCCGTAGCTCTGGTGGCCAAAAGCCTCGTCGAGGAGGCGCTTGAACTCCGCGGCGTCGTCAAGCACGAACGGACGGATGACCAGGCGATCGGTCTCGAGCGTTCTCATGCCATGAGGTCGTAGGCCTCGCGCAGCCATCCCATGAGCTGCGCGTCGACTTCTTTCTGGCTCGCGATACGGACATGAACGTGAAACCGTCGCGCCGAGACCGGATCGACCTTCGTGATGCGCGCCGCGCGGATCACGTGATCCGTGACGATCTGCAGATCGAGGCAGTCGCGCTTGGGGTGTACGCCCAGAAAGCCGCCGCCGCTGCGAAGAAGCACCGACCGCTCGCCACGCTCCTCGACGACCCGGCCCAAAGCTTGGACCGCTTTCAAGAGCCGCGCGTAAACGCGCTGAAGCGCGGGGTCCGCGCGTGCGATCGCGTCAGTCATCGGGCTTGTTCCATCCAGGCCGCGGCGAGGGCGCGGATCCCATTTGCGTCCAGCTCATTCGTGAAGAAGCGGATGATGACGGTCGATTCGCGAAACGTGAAGCGAGCGTCGGCAGAGTCGTCGCGACCATATCCAATCTCGACAGGAACTCCGGAGACGATGACGGTTTCGCGACGCTCCGCGCTGGGATTCACGGTGATGTCCTGCGACCAAACGGTGACGCCCATCCCGCGCGAACCGGGCCGTCGGTACTGCACGTCCACGGAACGCCACGTCGGCGTCACAACCAGTTGGACTTGATCGACGGTCCAGCCCCCGGGCAGCTGGTCAGACTGAGGGATGGGAAGGTTGGCCACGCGTGCTTGCTCGAGAGTCACCCGGCGGCTCGCCACCGCGGAGACGTTGCCGATCTTGAAGACCTCGTTGAACAGGCCGGTCGCCACGGCGGCGGTCGATCCGACCGCGAGCAGCGCCATAACGCCCGCCACGATCAGCACAGGTACGCGTCGTGGACGCGTTCGGGACCGTTCGACCGTCGTGACCGCCCGAGAGAGCGCGTCCCAACGGCGAAGCGCTGTCTCGCAGCGGGTGCATTGAGGCAGATGGGCCTCGACGGCCTGATGTTCGTCGGGCGCGAGTTCGCGGTCGTAGTACGCCGAGAGCTGCTCGATGGTGACGGTCATGGTTCCTCCCGAAGTGCTGCGAGTACCCGAGCGCGAGCCCGTGCGACCCGCTGGCGAATCGCGCTAACGTCGACGCCCTCAGAGCGCGCGATCTCGCTGTAGCGCGTGCCTCCCGCGACAAGGGCGAGTAGGCGTCGGTCGCTCGGTCGCAGCCGCTTGAGCGCCGCTTCGACGTCGATCCGAGCGGCCGACGTGTTCGGCTCGGCCGTGACGTGGGCGGCGATCTCTAAAGGAACGAGACGCCGGTCACGGCGCCAACGATCGATCGCGACGTTGCGGGCGATCCGACGAAGCCAGGCCGCTCTTCGTGCTCCGGGCGGGACCGAGACGGTCGACCGGCCCGCACGAAGGATTGCCTCCGACGCGACGTCCTCCGCCTCATCAGCCCCGAGGCGCCGCCGCAGCGTGCGCCGTAGGGCGTCGCCGTGCTCGGCGAGCCAGGCCCATCGCTCCGCACTCTCGGGCTGATGCATCTATCAGAAGTGGACGTGCGTAGCTGGCAACTGTGACACCTTGCTCGGTCGCTTTCTCGGCGGGCGGCCGCGATGACGCGAAGCGGATGACGTTTTCGTCATGAGGTCCGCCAAGGACGGAGGAGACTTCTACCGAGCCGCAAATGGGCAGGAGGTAGAGCGATGAACAACGATCAGATGGCGGAGCGTATCCGAGCCGCCTACAAGTCCGGTGATCTCGCGACCTTCGCACGAGAGCAGCGAGAGATGGCGGCCGACGACATGGTGCAGGAGTGGCCGCAGTCCGGCGAGCGGATCCGCGGCCGCAAGAACATCGAAGCCGTAAACGAGAACTATCCCGCGAGCACGGGGACGAAACCGAAGCTCGAGCTACGCCGCCTGCTGAAGCCGGGCGAGGCCTGGATCATCGAGGGCACGATCGACTACGGCGACGGCATCCCCGTGAGCGCCGTTTCGATCATCGAGACCGGCCCCGATGGAAAGATCGTTCGTCAGACCGACTACTTCGCCAATCCCTTTGAAGCACCGGCGTGGCGCAGCAAATGGGTCGAGCAGATGGAGCCAACCGAGGCCGGGGTCCGGTAGCCGACCTACCTCGCGAAAGGTGACGAGCGAGCCTCACGCAACCTGAACCGCGTCACCGACGCGAACGACACCGGCCTGGGCAACACGTGCCCACACGCCGAACGCGAGCGGCTCGCTCGTCACCTCTTCGGTGCGGTACTTCGCGAGTGCCGCAAGGGTGTCCAGATCCGACACGCCGGTCCGCGGGTCGAGCGTGGTCACGGCGCAGCGGCCAATGTTCCCACCGGGTACGACCACGGCCGATCCGATGTGTACGCGACTGCCGATCCACGTGTCCTCGGCGTGCGCTTCGACGCCAGCGATGCCAAAGAGCATTCGAAAGCGGCGAGGATCGACCGGAGCGGTCACGCCTGCGGCCTTCGCGATCGCGCGAAGCGATTCTTCCGCGAGGAGTGACGCACCGGCACCCTCATCGGCGCGATCGACACCCTCGCCGGGGTTATCGAAGCGCACGAGCCGCACCGGCCGCCCCGCCAGTGTGGATAACGCGTCGGCCCACGGTCCCTTGACCACGCGCGCGGGGACGCTGCGTCCGTAGATCGAGACCGAGATCGGGCGGCCGAGATCGACCGTCCCATCCTCCCTGGACCCGTCGGGCATGTCGAAGACGAGGCGCCGCATCGCGTCGTCGAAATGCGGTCGGACCGCGACAAAGCGCTGGACGCGCTTCGCATTCAGCATCCTGCCCTCGGGGTCGACGATGCAGAAGCGACGATCGCTCTCGACGCCGCGCAGCTCGAGCGCGACCTCCTGCAGCTCCTGGATCGCAAGTGCCTTGATCGGGGCCGAGTGGATCCAGGCGACGCGGGCGGCCATGCGACTGGTCATACAACGGAACGGTAACGTGCTCTCCAGGCTGCCGACCGGTCGACGGTGGAAGCGCCTCGTGCATCAACTTTGATAAACCATGCGCTCGATGCTGTCGCTGGGGTTGCCTGGCGATCCGAAGTTCGCGATCGCCGCCACCGTAGGGTTGCTGCTGGTCGTGCTTGCCCGATGGGCCTCGCAGGTACCCGGATCGAGGCGCGACCTGTGGATCGCGCTCCGACTTGGGGATGTGCTCGTCACGGAAATTCTCGGTGCGTTTCTCCTCGGCTACGGCTTGGGTGGACTCATCGCGGCGCCTGATGCCGCTGCGGCGAACGGTCCCCCCGGCCGGTTCGCGCCGGTTGGACGATTCGGCGGATTCAGCCCGAACCTGCCGGTCACGCTCGGCGTCGTGGGAGCAGCGATCGCCGTCCTCACGCGGCTCGACTTGAGTGGCCTCGCGCTTCGCGGCTCGTCTCCGCGCAACGGGTTGTCGATGTATATGGGATGGGACGCCCGCGTGATCGCGCCGATCTCGGCCGGAGGCTTCGGTCAGATCGCGATGCGCGACGCGATGGGTTACCCGTTGTCCGCGGTCGCAACCGCGGACACCGACATCCCGGAAGGAGCTCCGGTGCGCGTCGTCGGCACGAAGGGCGTCAACCTCTTGGTCGCTCCGGTGTCGTCCCCGTAGAGCGGCGCCTGCTCGCCACTACGCGAGACTGACCTCCACTTCGAGGTCGCGACCGATGATCGTCGAGAGGCGCTTCACCTCGGCCCGCAAGGGCGTTCGCTGCACCGCGCCGGCCTCCTTGAACCAGGCGACCTGAACGCGGTTTCCCGCCAGTCCCCAGGTCCCTCGGACCACGCCGCCCGCGAGAACGACCGGCGCGATCCAGCCGCTCTGTTTGCTCACCGCGGTTCGCCGTCGCGCGCTAACCACGTGGCCGTCGCCGGTGCCCGGTCCCATGACGAACTGATCGAAGCCCGGCAGCAGGCGCACGGCGCGCGTCGGCCTGGTCGACATCAGCTCGTCGAGATCCTCGGCGAGGACGTACGTGCGCTCGCCGCCGACCTCCACCTCCGCGAGACGCGGGCCGAGCGCCTCGAACCACGCCTGCACGCGACGTTTGCCGATCCGTCCCGGCCCGATCCAATGCGAGAACGCGTCGGCGTTCGCAGGTCCATACGCGCGCAGGTACGACGAGATCGCGACCGGCGCTGCTTCGTCGGGCTCGGGGACGCCGGCCCACTTTGAGCTTGCGGCCTTCGGTGTGGTGAACGTCACGCGGGTGCCCTGGCTTGGCCCGAAACACAGGTCGCCCTGCCACGCGTACGGCTTGAGGAGCGTGCCCCACCCCGACCGGAGCGCGTCCCCGAGATGACCGTAGCCGCGGCGCGCGATCACCGCTTCGATGAGCTCGGCGCGCGTGAGAGCCTTACCGCCGAGCACGTCGCGCACCACCTCGCGAAGAGCGTCGAGCTGTTTTGGAGTCACGCCGAAGTAGCTTTGCCAGCTGGGCCGTTCCCACGATCGGCCCGCGGCTATCAGCGAAAGGAACGCGCCGGCGTCTTCAGGGGTGAGCAGATGGAGCGTGCCGCGCATCGCCCACGTCTTGATGATTCGACCTTCGCTCAACGCGCGGGCGACCTCGCCGGCCTTCGAAGTCTTTCGCCGGACGCGCACGCAGAGCTCGGCGTACGACGCGACCTGCGATTGGACTCCGCACAAACGGCGGACGACGGCCGCGACCGGCTGGTCCCCCACCGGATCGAGAAAATGCCGGCGCATCCGCCAGGCGAGGGCCTGCGACCACGTCACTTTGGCCCTCACCGGCGGAGATTAACGCGCGATAGCAGAGAATGACGCCGTGGCCGAGCAGGGTATGTTTCTGAGCGAGCCGCCGGCGAGCGAAGCGGCGGACGTCGCCTTCGACGAAGACAGAACGTCCGATGGATACGTCAACAA
>WNGI01002988.1_pt1 | contig 14792 bp, 19 predicted proteins | sample 5400621 | NCBI WGS metagenome assembly WNGI01 (sample SAMN13153374, study PRJNA577476) | soil metagenome | isolation source: 20 cm soil or saprolite under Garry oak tree replicate 1 | place: USA:California | collected 2016-06-15 | reverse complement strand
TCGTTCGAAACTGGCTGTCCTCAGTGAGAAATTCGCACCAGAGACTACCCTTCGTACGACAAATGGCATGCCACCCACTAGTTTGAATGGGAGGAGCGTTTGGAATAATACACTGTGATATATGTACTAAATTGTTGCAATCGGGAACTATTATACAATTTATCAGGTGACTATAACTATCCTTTTTTCCCCTCAGATTCCGTTATATCAATCGCAGGAGCCCAGGTGCTGAGCGATGTGCATGAATCATAACTGATTCAATGTCACTTCTCTACAAACATCTACGCATCCACCAAGTTTTCGGGGCGAATACGGATGTGGGTAAGACCATCTTGACGACGGCCTTGGCCCGCGCATCTGCAGCTAGAAATACGCCTGTCTTTTACCTCAAGCCAGTAAGCACAGGTCGACCCGAAGATGCAGATGATGGGTTCGTAGATATTGCGCCCATATAAATTAGCGCTCAAGATTATGACAGGCACATCGACCGTTATGGTGGAGCACCAGATCTTATCGAGACTCACTGCTTGTATTGTTATAACGAACCCGTCAGCCCGCACTTGGCCGTAAAGCTAGCAAACGATGCAAATGTAGGTGGATACTACCGTGAAGCCCCAGTTGTTAATTATGGAACAGATACCGTCTAATGAAACAATACTAAGGTCTATTTCTAGCTATGTGCAACGGTCGGCATCGAAATTCTCGAAAAGGGCGCATATGTACATAGAGACCGCAGGAGGTGAGGTGTAGGCTGTAGTGTATATGGTTCAGTCCGGCAAACTTGAGCTCCAACTGACTGATAAAATTTCTAGGTGTCCATAGCCCCACCTTGTCAGGTACCACGCAGGCAGATTGCTACCGACCTTTATTCCTGCCTACGATCCTTGTCGGCGACTCCAAACTTGGCGGAATCTCGTCAACAATCTCGTCGTATGAATCCTTACTCTTGCGCGGCTACATTATCGATGCCGTCATCGTATTTCGCGATGAATACTATCGCAACTGGGAGTATCTGTCCCCTTACTTCGCAGAACGCGGAGTGCATGTCTGTGCATTCAAACCGCCGCCTCCATTGCACTCTGAACTATCCGTGAACGTCCGATTAACGGATGAATACTACTCCTCACTTGTTCCCGAGAACAAAAAAGATGGCATGTTCACTGTCATCGACCACTTGGACGAATGCCATGAAAAACGGCTTCACGAGCTTAAAACAATGCCGAGACGCACGCTAGATTCGATTTGGTGGCCATTTGTTCAACATGGACTTGTAAAAGATGAAAAGGATGTCATGGTCATCGATAGCGCATATTCGGACTTTTTCAGCACTTACGAACATAAAAAGGGTTCGGAATCTCAAACTCTCTCGTCCCTTTTGATCCCGACTTTTGACTCTTCTGCATCGTGGTGGACGCAGGCATTTGGTCACGGACATCCATCATTAGCTCTTGCAGCCGCCAGAGCGAGCGGTCGTTATGGTCACGTCATGTTCCCAAAAGCCACGCATCTTCCGGCATTGAGATTGGCAGAACGTCTAAAAGAAGGTCCCGGTAAAGGGTGGGCAAGCCGAGTATTCTATTCTGATAACGGGTCGACGGGAATGGAAGTAGCCCTGAAAATGGCTCTCCGTGCTTATACTGCACGGTATGGCCAATCAATATCTCGGACAGAGCAAAAGTCTCTTGGTGTGTTGGGCCTCAGAGGCAGCTACCATGGGGACACAATTGGTGCTATGGACGCATGTGAAGAGGCGGGTGTGTATACATGTGAATGGCACGACGCGAAGGGTTACTGGTTCGACCCACCTTCTGTCGGTGTACGACAAAACAAAGCTATCATTTCCCTCCCTTCTGCTATTGCCGACTTGACTGGTTCAGCACAAGTTTCGGTCAATTCGCTCGCGTGGGTTTATGATATGGACGCCCGTGTGCAGTCACCCTTGGCGCAGACTTATGCGACGTACATCCAACGCACTCTGGATAGCCTACAGCGCCAAGGTGGTCCGAAACTCGCTGCGCTTGTCCTCGAACCACTGCTTATGGGCGCCGGGGGCATGATATTTGTTGATCCCTTATTCCAACGAGTACTCGTCGATGTCATACGTGGCAAGAATCAGCCTTCTAGTTCTGACTGGTCTGGAATGCCCGTCATATTCGATGAAGTATTTGTGGGTCTTCACCGTCTTGGGTTGCAAAGCGCTGGGCCACTTCTTGGTGTTAATCCTGATATCTCTGTCAACGCCAAGATTCTGACGGGAGGGCTGGTACCCCTTGCTGCTACCTTAGCATCTGAACATATTTTCAATGCCTTCCTTCGCGATGAGAAGGCGAAAGCGCTCTTGCATGGCCACTCGTATACCGCCCATGCTCTTGGCTGTGAGGTGGCGAACGAAACGTTGAAGATGGTAGACCAACTAGAAGCCAGTCCAAGCTGGCAGGCGGCGCGGAGCAAGTGGATCGACTCAAATGGTGGTTTCGTTTGGAGTTTCTGGGATCCAGATTTTGTGAATGCTATCTCATCAGTCGGCTCAGTGGAAGAGGTCATGTCTCTAGGTTGTGTGTTGGCAATCAAATTTAAAGATACCGGCGCTGGTATGTTCTCTTGTAACATTTTGGATGCATGAACTGACGAACGTGAACAGGCTACACCTCCAATCGTGCCGAAGAGCTATTAGCTCCACTTGACGAGATCATCGATGATGGTGTATCTTCTCCTGCGCCTGGGGGTTCACCTTTCAACACACACTTCAGAACGTTGGGTAATGTTGCCTATTTCATGACCAGCTTGAACACGTCTCCTTCTGTCGTAAGAACTATGGAGGACAAAATCTGGAAGACGCTTAATAGATTTTGAAAAAAATGTACATGACAGTAGAAACAAATTAACTCCGCCAATATTGCGCCAAGTCGTGAATGCGATCCAACACCACCGTCAGATACGAAGTCTCGTTAAGCAATGCTTCGAAATGTTTGATCGCTTCCTCTTCCGTCAAATCCAACCTGAACTTTTCCTGGATCTGTTCATGCACATCACGGTGCTTGATATCGGGGATGTTCGCGTCCACCATTAGCGCCACTAAGTTAAGAATCAGGTTTGCGCTCTTGCGAAGGATGGTGAATGCAGTGAAGCAAAAATTCTTGAACCGCGCGTAGTGTGGTGATTGAGCTCCACCCATGCCATCTACCATTTCTTTGCATACTTTGACGGGTGGCGGAAAAGGCTTTGGATCGCGTCCGAGAATGTAACCAAAGTCGACTGAACCTGCGCGTAAGGCATGTGATGCAATACTTAACCTACATACGTACCGTGGAAGAAGTGTCCTGAGGTCATACCATCAGAGTGATTTCATTCCCTATCGATATAAACTTACCGTCGGATGCAACAAGAAGATTGTCCAAATGACGATCGCCCACGCCTAGTAGATAAGTTACAACGCAATAACCAGCTATCACCATTCGTTAGCTCTGCGGCTAACAAAATACATCATCAACACTCACCACAGCTCCGAACAAATGTATCAATAACGCTTGGCTCAACACCCGAAGTGCCCACGCTGCCCTCGTCAGGATTATGCAAGCGAAGGTAATTGAGAACGTTCCCGTGTTCGCTAACGATAGAGGCAATGGCCATGCTGGGGATGAACTGTGCCATCCCCTGCGACGGACCCGTAGCCAACACGTCATAAGGACTCAACTTGAGGTCCAAGTTTTCCTTTCGCAACAGCAGATCCATCAACGTGAAAAGCTGGATAACGAGCTGGTCTTGTCTCATGTCATCTCCGTCTTTGAAGATGACGGGATATGTCGATCCGTCGGAACACTGAAAATACAGCAAGAAAGGTTGAAGACTTGATTTGAAAATAGAAGACTTTTCAGCCACGATGCCAGTTATTTCGATTCGGGCGTTCAAGGGTAATGGCAGAGGTGGCATAGATGCCATGTTACTTTTTGGATCCGCGAGAAAAGAACGTAGCTTCTCAATCTTCTTCGGACGTGGGTCTTTCGATGTCCTGAGTTCTCTGGCTCGCTTTGCGAGAGTCTCGATCAAGAGACCTTGGCGGCGCAAAAGCTCGCGGCGCTCCGTCCCATCTTCTGCCTCGAGTATCTTATTCATAAACTTGAAAACCACCCGCCCGTACATCTTGGCCATGACCCTGTCCTCTGAGGCCACTTCAACCATGAGGTACCAATATAATCTGTTACCTAGCACAGAGTTCATAACACCACGTTCAATCAAAAAATCAGTAAGCCCGCTATCGTCATATGAAATTGCGCTCGTTGCAGATCTTGACGATCGCTGGTCACTAGCCACACTCTCGAATTTGAGTGCCTGCACTAGTTGAAGTAGATATAGTGTAAGTTCCTATGTGAAATGAGTGGCATGTTCTCCCCTACAAAGTACCGGAGGCTTACATCGTCATCGGCACGTTTTAGTTGTCGAACAGCAAACGCTCGTACGCGTGAGTCGACAGTGCCTGGTCCCAGCAGTTCGAGGGCGTCGTCAACGTCAACCTCTGTCCATTGAGGCAATAGCTCCTCAACGGCCTGCTTAACCTCAGATGAATCGCGCCATGTGACCGATTTGAGGAACTTTGTTAGACCCCGTTTGTCCCTCGTCAGGTAAAATCGGAATTTCCAAATGAGGTCTTTCTCTTCCGATGTTAGTTGTTGACTTGGGGCATAGTTCAACATAACCTGATGACGATGAGAAGGACGAAAAAACCAGTGGGCATTGAAAACAAACAGCTAGTTCATCTCGTATCTTTGCATTTGGTTTCAACTCCCTGTCATAGGGACTACTCCGGTGACTTCGAACCAAACGACGATGTTTGTCTTCCACGGGATTTTCACGTACGACATCTGGGTCAACGACGCTCCATAATGTCGAGTCCAAAGAGAGAGGTGACGAGATGGTTGTAGAAGTAGTGGTCGTTGTGGGTGGTGGTAGACTTGATGATGTTGTCACAGGCAACAAAGTCTCCTGAAGAAAGTCAATCTTTGATTTCGCACATGGTTACCACAGGACATACGGGTTCACTGAAGATGACTGGAAAGTCGAATCTGGGCAAGTCGATATAGAGGAATAAATTCTCAGATTTCTCCGCCTCTGCCTGTTGGAAATATGCTTGCTAAAATGAACTAGACCCGGTGAGAAATGTTTCATACCACATGAATCTCTTCCATTTTTCGAAAGGCTAATTTATCTAGCCAATCTGATTTTGGAATATCTCCTCGGTCATATTTCTTGACCAGCTATAATCAACTGGTCAAGATGCCCGCCTTTGCAGCCCAGAAAAGACGAACCTTCTCCAAGCGGCCCATCTCGTCCCTTGTATCCACTTTGCTCGGCGTTCTTGTCTCGAGTGACCCATCCGCCTCCTGTCCAGGCCATAACAACAGACGGTGCTTGCCGCGTCTCAGAGTCCTGGAAGTGACGTAAGGTACAGCCTGAGTGCAGCGATGTCAAACTCACATTTTCTTCCCGAACAAACGGAAAGTGGAACCACCGACAGGAACAGCATTTCTGGGACCAGCAATATCCCAGACAGTGAACGTAATTTGCGAGGTCAAAGGAAGGTCGCAATAACGTATTGGAAGTGTTATCCATTCATTCCATCTACATAATGCGTGAATGTCGTGCAGGATATAATGGAGGTCAGATGTACGAGTATTTCGATTTGAAAGCCTTGAAGGATGTGCGAAATGGGATTGTGAGCGGTTTGTTGTCCGCTACCAGCTGACAGGTGACATATAGGTCTTACATTGTTCTTGAATCCTAACATTATAAGCTGGCAACAAACAGCGGTAGCAAGAGTACACGCTTACGAAGATTGGACGCCATGGTGTCGTAGTTCAGGGTTCTCAAGTAACTCGGTATGACTTTTTGGCTTCCTATTGCCCTGCAGCTCCGACCTGTTGTGGTTGTCAGATCTAGAGTCCAGCAGAAACTGTCATACGAACACCCTGAAAGTGACGGGCAGTTTCAAGTCCGAGAGTTTTGCAAACGTAAAGTCGTCTCGATTGTCTTTGTCCATTATATCATGGTAGTTGCTAGAGTGTGTCTTACAAATTAGGACATGTACTGTCTTGGCCGAACGTAACGATTTTGGTCACATAACAGCCTCGTCGTTCAAAGGTGAGCTTCCTTCATCGATGCAAAGTCCCAACTCAGATGCGGTAGATGGACTTAATCAACAATGAACGCATAAAGCCACAAAATGACTCGAAAATAGAAGAAGCCCACAATCGTCTCCCGAACGAAATCCTCAGTCACATATTCATTCTAGCTGCACAAGATCATGGACCCGTATATTTCCCTATCTCTATAGACAATCGCTCTATTCAACTTGTCATATCCCATGTGTGTTCGCATTGGCGAAAGGTGGCTCTTTGTACATTCGAGCTATGGAACAACACACTACTTTTCTATTCCGGCCCGGGACGCGTTATCGATCTTCATGAGCAATGGCTCCTGCGAGCTGGAAATTCTCCCGTCACGCTGTCGATACGATTCTCTGGCTTACTGGATGGTGATGAAGTTGCCAGCGCGTTGCAGAGGATTTCCTTACCATTTCAAGTCAAGAGGCTCTGTCTTGACTTGATTTATGAACAATTCGAAAAATTGTCAAATTTACCGGAGACTGCATTATCAGATCTTGCAGCGTTGGAACTTGACATCTCACTTCCTGACCAGGTAGACGCAAACATCACTCCACTTCATTTCATTACCCGACTCCAGTCTCTGACACTCCACAGCGAGGGGTTAGACGTCTGGTTTGATAGACTCTCCACAATTCTGCCGTGGAGCCAGCTACGATCTGTGGATGTCGGGAACGTAGGTTCAGCGAATTTGCACCCCATTGTTGATGCCTTGCGCCAGATCCCAATGCTGCAAAGACTCAACTTGTATCTAAACGAGCGTCGTATCGACGTCTTTGAGGACCTGACGATGCCTTATTTACGGGATTTCCAACTGGACATTGCCATGGAACGCAGAGAGTTTGACAAGGTTCTGCGTTGTTTTACGTGCCCTTCCCTCGAAATTTTCACACTCTCGTCGAATACTTCTTGGACGTTCCAGACGATTGAAATTCTTAAGCAACAGTATAATATGCACAATCTTCAAGAAGTCAAATTTACCGATGGTTGTGCACTTCCAGTTTCCTCCATTTTACGAAATGCGCCTATGCTACGGTCGCTTTCTCTTCCACGTGGTGCTGTATTGGATAATACAGCTATCAATGGTATATCATATGGCAAACTTGGACCACATCTCAGGAGGTTTGATATGGACGTTGTACACAACTTTGGAGAGGTACTCCATATGGTGGAAAGACGCAAGAAAACAGCTAATGAGTTCATGAAAAAAAGTCGTAGCTGGAGAGAGGAAATCACTGTTTTGAAGGAAGTAGCGATTTGCCTCCCTCCTGGTAAGAGGAGGGAATTCCGAGAGAGGGTTGGTGCAATGAGGAAGGCGGGCATCACTATTAAAGACCGCTTGTATTGAAAGATGGTACTGCACTATGTCTGCTATTTCCCGGGTCCCCCGTCGTGGTTGGAATTGTTTGCCCGTTTAACGTCCTGCTTCAGCACAAATCAAGGTGCCGCCGCTCCGGAATCATTTAGAAATTCACCGCCGCCCAGTAAGGCTGGTGGAAGTCCCGTGCGACCTGCACTTTTTCGCTGATTCTGAGTGCCAAGGGCTCGAGCCCGCTTTGACCGGGATTTCCGTCACGTATGATCGACATCTCTGCGACATCAGTGAGTAGGCAAATGATATATCTACATGTGACTTTTACCGTCCCACTTCAGATCTGAGATAATCAGATAACAGTATCGATTCAGCATCGAGTCCAGGATGCAGGTGTGTATCGAGATACTCCTCTATGCTTCAACCGATTATCAATTCATCCTTCAGCTAGTCGACGTCTCGTTCGCCATCCGCTTCGGACCTGGGGGCAACGTGCGACCCCCGGCGACGATCAGAGCGAGTCTGCCCCCAGACACATTGATCAGTGCCTTACCTGAGATTGTGCGTACGAAGGCGGGTTAGTAACAAAATCATGCACATCATTTCTAAGGGGTGATACCTCTAAACACGCAGAAATTCAGCCTGATTTCAACATAATTGTTGAACCTCAACCCCTTCTACTTCGAGTTACCAATGGGCCATCCATTTACCATCCTACTCCGAATGGTCATCTAGAGATATCTTTGTATGTGCTGCTTTCTGACACCTAGTGTTCGAATTTGACGTCTTGTTGTGCTTACTAGGGATCAACCTCTCATTGATTATTTCAAGAACTACCGCACTCAACATGGACTCCTACAACGTGCGGACCCAAACCAGTGCCATTCCACCGTAAATGCCCATCAGGAGTACCGGAATGACACAAAAAAGGCTCAACCTGTCCAATGGGAAGAGGCAGCGATTAACGCAGGCCCTGCCAAATTGCGATTCTTCCGCACTCTTCGCGTCCCAGACAATGCGGAGAAATACTTATTGCCACCGGTGGGCATTGTGTAGCCTTCGGACGAGTAGATCATAATGCTCATGCCTTGCACAGGGACTGGGAACGTTTCCTCTCATACCTGCTGACAGATTCCAAACGATTTTACCACCTGAGATCAGAAAAAGAGGGGGATACCTGATGGTACGAGAGCCCTTCCCCGTTTCTCCTCAACCATGGGGTAAAATATCCATCGTAGCCAATGTTCCAGCGGGAGGCTCTCTGGATTAGTTTTGCTGGGTCTGGTGAGTGTGCGGTGAAGATATCGGTCGGTGGTGAGTAACAACAGAGGTCGAAACCGTCCACTCTCAAAACATCATGACAAGGAATCAATTCCATCACTGGCGAGACCCAACAGTCACCATCGAGGGATGGTGTTCAGGACTACGTTTCTCTACCCACGCAGCCGTGGTTGGACGGCATTTGCACGTCCCCTGGGGTTGTGCGCCAGGTTCAGCGCTTCGCACCTCACTTGTCTTCAACTCCGACTGACTAGGTTTGCAGTTCGTAGCTATGCAGCTTGGCCATGGGTACACCGTCGAAGAACAAATGACGGGTCGCGCAGTACATGGTGGCATACAAATCGATATATATCCAAGCTTACGGAACGCCATTGCCTGCAAGTCGGAATCTGGTATGAAACTGGACATTACGCAATCGCCACGGGAGCTCGGTTTACTTCCCTCCGCGAACCTCAAGATGGCCGCATTGTACGTTCTGAATCCTCAGGCCGCCTACTAAATTAAGCATGTTTGGCAGCTGTCTTCCGCCATGCGTAACAACCAAGGACCTGATGTCCAGAGGCTCATTCGAGCCGAAGATTATAGTGGCGTGCCAGCGGAAAGGTCGTGTTTCTTGCCATATTTCCATGACCCATGGCCCCTCTCCAGGCAATTTTGTTGTTAAGATGTTGACGGGGAAAGAGCTAACTGATTTACATTGGGAGTGGAGTGACACTGTCTATAATCTGAAAGTAATGATTCAACGTAGAGAAGGTATTCCTCCAGACCAACAGCGGTTCGTGTACGCGGGGGTCCAGCTCGAAGATGGCCACATCCGGGCAGGTGGGCCGATAGCACATGGATCTAGCCATAAGGTTTGACGCATATGTCAGATTATAATATTCCCCCAGGGGCTGTTATCCACCTTATTCTGAGGCTTCGTGGAGGCGGTTACGTCGAGTTGGAAGGCGCTCGCATGGGTATCGCGGCTGGAGGGCAAATTCAACAGAAGATTTACACAGACAACAAACGTGCAAATATCTACGATGAGGACGCTCATGAGCGTGTCTGGATTCATACAGTCTCCACGGATTTATGGGAGGTACGCATAGAATTCTAGACCAGGATGCAACATCTAACCTCTAGCAGAGTATCACCGGCGTTGTCGCACCAATCACGCCTATCGTACCCGGAAGTACGTTGTCGTAGAGTGCCTTTTTTCCGTTTTGCCTTACCTGATGTTATTTCTCCAGCCTACAAGGAATATGACTATCCCTGGTTCGATCTATACGATGAACATTTACTAGAATTGCAGCCCACGGGCCGCTTCCGCAATCTGCGGTCTGTTCGACAACTAGACACCTCCTGCGCGTCTGCCTCACCGTCGCGGTCATCTGATCTACCTGATCCTACTAACCCCCCTCATTGCTCAAACCATTCCTATAGCCGAAGTGGTTGTGTTTTCCGACCGTGTGGCCATTATGGATGCGAAGGTTGTGTTGGACGGGTCATTATGGGCGGCAACGAGTGTCCTGTCTGTGGACGAGCGGTCGCCCGGATGGTCGGTTTCCAAAAACCCATTCCGCGGGTGAACGTGGGAGCTGGAAGCGAAGGGGACTGGTGGTCCGTCGAGGAAAAGATTGAAGGCATCCCGGTTCATGCCAAGTCCGAAGCAGCTTCCGTCATTACCCTCGTTCTTGACGAGGATAACGTAAGCTGCCTGAGCGGCACAACTCTATGAGGTGTATATTGTCCAGTTGCCTTCGAGTACATTTCTAGTCGTCTTGAAGTCTTGCTTTGTGAGACTACTAATCCGTGATATGATTGCCTGTAGTATCACGGTGTGTCACGCATATCCATCATGATGGTGTCACAGTCGTCGGGACTCGGTGGTGCCTCATTGACATTGTACATTCCTTCGCTATGCCGGTATAATGGCTATCCCACGTTTGATATTATCCTTTGCTGATTACCTGGTAGACCGTTGCTGAGCTACAATAGGCTGCCCGTGCAAAAATTAATTGGGATCAGGTTTTGAACGTCGCTTCGTCTATCTTTATCAGGGGCCAACCTTGTACCGTCTTCGAAGGCGAAGAGCTTCCCGGCGGTTGTAACATCATCAATCGCATCGTCTTTGACGACGGCATACTCTGGGCTCTTCGTATTCCATATGACGAGATGCGCTCGTCCGTTGAGTGTACGGTCACCACGATGCGCTACGTGCAGCGCGCCGTTCCAAGTATACCTGTTGCAACTGTACACGCTTGGTCGGATAGCGAGGACGGCGATGGCGTAGGGACACCTTATATGTTGTTGGACTGGGTTGATGGCAAGACGTTGGAATGGAATGTCAATGTTCCGCCACCAGCTGCAAGGGAAAAGGTTCTTGGTCAGCTGGCACAGTACACCGTGGACTTGCTAGCGCGCACTGCTATGCATTCTAGCCCTCAGTCAGCACTGACGTGGATATTGAGGAGGATCGACCCCCGCCTCACGCGTATCTTAACTGGAGAACTCCTTGGATTCGACCCCGTTGATTGCTTGATCTACCGTGCCATGGCCAAAGAAATATATTTCGTCTCGCCCTTGGATGCCTTCCCCTTTCCACTGATGCACACCGACCTTGGGCGATTGAATATTCTTGTTGATAATAATTTCAACATCACGGGGTTATAACATATTGCTTTCCTAGCCAATATCACGCAGCTGATTGTTTTTCAGGATCTTAGACTGGGATGACTGGGCTTGCCGTTTGCCTCTGCAATGTGCCGCGATGTGCCCGGCAATGATCGCTGCTGACAATGATCCTCCGTATGACGAACTTTTCCGCAAGGACCGTTTGGCGTTCACTGAGCATTTTGCGTCTGCCATTCACTCTTCCGGCCTACCTGATGACATCATGGTTCGCTTGCCTTCCATAATGGTAGATGACGAGCTGCAGGTTTTCCATTCGTCGATCGGAAGTAAGGGTGCGTATGCCCATTGGGCAACTAAGTATGCCGTTCGGAGTGCTCGTTGGATCAGTGCAGCCATTGAGGCTCTAGATGAATTTGTTCTGGTTTTCCCTGACGTGGTAAGTTCATCAGGAGTTCGGTCTGTACGTGCTCGTTTACTGGAGATCCAGGACGATGGGTTGGGACTTTAAAATGTGGTTTTAGCCTGTGCGGTGTCTGGAACCTGGAATATGGTATATATAGGAAGCGCGAAGCTCCTTTGCTTGATCCTCGCTATATTAGAATCTATGCTACGGTCGCTGGCATCTTGCACATGAGCGCTGCGGACAAGTTTTTTTTCGTCGAACTTTTGGCGAAGTTTGGTGACCAAGATGAATCGTCAGTTGTACGATCTTGGGAGCAGTTTGACAGAGTGGTCGAAACACTTAAGCTCATTGTCTGTTCTCACCATAAACTGATTTCAATACCGTGAAACAATGGCACTCTTGGACGATATCTCAGGAGGTTTGAAATAGATTGCACACGACTTTGGAGAGGTAGTTGTCTTCCGGGTCATAATCTTCTCTAGGGAATTGAGAGCGTATTTTCTGGCGGTCGAGCTTGTATCCCTTTATGTATAACGTCCGCTCGTCCATCCCATCCCAGTAAGTCAGGTACAAAGAACACGATTCCTCAGGCCGTTGAGGGTTTGGTGGGGTTGGCGTTTCAGATTTCTTGACAGTATGATTAGACCAAACTATTGTTGCTTGCAACTCGTTTTCGCCTCATTCTCGTCGACCCAGCGCATGATATGGTCAAGGTGTTGCCAATAGGTGAAGTTTGTGTCCGATACACGATAGGCCGCGCTGGAACGACGGTAACAGCGATACTGATACAAAAGACTAGCTACAATATGTACGCAACAGCTTCACGCTCCTACGGCACCCAAAGGAGCCTCAGCGACGGGAGCTGCCGGCGCCTCTGCATTGACAGCAGCAGTCACAGCGACGGGAACAGCTGGAGCCTCCGCATTGACGACAGCATCCATAGCCGCCGGTTTCATCGTCTTTGCCTCTGGCTCTGGCTTCTTGCTCCCATTCCCACTTCCATCCGTCTTAGCTCTTTTCCTCTTCTTGAGCATAGCAACGGACACAGCAATCTTGACTCCATCGACAATCTCTTTGCTCTGCTCAAGATACTCGGTATCGTCAAGCCGATGCTTCTTGTCGGATTTTGAGCCTGAAGGATCTGAACTGTCAATACCAAGTTTACGTTCAAGTGCCTCGAGCTTTGCTTTCTGAGCATCAGCTTTCGCAGCCAGCCGCTGCGGTTCTGATTCGAGGTATTCTGCAAGCCTTTGCAAAATCAGTCAAAAGTTGTCAGACTTGAAGAGAATTGCATACTTTTTCGCTTCTTTAAGCGTGCTAAGTCGTCTTCCGCTCAGATCTCGACAAGAATCATTGTTGCTCGTTTTCTGACTGCTCATTCGACCACCAGCGGCACGCAACTGACTTCCGAAACCGCCTTTTCCGCCCAGGACGCGAGGTGTGAGTCGTAGGGTAACAAAATTAGGTGTCGAAATGCCATCATTGGGATGAAGCGAAGCTAATGTGGAGTGCGGTTGGAGTATGTGACCAGCATTTGTTGAAAATACGGCTAGATTTGTAGGCAGAGAAGGGTAGCGGGCATTCAAATGCGCATATAGCGAGTGGATAGTGGCATGGGAGGGGACAGAGAGTGTCAAGGAGGGGAAGGGCGAGAAGGCATTGACGAGCACAGACGTCGACATGATGGTTCTGCCTTGTTTTGTCTTGTTTGGTATGAGATTTACTTTACTTACATAATACTGCTTACGTATTTCTCCTCTTGCGCTCCCACAATGATGACGAGCCTCCCAGCTGCGCTACATTGGCCAGTGCAGTTCTGCGCCTTTGTTACTACTGCGACGTACGTTACGTCCATTATCACCTCAAATGTCTCCCAGGTAGACCGTCTCTGGACATTTCTACCCACCATATACACCGCCTACTTTGCCCTTTTGCCACTATGGTCAAAGTCTCAGCAGTCTTTCCTTATCCCATACACCCCTGCTGAACTACCTCAAGACGCTATCAAGGATTATAGCCCGAGGGCTTTGTTAATGCTCGGCCTTGTAACCCTTTGGATGTGTAGGCTATCATATAATACTTGGCGCCGTGGCCTCTTCGCTCTGTACGTCTTATTGACCCTTTCTAACCATACCTAATTCTGCGTCAGGAATGATGAAGACTACCGCTGGACAGTTTTACGTACCAAAATACCTGCTTGGTTCTTCCAAATCGTCAACCTCACGTTCATCGCTATCATTCAGAACGTCCTCCTGGTTCTCCTAGGTCTCCCCACCGCTATTGCATCCGTCTTACAACCTCACGAACCTCTTTCCACCTCCGATTTTGCCCTTACTGCTCTGGCGCTTGCCTTACTCGCTATCGAATTTACTGCGGACAATCAACAGTTCGCATATCAGTCATATAAACATGCCTTTCTTGCCAAAGAAAAAGGGGCGAAATCCGTGGAGTCATATGATGAGAAGAGACACTGGCTAGGTGCGCGTCTTGCATGGACACCCGCAGATGCCCGGCGAGGCTTCATCACTCGCGGTCTGTGGGCCTATTCACGCCACCCCAACTTCTTTTGTGAACAGACCTTCTGGGTATGTCGTATATCCTTTTATTGACATCTGGTTGATTGCTGTCCAGTGGACCATTAATTTATTCCCTCTGCTCGCTTTACCCCCTCCGAATGTTTCCCATATAGGTCCAACACAGCTCGCACAAGCTTTCCCGAACCCAAATTTGTTAAAATCCATGGTCGCATCTTTGTTCCCAGACATTTTATACATTCTTCCAGCAGCCTCTTTGTCCCTCCTCTTTTTTAGCTCGACCCTCTTCTCAGAAAGCATCTCGAAAAGCAAATATCCTCAAGCATACGCCGCATATCAAAAGCGTGTTACCATGTTTGATCCTTCGAAAGCTCTGTGGAATGCCCTCATTCACAAGCTTTTCAGGAGTGAGTCAGAGAGAAAGAAAATTAACGATCTTGTTTGGGGCGATATACAGGATATCAAAAAATCACAATGAACGGCCTCTT
>WNGI01016814.1_pt1 | contig 14793 bp, 15 predicted proteins | sample 5400621 | NCBI WGS metagenome assembly WNGI01 (sample SAMN13153374, study PRJNA577476) | soil metagenome | isolation source: 20 cm soil or saprolite under Garry oak tree replicate 1 | place: USA:California | collected 2016-06-15 | reverse complement strand
TCGAGAGTGTTGACGGCAGCGGGCCCGTCGTGTGCTGGCGAAGTGTGTAGTAGACGTTCTCCCAGTCGATTAGGAGGGCAACGTCAGGCAATAGATTTTCTCCGTATGGGCTTCGCACGCCGCCTGACTCGTCCGCGGACCGCGGAGTTCCACCGCGGTCTCGCGCTTTTGCTCTCCCTCGTCCGCTACCCCGAAACTCGAGGCTCGGCCGTGAGCGCGTCCATCACGAACGCTTCAGTCGTCGCGCGCGCCGTTTCGTTCAACTGTAGCGTCTAATGCGCGCCGTGACCATCACCCCTTCGACATTGACCCATCTCGTTGAGGTCGCGTCTTCGCGAGGAGCAACGTACGCCGACGCGCGCGCGGTCGAGCGCGAGCATGAGGCTGTCAGCGTCAAGGATGGCGCGGTCGAGTCCGTCACGCGCACCGCCGATCGCGGCCTCGGCTTTCGAGTGATCCACAAAGGCGCGTGGGGATTCGCGGCGACGGACCGCACCGACGACGCGGCGGTACGCGGTCTCGTCGACGAGGCCTTCCGCCGAGCCGAGGCGTCCGCATCCGTGCAGCGGCGCACGGTGAGGCTCGCGCCGATCGATCCGCAGCGCGGCGAGTACCGCACGCAGCTCGGGCGCGACCCGTTCGCGGTGCCGCTCGCCGAGCGCATTGACCAGCTGCGCGCGGTCGACGCGGCCTCGGTCGGTCCGAACATCACAACGCGCCGTTCATCCATCGCGGCGTATCGCACGCGCAAGCACCTCGTGACGAGCGAAGGCACCGACGTATCGCAGGAGATCGTCGAAGCCGGCGCCGGGCTCTCGGTCCTCGCGGTGAAAGCCGGGCGCAAGCCCGCCTCGCGATACGACTCGCGCCTCGTCCGGCAGGCGGGCTGGGAGTACGTCGAGCATCTCGACCTTGTCGCGCGCGCGGGACGCTACCGCGATGACGCCGAGGCGACCCTCGACGCTCCGCTCGCGACCGAGCGGCCGACCACGCTGGTGTTCGCGCCAGAGTTCCTCGCGCTCCTCGTCCACGAGTCCTGTGGACATCCGACTGAGGCGGATCGGCTCCTGGAGCACGAGGTCGCGTTCGCCGGGACGACGTTCATGTGGCCCGAGGACCGTGGAAAGCTGCGGTACGGATCGCCGCACGTCTCGATGACCGCCGACGCGACAGTCCCTGGTGGCATGGGCACGTTCGGGTGGGACGACGACGGCGTCCCGGCGATGAAGACGAAGCTCGTCGACAAGGGGATCTTCGTCGGGTATCTCACCTCGCGCGAGACCGCGGCGGCGCTCGGTGTGCCCGTCGCGATCGGCTCGGCGAGGGCGGAGGGCTGGCAGCACTTTCCGATCGTGCGAATGGTGAACGTGAGTCTCGATTCCGGCACGACGCCGTACGCCGAGCTTCTGCGCGGCGTCGACTCGGGCCTCCTCATGGAAGCGCCGGCCTCCTACTCCCTTGACGACAAACGCCAGAACTTCCACTTCTCCACTCAATCCGCGCGCGTCATTCGCAATGGCCAGCTCGATGGCTACGTGCGCGGAGTCGCGTTCCAGTCGCTCACCCCGGATTTCTGGGGCCGCTGCGATCTCGTCGCGGACGACTGGGAGCTTCACGGATTCCTCTCGTGCGCGAAGGGCGAGCCTCTGCAGCTGATGCGCGTCGGTCACGGCGCGGCCCACGCGCGCTTCCGCGACGTACCCATCGAGGTCCGCGAGTGACGCTCCTCGGCGCGGATCGGCTGCTGGCGCCATTGCGCCAAGCGCTGCGCGACGTGCCGGCGGACGAGGCGGACATCCACGTGCACCGGCGCCGTGCCGCGATCACGCGGTACTCGCACAGCTCGATCCATCAGAACGCCGTCTCCGACGAAACCCACGCCACGGTCCGAGCGATCGTGGGCAGAGCGGTTGGCATCGTCACGACGAATTCGCTTGAGGCTTCGGATCTGCGCCGCGCGCTCGCCGACGCGGCGTCTCTTGCGAGCGCGAGCCGCCCAGACGACGAGTGGCCGGGCGTTGCCGACCCCGAGCCCATTCCGGCGTTCTCGGCGTATCACGAGGAGACCGCCGCCACGACCGCCGCGGCGCAGGCGAAGTGGATCGGAGCCGTCTGCGCCGCCATCCCGAAGGGGATGCGCGCGGCCGGTACCGCGCAGGTCGAGGTGACCGAGGACGCGGTCGCCACCACCCGCGGCGTCGCGGCCTACGCGCCGACGACGACGGCGTACCTCCGCGCGCTCGTTCTGAGCGAGACCTACATCGGCTCGGGGTATGCCGAAGATCTGTCGATGCGCGTCGACGGACTTCACCCCGAAGCGATCGCGGCACGGGCCGCCGAGAAATGCGCGCTCGATCGCGATCGAGTGCAACTCGCGCCCGGCGATTACGAGGCGGTGTTCGAAGAGCTCGCGGTCGCCGAAGTCCTCCGCATCATGTCGCTGACCGGTCTGGGCGGCCAGACGGTGCGGGAAGGCCGCTCGTTCATGACCGGCCGTATCGGCGAACGAGTTACCGGCGAGAGCTTCACGCTCCTCGATCACGCCATGGACGCGCGGACCATCGCCGTGCCCTTCGACGTAGAGGGGACGCCAACGCAGAAGGTCACGCTCGTCGAGCGAGGCGTCGCGCGTGGGCCGGTCTACGACCGCACGTCGGCGAAGGCGATGGGGACTCGGTCCACCGGTCACGCGGTCGACCCGTCGCGCTATGCCGCGGGTGGCCACGCCGGGCACCTGGCGATGGCCGGCGGCCCGGCGACGCGCGAGCAGCTGATCGGTTCGGTCCAGCGGGGCGTCCTGATCACGCGCTTCCACTACACGAACACGCCCGACCCGCGCGCCGCCACGATGACGGGCACGACCCGCGACGGCACGTTTCTTATCGAGGACGGCAAGATCACGCGAGCGCTCGCGAACGTGCGCTACACGATGAGCGCGCTGGATCTGTTCGCGGGGATCGACCTGCTCGGGCCGCAGCGCCTAGCGCGGGATTGGTGGAGCTCAAACGGCATGGGTTCGATCCTGTGTCTCGTGCCGCCGATCAAAGTGCGTCGCGCGACCATCACGGGCTCCAGCCCGCTCTAGGAGCCCTACCGGCTTAGCTTGCCGTTCCAGCCGCGAGCGCCTGGAGATAGCGGACGATCTCCCACCGCTCCGTTTCGGTCAGCTTCGGCTTGCCGGTGTCGGGATCGACGGCGCCCCACGCGGGCATGGCTGTGAACGGGATGCCGTTCGCGATCCAGTACTCAAGCTCGCCCGGCGCGTGCTGCGGCACGTGAACTTGAAGGTTGAACGGTCTCGGGTTGAGTGTTAGCGCCGCCGGGCCATCGCCGAGTCCCTTTGGCCCGTGACACACCACGCAGTTCGCTTGATAGAGGGCTCGACCCGCCGCGACGGTCGCGGGGTTGTCCGGGGTGGGGTTCTGCGCGAAGCGCGCGGTGAGCGGCACCGGCGGCGTCGGGATGTTCGGCGCGATGGTGTACGCGATGCCGAGAGAGACAACGATCAGCGCGCCGAGAAATCCAGCGCTCTGCGCGAACCGCTGCCACTCGCCTCCGCGGCGCCACCGGACCAGCGCGAAGAGGCCGAAGACCGCGGCGCCGACAGCGAGAGCGATCGCGATCTGCTCGAGACCTTGGCGCGAGATGGGAAAGGTCATTTCTTCGCGTCGGCCTTACGGGGAGGGGCCCCTGATGGGGCGGAGGCCCCAGTCCCGGACTTGCCTTTCTTCTTTTCCTTCCGGGTCGACCACCACCAGAGCCCGATGAAGAGGACGAGCGGCACCCCGAGCTCGAGGATCTCGTCGAGCCAGGTGCCGGTCGCGCCGTGCGCGGATACGGACGCGAAGATCATCGGGATACGACGAGGCTATACGTACCCGTGCCTTCGGTCCCAACCGCGATCGTGACCTTCCACGTACCGGCGTCCAGCCCAGCGATGTCGAACTTGTAGCGGCCCGGGCCGAACGTCGCGGCGTCTTCGGTCGCGTCGATCGGAGTCTGTGATCCCGGGCCCGAGAACGTTGCGTGCAGCTTCTTCCCGACGACGGGGTTGCCGTCCGCGCCCACGACGACGGCGAACAGGGTGATCGGCGCGCCGGCCTGGGGCACGGTGGGATCCGTGAAGACGATGACGGTGTACGGGCCGATCGTCAGGGGCGGCGCCGCGATCGAGCCCCCGCCGATCGGAGCGCCGACGGGGACGGTGAAGACCGTACTGACGTCCTCTTTGCCGGCGAGCCGGACGATCGTCTGGATCCGCCACGTGCCGTACATCGCGGTGGGGCTGCCTTCAGCGACGTAATCGCCGGGCGCGCGCTCCGTCGCGATCAGCTCCTGCTGCCCCATGTCGTGCTCGATCATCGTGAAGCGGAATGCGACCTTCTCCGCGCCGATCACGGGCGCGAGGCCCTGGTGCACGCGGAGGAGGTAGGTGTTGCGTCCGGCGCCTCCGCTCGCGACCAGCATCTCGAGTCGCATCCCCGACACGTGCTGGGTCGTGTCATAGGCCGACGCCGACGGCTGCGCCGGAGGGGCGAACGCCGTGAGTACCGAGGCCGCGACGATGATCACGATGAAGATCGCCGTCTCCGCCAGCGTGTCGCGGATCAGCGCCGACCGCGCTCGGATGCCAGCCCGTAGCCGAGGACCCCAACGCAGCACGTTGAAGGCTCCGATCGCCAGGGCCACTAGGACAAGCACGATCTTCACGGAAAGCGCGATCCCGTAAGGCGTCTCGTACAGATCGTTGACGAGCACGAGCCGGTCGAAGGCCTGCAGCACTCCGGCGGTGATGAGGAGCGCAGTCGCGATCATCGCGGTCACCGAGAACCGCCAGACCGTCCCGCCGAGCGCTCTCGCGTTCTCTGCCGTGTCATCGCGGTGAGCAATCAGCACGCACCAGAGGAGCGCGACGACGCCTCCCGTCCACACCGAGACCGAGAGCACGTGGACGAAGTCGAGCGCCATGCTCTTGATGCTCCCGAGCGCTGTCGCGTGCGAAACGAGGGTCGCGGTCATCGCAGCGGCGATCCCTGCCGCGAGCGCGATCATCCGTCGCGGCCTGACGGTCGCGAGGGGGCCGATCGTCATGACGCCGCCTCCGGCGAGCGCACCGACCGGTCGCATCATCGCGAGGCGCGGCGTGATCGAGACCGCCGCCAGGACGAGCCCGGCGAATGCCCGCACTCCAAGCATCAGGCCGAGGCGCGGCGGCAGCTTCGCACCCTGATCGACGATGAGCGCGAGCGATCCCGCGACGACGAGCACGCCCGCGATGCTCAGAAGCCACGACTCTCGGCGCGGATCGATCCCAACAGGCGCAACGAAGAGGACGAAGAACGCAGTGCCCAGGCCGAGCGCGATACCGCTGTACGACAGCGCGCGGCCGGCGATCTCCAGGAGCGACGGCGGCGGCGCCGCTTCCGCGACCTGGGGCACGGGCGGGAGTGGACCGTTGCCGATGACGAAGGCGAAGTTGCCTTTCGTCGTGTGGCCGTCTACCGCGCTCGTCGCAGTCCACGCCACCAGATACCCTCCGTCGGGGATCGGATCCACGGAGACGCGGAGGCCATTCGGATCGCCTGACAGGGCGACGTCATGCCTGTCGTGCCGCACGCCATTCGTGTCGAGCACCTCGATGTCGCTGCCTCTCGGATCAGGCGGCTCACTGAACTGGATCCGGATCTCTGCCGGAGACTTCACCAAGCGGGCGTCGGCTGCGGGATTCGAGCGCACGTAGTTCGCGTGCGCCTCCGCGGTGCCGCTCGTGAAAACGGCACCGCCGAGGACGCACGCGACGATGACCGCGAGGCGTCTCATCAGCGCCGCCGTATGGCCAGTCCGCCGACGGAGACGACCAAGGCGAGGACACCGATGACGATCGCCGCGATCACGAGCGTCTGCATCGAGTCGAGGCGTGCGGAAAGCTCGGCGTTCGACGCGACTCGATCGGGGAACTGCAGCTGGTCGGTCGAGACCGCTCCGTCGAACGTGTTCGGTCCGGACTCGAAGCGCTCATCGACCTTTGTTGAGCCGGCGTCGCCGAAGAGATGAAAGATGTAGTCGCCGACCTTCGTGGGTATGAAGGCTCCGGCGTAGTGGCCGGGGCTCTCCTCGTCGGTCACAAGGTCGAGCGTCAGCTTCTTTGCGCCACCGCCCACGATGACTTCCGCGTGAAGCGTCAACGCAAGGCCCTCGACCGGCTTGGAGCTGTCCGTCTCGGTCACGTCGAGGCTTACGCCGTTCGCCGCGTTCACGTACGCAGGCTCGTTGATCCACCCGACCACGAACGTATAGGGACCGACGCTTCGATGTTCGTGGCCGAGCGCGACGTTCGACGTGAAAGCGAAGCCCGACGCGACGATGGCGAATGTCGCCAGCGCCGCGAGCACACGCGACATAGGACCCTCCTAAGTCTTCCTTTTGGGTCGCGGCGGAGGAGGGTCTAGGTGCGGGGTGGACCGAGGAGAAGAGGCGCGCTCCAGAGCGCGCGTGAGATGAGCGGGATCGGAACGTCGGCTATCGGCCGTCGGGTCGGCCGAGGAAGGCGCGGCCACGCGAAGATGAGAAGGCCCATGGCCACGGCGGCCAGACCTGCGAGCGGCGCGACCATCTCGAGCTTCGCGCCGCGGGCGTAGAGCTGCTGCAGGTGCATGAGGAAGATGGGGAAGCGGTAAGCCGCCAGCACATGGTCGTGGAACGCCGGCGTCCCCGGCGGGTCGACATGCGGCGGGCGTCCCCGGCGGGTCGACATGCGGCGCCACAACCAGGCCGGCACCCGCAAGGGTCGAGCCGGTCGCCGCGAGGGAAAAGACCGCTATCGCGAGAAGGCGGCGCACCTAATGAAAGGATACGGCTCGCGATTGCGTCCGGATGGTGTCAGCTAGAGGTCCGCGGCGGCTTTTCGCGAGGCCGCGCTGGTCGGCGGCGTCCCACTGAACTCGACCACTTTGCCGGTCACCTCATAGACGGCGCGCTCGCAGATGTTCTGGATGCGGTCACCCATCCGTTCGAGGTTGTGCGCCGCCCAGAGAAGCCAGGTCGCCCGGTCGATCGTGCTCGGGTCGTTCAACATGTAGGTCAGGAGCTCGCGATAGACCTGGTCGTAGAGCCGATCGATCTCGTCATCCTGCGCGGCGATGGCCCTCGCCAGGAATTCGTTCTTCGTGATGAACGCGTCGAGACTCGCGCGGAGCCCCTCACGCACCAGTGTCGCCATCCGCGGGATGTCGATGAGCGGCTTGAGCAGCGGACGTCCCTCGTGCAACAGGACGATCTTGCCGATACCGACGCAATAATCGCCGATGCGTTCGAGCTCGCTCACGATCGAGAGCACGGCGATGATGAAACGCAGATCCGACGCGATCGGCTGCTGCGTCGCGATGAGATGCACGGCGTCCTGCTCGATCGAGTAACGCAGCTGGTTCACGACCGCGTCGTCGGTGATCACCTGCTCGGCGGCGCGCTCGTCGAGGCGTGCCAACGAAGCGACGCTTCGATCGATCGCGACATCGACGAGGCTCGCGAGGCGGCGCAGGTCCGTCCGCAGCCGTTCGATGCTGTCATCGAGAGACGCGCGCGAGCGCGTGTGCTGCACGGCGCTCATCCGAACCGCCCGGTGATGTACGCCTCGGTGCGCTCGTCGCGCGGGGTCGTGAAGAGCTCGTCGGTCTTGCCGTATTCGACGAGCCGCCCGACGCCGTCCTCGCCGGCGAGCATGAACGCGGTCCGAGCCGACACGCGGGATGCCTGCTGCATGTTGTGGGTCACGATGACGATGGTGAGGTCCTCGGTGAGCTCGCGGACGAGCTCTTCGATCTTGTACGTCGCGATCGGGTCCAAGGCTGACGCGGGCTCATCCATGAGCAGGATCGCGGGATCCGTCGCGAGCGCACGCGCGATGCACAACCGCTGCTGCTGGCCGCCCGAGAGAGCCGCTCCCGAGCGGCGGAGCTTGTCCTTCGCCTCATCCCAGAGCGCGGCGCGGCGGAGGTTCCGCTCGACCATCTCATCCATGTCCGCCCGCGAACGACTCCAGCCGCGCAGGCGAGGCCCGGCCGCGACGTTCTCATAGACAGACATCATCGGGAATGGGTTCGGACGCTGGAACACCATTCCGACCCGACCGCGTACCTCGACCGCGTCGACGCCCTGCCAGTAGATGTCCTCGTTCCCGAGAAAGACCTGGCCACCGACGCGAGCCCCCGGGGTGATCTCGTGCATGCGGTTGAGGCAGCGCAGCAGCGTGGACTTCCCGCATCCGGACGGGCCGATGATCGCGGTGACCGACCGGCCTGGGATCTCGAGCGTGACATCGCCGACGGCGTGGGTCGCCCCATACCACGCGTTCAGGCGCTCCGTCCGGATCGCGGGCGCTTCGACGGGGCCCGGCTCCGGCCTCGCAGCCTCGGGTGCTGGTGCGATCGTCGGACGCGCCACGGTCATCGTCATCGTGCGCTCCGCGGCGCGAACGCGCGAAGCGCGAGACTCACGCCCGCGATCACCGCGACGAGGATGAGCGACCCGCCCCAGGCCTTCGCGTGCCAGTCGTCATACGGCGAGCTCGCGTACTGATAGATCTGGAGCGGCAGCGCGGCGATCGGCCGCAGCAGCTCGGTGCTGAAAAACAGATTTCCGACGGGAGGCCCAGCCGCAGGATGACTCGCCAACGCGGCGCGCCGAGGGCGAGCGCGGCCTCACGGAGCGAGCTCGGCACGAGTCGCAGGACTTCCTCCGTGGTGCGGGCGACGATCGGGATCATGATCACGGCGAGAGCTACCGCGCCCGCGAGCGCGCTGTAGCGGCCGAGCAGCCCGCGCACGAGGAACGACCACACGAAGACGCCGACCGCGATCGAGGGAAGCCCGGCGATGAGCTCCGCGGCGAACCGGACGACCGCGCCCCACCGTCCCGGACGAAGCTCGGTCACGAAGATCGCCGCGGCGATCCCGATCGGGATGGCGATGACGCCGGCGAGGGCCGAGACGATCAGGGTTCCCACGATGGCGGGGCCGACGCCGCCGCCCTCAACGCCGAACGGCTTGGGTCGCTCGGTGAAGAACGCGACGTTCAGCGCCGGCAACCCGTTCGCGACGAGGTACCCAAGGATCAGCAGGAGCAGGCCGACCGCGATCGCGGTCGCGACCACGAGCAGCACCGCCATGACCGTGTCGGCTATGCGCCGGCGCCGGTGGACCCGCCATGCCGGGACATTGAGCGCGGCTGTGCTCATATCGCGAAACCTTGCGGCGCCGCGGACACGCGACGGATGAGGAGTCTCGCGAGCGTGTTCACGATCAGCGCCACAACGAGAAGCAGCACCGCGATCTCGACGATCGCGCTGAAGTAGAGCTGTCCCGTCGCCTCAACGAACTGGTTCGCGATGGCCGACGCCATCGTGTACCCGGGCACGAAGAGAGAGGAGGTGATCGCGGTCGAGCTGTTCCCGACCACGAGCGTCACGGCCATCGTCTCGCCGAACGCGCGTGCGAGTCCGAGCACGATCGCGCCGATGATCCCCGTCCGAGCGTACGGAAGGACGGCGCCGCGGACCATCTCCCACTTCGTCGCACCGATCCCGAGCATCCCTTCTCGCTGTGCGATCGGCACCGCCGCTATCACCTCTCTCGAGACCGCGACGAGGATGGGCACGATCATGATCGCGAGGATCACACCGCCTACGAGGAGGTCTCGGCCACCGATCGCGCCGGAGAAGAGTCCGCCGAGGATCGGCACCGGGCCGAGTAGGGATTGCAGGGATGGCTCGACGTTCTCGCGGAAGAGCGGGACGAGCACGAAGAGGCCCCAGAGCCCGTAGACGATGCTCGGGATGTACGCGAGGACCTCGATGAGGAAGGAGAGGGAGCCGGCGATGCGCTTCGGTGCGTATTCGACAAGAAAGATGGCGGCGCCCACCGCTACCGGCGCGGCGAGCACGACCGCGATCGCCGTCGTGACGAGCGTGCCGTAGAGATAGGCAGCCGCACCGAAGATCTCCTTGACCGGGTCCCACGTCGAGCTCAGAAGGAATCCGACGCCATACCGCGTGATCGACGGCCACGCGGCCTCGACCATGAGCGCCGTTAAGCCGGCGAGCGTGAGCGGGACGATGAGCGCGAGTCCCGTCACGCCGCCGGCGAAGATTCGGTCGCCGCGGCCAGAGCGCATCCGACGAACTAGTTGGAGGGAAGGACCGGCGAGCCGCCGCTCGTGATCGCGTGGATCTTGGCCTCGGCCTTCGTCAGCACGTCCGCCGGCAGCGGCGCGTACCCGAGGTCCTTCGTGAAGGCCTGTCCTTCGTGCGTGCCCCACCAGAAGTAGCGCGCCATCGCCAGAGCCTTGGCGTGGTCGGTAACGTCCTTGTAGGTCAGAAGGAAGGTGAAGGTCGAGATCGGCCAGGCGTCGGCGTTCGGCGAGTTCGTGATTGAGACGCGGAGGTCGTCGGGGTAGGTCACGCCGACCGCCGCTTTGCTGACCGCATCCAGCGTCGGGTCGACGAACTTACCGCTCGCGTTCCGCAGCGCCGCGGTACCGAGCTTTTGCTGGATCGCGTAGATGAGCTCAACGTAGCCGATCGAGTTCGGCGTGGATTTGACCACGCCCGCGACGCCGTCGTTGCCCTTGCCGCCGACTCCGGATGGAAAGGTGACCGCGGTACCGGCGCCGACTTTCGACTTGAAGTCAGGGCTGACCTTCGCGAGGTAGTCGGTGAAGGCGAAGGTCGTGCCCGAGCTGTCCGATCGGAAGACCGGCGTGATGTTCGCGCTCGGGAGCGTCACACCGGGGTTGTCGGCTGCGAGCTTGGGGTCGTTCCAGATCTTGATCGTCCCGAGGTAGATGCCCGCGAGCGTTTCGGCAGTAAGGCTCAGCTTCGTCACGCCGGGCACGTTGAACGTCGGAACGACCGCGCCCATGACCGTCGGGATGTGCAGGATCGAGCTGCTTGCCGCGGCGAGCTGGGCGTCCGTCATCGGAGCATCGCTGCCGGCGAAGTCGACGGTCTTCTCGGTGATGGCCTTGATGCCGCCGCCGGATCCGATCGCCTGATAGTTCACCTGGACGCCCGTGGCCTTGTAGTACTCGTCCACCCACTTCGTGTAGATGACCGCCGGGAACGTGGCGCCGGAGGCGGTGAGCGCCTGAGCTTCCTCAGGACATTGCCCCTTCACCGGGAAGCACGTACTGGCGCTCGCGGACGGCTGCGGCGTCGAGGCACCTCCGCACGCAGCGACAAGGGTCGCGATGGCGAGCGCACTCGCCGCGAGGCGGAACTTCATCTGTTTTCTTCTCCCAACATTCCTTGAGAGCGAGCATCGGGGCTCCAGTTGTGCCGCCGGTGACGCGTGTGTGTTCGGACGGTGAAGACCGTCTCCGAGGCGTACGTGGGGTCTCGTCCTAACGCATGATCGGTGGCATGGAACGACCGCGGGTTCTCTTCCTCTGCGTGCACAACTCCGCGCGGTCACAGATGGCCGAGGGCCTCCTCAGATCGATGGCCGGCGACGGCGTCGTCGTGCGCAGCGCGGGCCTCGAAGCCGGGCGCCTACGAGCGGAAGCGGTCACCGTGATGGGCGAGCTCGGGCTCGACATCCGCGCTCAGAGAAGCAAGTCCGTGGACGAGCTCGCGGGCGAGCGCTTCGACGTCGTGGTCACCACGTGTGATGAAGCGAGAGAAGCATGTCCGCTCTTCCCCGGAGCGTTCGAGACGCTTCACTGGAGTCTTCCCGATCCGGCCGGGGTGGTGGGCGACGAAGAAACGAGGCTCGAGGCCTTTCGTGAGGTGCGTGACGAGCTCTGGGTGCGCGTCGCGGATCTCTCGCGCGGTCTCGAGCGAACTCAGTTCGTCCCCTCGCGGAACCGGTAACCGACCCCGCGCACTGTCTCGATCCAGCGCGGCCGCTCCGCCTCGTCGGAGAGCCGCTCGCGGAGCGTCTTCACGTGCGTATCCACCGTGCGTGGATCGCCGGCATAGTCGAGGCCCCACACCGACGCGAGGAGTTGCTCGCGCGTGAACACACGCCCGGGTGATCCTGCCAGGTGCGCGAGCAGATCGAACTCGCGCGGCTTGAGCTCGATCTCCGTGCCCTCGACGGTGACCCGCCGCCGCGCCACGTCGATCGCGAGCCCGCGAAGCTCGACTCGCTCCGGCGGTGTGCCGTGTCTCGGAGCGGCCCGGCGAAGCATCGCGCGGATACGCGCGACGAGCTCGACCATCGAAAACGGCTTCGTGAGGTAATCGTCCGCGCCTACCTCGAGACCCACCACGGTGTCGAGTTCCGTGTCGCGCGCGGTGAGCATGATCACCGGGACATCGCTCTCGCGGCGGATCGCGCGGCACACCGCAAGACCGTCCATGCGCGGCAGCATCAGGTCGAGGATGACGAGGTCCGGCTTGGTCGCGCGAAATACCTCGAGTCCCTTTTCGCCGTCCTCCGCCGTGGCAACCTCGTGGCCCTCGCGGCGAAGGGCGTAGCCGACCGTGTGGCGCAGGTTCGTTTCGTCGTCGACGAGCAGGATGCGGCTCATGCCGAGCGCGCCTCGGCCGCCGGCAGCGTGAAGGTGAACGTCGCCCCGCGACCCGGGCCGGAGCTCGCGGCGCGAATGACACCGCCGTGTGCTTCGACGATGTGCTTCGCGATCGAGAGGCCCAGGCCGCTGCCGCCGTCGGCGCGCGAGCGGTCGCTCTTGTAGAACCGCTCGAAGATCCGGTCCACGTCGCCGGCGGCGATCCCATCGCCCGTGTCGCGGACACTGAAGACGACGACCTTCCCGTCCGGGGCGGCCGACACTCGGATCTCTCCACCGCTCGGGGTGTGCTTCGTCGCGTTGTGAACGAGATTGGCGAGCACCTGGCCGATTCGCTCGGGATCGGCGATGACCAGGGGCGCCCGCTCGGGCCGGTCGACCACGAGCTTGACCTGGGCGCGCTCCGCAAGCGGCCCGAGGCGTTCGCGCGCGGCGTCCAAGAGCGCGGCGGGCGACACGACGGTGGGCGCGACCACCGGCTGACCGGATTCGAGCCGACCGATGAGCAAAAGCTCCTCGACAAGCCTCGCCAGATCGTCGATCTCGGTGCGCATACGGCGAACGAAATCTCGCGCGGCATCGGAGTCGTCGATCGCGCCGGCCTCGAGCGTCTCGGCCATCGCCTTCAGCGCCGCGAGGGGCGTGCGGAGCTCGTGCGAGACGTTCGCGACGAAATCCCGACGCACGGTCTGCAGACGGCGCAGGTTGGTCAGGTCCTGCACGACGAGAAGGATCTCGCCGCCCGGAAGCCGCCGCGCGACTGCGCGCTGGAACCGTGGCGGATCCGTTCGCTCGACGTGGGCGACGCTGTCGGTGTCAGGGCGTGCAGCCGCGATGGCGTCGATCACCTCGTGGTCGCGGATCACCTCCATTAGTCGGCGACCGGCGAGCGGTGCACCGAAGAGCTCCGTCGCCGCGCGATTGGTGCGCTCGATGGAGCCATCGGCGCTCGCGATGACGATCGCGTCGCCGAGCTCGTCGATGAGGACTGCGAGCCGGTCGCGCTCGGTCTCGGCGTGACGGCGCTCGCCGGTGATGCGATCCGCCATCGTGCGGAGCGCGTCGCCGAGGCGCCGCGTCTCGTCGGGCCCGGTCGCCTCGAAACGCGCCGAGCCTCCGCCGGCGACTTGCTCCGCGCTCCGCGTCAGCGCGCCGATCGGACCGGTGACGGCGCGCGATAGAAGGACGACCACGGCCAGCGCGACCGCGGTAGCGAGGGCGCCGGCGAGCGCGATCGTGCCGCCGAGTCGCGACGCGAACGACTCGAGCGTCGCGACGGGAAGCGCGGTGCGGGCGACTCCTACGATTTGGCCGCCGTCGCGGACGGGCACCGCGACGTAGAGCAAATCGCGCTGCACGGTCGCGGACACGCGGACGGCGCTCCCCTCGTTGCCGGCGAGCGCCGCGGCGACCTCGGGCCGCGTGGCGTGGTTGTCCATCGTGAGCCGGTTCTCGTCCGACTCGCCGAGCACCACTCCGGTCGGGTCGATGAACGTCACACGCAGGCCGGCACTCGCAGCTAGGCGGTGGGCGAGGGGATCGAGCACGTTCGGATCGCGGGCACGAAGCCCATCGAGCGCGAGGTCGCCAGCGACACGCGCCTCGCTGCCGAGCCAGGCCTGCAGGGTCTCGGCGTCGTGGCGATCGGCGAGACCTGGCGCTGCGATCGCAAGCAACACGATCCCCGCGAGGAGGCCGGCGAGCGCCGCGAGCGCCGCGCGGCGTGGAATGGTGCGGATTAAGGCGCGCACTCGCGGCAGATCCCGACAATCGCAGAGTGGGCCAGGTCGGCGCGGAAGCCCTGCTCGCTCCGCAAGCGCCGTCCGAGCGGCTCGAGCGTACGGAGCGGGATCTCCTGCTCCGAGCCGCAGCGCCGGCACACCAGGTGGCCGTGCCGCTCGACATCCGCGCGATGCCAGCGCGTCACGCGATCGTCGAGATGCGTGTGCGTCACGTAGCCGAGCTCCTCGAGCGCCTCGAGGTTGCGATAGACGGTCGACGGATCGATCTGCGGATGTCGCGCACGTATCTGGCGCGCGATCTCCTCCGCCGTCGTGTGGTGCCGCGCTCGTTGAAGCGCATCGAGCACCAGACGACGCTGCACCGTCATGCGCCGTCCCTTTGAGCGAATCTCGTCCGCCACGCTAAGGCTCACGTCGCGAGAGTGCCGCAATCGCAAGCGTCTTGCAAGAGCTCACTATTGCGATCACTTGCGATAACCTTCGGGCATGGATCTCAGTCTCGTCGTCCTGCTTTTGGGAATGGCGG
>WNGI01002985.1_pt1 | contig 14795 bp, 15 predicted proteins | sample 5400621 | NCBI WGS metagenome assembly WNGI01 (sample SAMN13153374, study PRJNA577476) | soil metagenome | isolation source: 20 cm soil or saprolite under Garry oak tree replicate 1 | place: USA:California | collected 2016-06-15 | reverse complement strand
GGTTCCTCCTTCTTCCAGGCGTCGGCTCAGGCGCCGGCGCGGGGTTCGAACGGTCCGACCTCGAGCGTAGACGGCTCGGAAGGTCCGTTGCAGGGAGGCACGAAGCTGGCGTCCGCGCCGGACACGTCCAGGGTTCCGCCGCCGTTCCCGAGGTCGAGCTTCCAAGACGCGGGACCCGAGAGTTGCGGACAGGCGTTCGACCAGCGGACGCGGACGGAAGCCGCGGATCCGGGCTGCAGGCTGACCACCGGCCACCCCGCTGGTTCCGGCGCGCCGTCCGTCTGCCACTGAGGCTCGCTCTCCGTGGCCTGGAGGGTAACCTCGTCTCCTCGCGAGTCGAAGATCGACACCGTCGGTCGGCCGGAGAGGGTGCAGATCGATCCGCCGACGTTCGTCAACCGGATCGAACCCGCTACCGATCCCATCGCCCCGTCCAACGAGACCTGGGCTCGCAGGTCCGGGGCCGCACACGAGGTCGAAGGAGACGAGCTCCCCGAGTCCCCTGGGATCGCGACGCCGGAGCCGTGTTGCGCCCCGAGGTTGGCGAGCCCCGCGGAGGCACCGACCACGATCACCGCGGCTCCGAGCACGAACACCACGGCGTTCCGCGCAACCCGCCGCCGGGCTCGCGCGACCATCGCGGGGGGGACATCGTGGACCTGCGGGACCTCCGCTGCCCGGTCCGTGAGCTCCCGTTCCAGCTGTCTCAGATCGTCATCCATCACCATCGCTCCTCACGTGGACACGTAACTCGGCGAGGCCCCGAGACACGAGCGACCGCACCGTTCCCGGCCGGCAACCGAGGATGTCGGCCACTCGATCCTCCGGAAGGTCCTCGTAGACGCGGAGCACGATGGCCGTCCGCTGCCGGATCGGCAGCCGTTGGAGGCCCTTCCACAGTTCGTCACGGCGGCCGGTGTCCGGCGCCTCGCTGAAGACCGGCGGCTCCGCGGCCGTGCGGCTGAGATAGGTCCGCTCGACCCGCTTCCTCCGGAAATGAGAGTTCGCGAGATTGACGACCGTCCTTCGCAGGTAGGCGTCGAAGGCGCCGGGATCCCGGAGGTGCACCAGCCGCCCGGCGAGCTTGACGAAGGCATCCTGGACGAGGTCCTCGGCGAGTTGGCGATCCCCCGTCAACAGGTAGGCGAGGCGGGTGGCCTCAGCCGCGTGTCGAACGTAGAGCTCGCCGAGACGGCCGCCCTGTGCCTCGGTCACGTACGGATCCTCCCGCGTTGCGAGTCGGCTCATACCTGGTAGACGCGTGCCACCCTCGAGAGGTTGCGGTTGCGGGGCCGGCTCGGTTCACCGGGACAACAGCGAGAGGGCCTCACCGAACGCGCGGATCGCGCGTTCGGTGTTCGGGCTCGGGATCACGATCACCTCGTCGGCGCCGGCCTCCGCGAACGCGCGGAGGCCGCCCGCGATGTCCATCATGGAACCGGTGAGCGGAGGTGCATCCTCATCAACCGGCTCCTCACCGGGCACGAGTTCGATAGCGGTGAAGACGCAGACGCTTCGCGCGACGGTCTCCGGATCCCTCCCGAGACGGCGCGCGATCCGCGTCACGCGTTCGTTCTGCTCGTCGAACCCGGCAGGATCGTTCCCGCACCACGGCCCCCAGACGTTCCACGTATCGATCGACGGCACGGTCGCCTCCAGGACCCGCTCGCCCATGCTGCCGATCATGAGAGGGATACGATGAGCCACCGGAGGCAACAGGATCGCGTCGTCCGTGCCGTACCCATCCCCCTCGAACGTTACCCGCTCCCCCGCGAGCAACCCTCGGACGATCTGGAACGCCTCGATGGATCGAGCCGCTCTCCCGTCGAACGGGAGACCGAACGCCTCGAACTCGGCGCGGTTCCATCCCGCGCCCAGACCGAGGGTCAGCCGCCCCCCGCTGATCTCGTCCACGGTGGCGGCCATCTTGGCGAGGACCGGCGGGTGACGGAACGCGGTGCAGGCAACGAGCGGTCCGAGTCTGATCCCGGTGGTCGCGGTCGCGATCGCGGCGAGGAGCGTGAACGCTTCCAAGGGTCCCCGTTCCGGACCCTCGTCGCGGTAGAGCAGGTGATCGCCCACCCAGATCGAGTCGAACCCCGCCTCTTCCGCAGCTCGGGCCATGGCGAGGTACTCCCCGATCGAGACCTTCCGCTCGGCTTCCGGAAGCTGGATCCCTACCCGTGGCCGTCCAGGCATCCGCGGGAGCATACGGCCGGTCCCTCAAGGCGGCCGGTTCGGCGCCGATGAGACGAGAACCATGGGACGAACCGTTCCTGCACGGCCGCCGCGCGCCCCGGAACCAGCTGGGGAAAGCGCGACGGTCGAGGCCGCCCTCCCGTCGCCCAACGGCAAGCCACGCCGCCGGCAGGACGACGGGTGGCTGGATCGATGGGCGCTGACGGTCTCGGACCTCACACGCCTTACGAACACCCACCCCATGATGGACGCGATCATCGAGGAGCAACGGGGTCGCAGGATCCGGATCGGCGATCGATGGCTGGCTGACTTCGCCAGCTGCAACTACCTGGGTTTCGACCTCGATGAAGAGATCATCGCGTCCGTCCCCGAATACCTCGCGAAGTGGGGAACGCACCCTTCGTGGTCTCGTCTCTTGGGCAATCCACGGATGTATCCGGAGATCGAAGAGCAGATGACGGAGCTCCTGAACGCTCCGGATGTGCTCGTGCTGCCGACGATCACCCATATCCACACGTCGGTGATCCCCGTGCTGGTCGGCGATGGGACGATCTTCCTCGACGGTCGCGCCCACAAGACGATGTACGACGGAGCGATGTACGCGGCCGGACACGGGGCCTCGATCGTCCGGTTCCGGCACAACGACCCCGAGCACTTGGCAGAACTGCTCGACGACGCGATGTACCCATCGCCGCGGGTGATCGCGATGGACGGTGTCAACTCGATGACAGGGAACGCACCCGACCTGGCCGCCTTCTCCCGCCTGGCGACGGAGCACCACTGCCTGCTGTACGTGGACGACGCGCACGGCTTCGGTCTGATCGGTGAGCGCTCACCGGAGGAACTCTGTGACTACGGAACGTCGGGCAACAGCGTCTTCCGTCACCTGGATGTGCCCTACGACGACGCCGTGCTCGTTGCCGGCTTCTCGAAGTCCTACTCCTCCTTGCTCGCGTTCATCTCGCTCACGACGCCGTTGAAGGACGCCCTGAAGGTGCTCGCCCCTCCCTATCTCTACTCGGGTCCGTCGCCGGTCGCGTCGCTCGCGACCGTGCTCGCCGGACTCGAGGTGAACCGGAGACGGGGGGATCTCGTGCGTCTGGATGTGTGGCGGAAGACCGCACGGGTGCTGGACGCCATGCGCACCCTGGGCATCCACACGCCGAACACCTCGGGCCACCCCATCATCGAGATCCCGCTCGCCGATCACGAGGGGATCGACGATGTCGGCCGATACCTGTTCGAGCACGGTATCTACGTCACCATGGCCGCCTACCCCCTGGCACCGAAGAGCGAGGTGGGGTTCCGGATCCAGGTCACGGCGGCCAACGGGGATGACGAGATCGAAGAGCTCATCGCGGTCTTGACCTCGTTGAAGGAGCGGTTCCAGCTCGAACAGCTCTCCCCCGCCACGGCCTGAGTCGCCGCCCCCAGCCGAGCGGAACTACTCGGAAGGGACTAGCCCGAGCCGGTTCCCCAAAAAGCGGCTCATCCCCGGCCGTGAGCCGCCGATAGATAGGGTCATGAGGAACCGGCTGTGGCTCATCTACGGAGCGATCGCTTCGGTTGCGACGCTGGCGTACTTCGTCACCGGGCACGTCAGCTACGTGATCAACATCATCGGACTCTCCTCGCCCGTGATGATCGTGGTCGCGCTCCGTATCTGGAAGCCGGAGAAGCGGCTGGCGTGGATCATGTTCTCGCTCGGGATGTTCACGTTCATCCTGGGTGACGTCGTCTCCTACAACTACGACAAGTTCCATTCGATCGCGCCGGCGCTGTTCCCCTTCGACGCGGACGGCCTGACCCCGTTCCCGGGCTGGGCCGACGGCTTCTATCTCGCGGTATACGTGTTCCTGGTCGCAGGCATCTTGCTGCTGATCCATGCCCGCGACCCCAGCCGCGACCGCTCGAGCTTCGTGGACGCCTTGATGCTGTCGCTCGGCATCGGGGTGGTCTCGTGGGTGATCCTGATCTCGCCGCAGGCCTACCAACAGGACGTGCCGCTCTCCGTGAAGCTCACGTCGATGGCGTACCCGCTCGCGGACCTGCTGCTGCTCGGCGCCGCTCTCCGATTGGCCGTGGGCGCGGGTCGCAAGCCCATGGCGTTCCGTCTGATCGTGGCCGCGATCGTCACCCTGTTCGTCACGGATGCCTTCTACGCATGGATGAACCTCTACACGGACGCGGGCTACCAGCCCGGGAGCGGCTATCTGGAGGCCGGGTGGATCGCTTTCTACGTACTGTTCGGCGCGGCCGCTCTCCACTCCTCGATGCGCGAGTTGTCCGAACCCGTCGCGGATATCGAGACGAAGCTCACCCGCGGCCGTCTGCTGGTGCTTGCCGGAGCCTCCCTCATGGCGCCGGTCCTCATCGCGTACGAGGGCGCGAAAGGCGAGAGCACGGACCTCCCCATCTTGATCGCCGCGACGGTCCTGCTGTTCATCCTCGTCGTGATCCGCATGTGGGGCCTGATGCAGCGACAGCAGCAGTACGTGCGACATGAGCAGGCGCTGCGCGAGGCCGGGATGGATCTGGTCACCGCCACGAACCGGGACAGCATCCACACCGCTGCGGGCCGCGCCGTCCTCGCGCTGGCCGGTGACGACGTTGCCGTGAGGATCTTCGAGCAGCAGGACGCACCGGGCGAGCTGGTGGTGGTCGCAGCGCCGGTGGGCGGCGACCGCGCGATCGGAACCTCCGTGCGCCTGTCGGAGCTCGAGGCGTGGAAGCGGGAGCGTCTCGAGGGACGCCACGCATACCAAGTCACACTGCTAGAGGACATCGCGCAGACACTCCAGCTGCCGGAGACACACCGCTCCCTCTTCGTCGCGCCCCTGTTCATGCGGGACGAGCTCCGTGGGCTCCTGGTGGTCTCGGCGGTCGAGGAGCTGACACGGCAGGACGCCGACTCCCTCCAGGCTCTCTCCGCACAGGTCGCGCTCGCGCTCGAGAGCGCCGCCCTGACCGAGGACCTGCTGATCGAGCAGAGCCAGCGGCGATTCGCCTCCCTCGTGAAGAACTCGTCGGACGTCGTCATGGTGACGGAGCCCGACACGACGATCCGCTACGCGAGCCCGTCGGCGCATCGGGTGCTCGGGTTCGAGCCCGATGAGCTGGAGGGCCGCCGGTTCGCCGAGCTGATCGCGCCTGACGATCGCACACGTGCATTGTCCTTCTTGACCGCGATGGCGGACGGGGAGGCTCACGTGGGATTGACGGAGTTCCGCGTGCGTCACCGGGACGGCAGCGATCTCTACGTGGAAACGCTTCGCACGAACCTGTTGAACGACCCGAACGTGAAGGGCATCGTGCTGAACACCCGGGACATCTCCGAGCGGAAGCAATTCGAGGAGCAGCTGTCGCACCAGGCCTTCCACGATCAGATCACCGGTCTCGCCAATCGCGCGCTCTTCCAAGACCGCGTGAGCCACGCACTGGAACGGCAAACGCGCGACGGGAACCCGGTCGCGGTCCTGTTCATGGACCTCGACGACTTCAAGACGATCAACGATTCGCTCGGCCACGCGGCCGGCGACCAGCTCTTGGTCGCGCTCGCCGAACGCCTGGTCGGTCGCCTCCGGACGGCCGACACGGCCGCGCGCCTCGGCGGGGACGAATTCGGGGTGCTCTTGGAGGATGGCGGCGACGAGGGCCTGACGGCCGCCGACGTCGCGGGCCGGATCCTCGAGACGCTGGAGGAACCGTTCGACCTCGACGGGACCGAGGTCTACGCCCGCGCGAGCATCGGGATCTCCGTCGGCGAACCCGCCGACCCCGTGGGGAGCGCCGATGAGCTCCTGCGGAACGCAGACGTGGCGATGTACATGGCCAAGGAAGGGGGCAAGGCTCGGTATCAGCTCTTCGAACCCGCGATGCACGACACCGCGCTGCGACGGCTGGAGCTGCGGGCCGCGATGCAGCGCGCGATCGATCACGACGAGTTCCGTCTCTTCTACCAGCCCGTCATCGAGCTCCCCACGGGCAAGATCACGGGTGTCGAGGCGCTGATCCGCTGGTTCGACCCGGAGAAGGGGATCGTCCCGCCGCTCGACTTCATCCCACTCGCCGAGGAGACGGGGCTGATCGTCCCGATAGGGCGATGGGTGCTGATGGAGGCGTGCAGCCATGCCGCCCGCTTGGCGGAGACCTTCGCTGCCCTGGACCTCCATATGGCAGTGAACCTCTCCGCGCGACAGATCGCCCGCCCGGAGATCGTCGACGAGGTGCGTGAGGCGCTCGCCGCGAGCGGTTTTGATCCCTCCAAGCTGGTGCTGGAGATCACCGAGTCGGTGATGATCCACGACATGGACCTTGCGATCGGACGGCTCAAGGAGCTCAAGACGCTCGGGGTGCAGCTCGCGATCGACGACTTCGGCACCGGCTACTCATCGCTCAACTACGTCCGACGCTTCCCGGTCGACATCTTGAAGGTGGACAAGTCCTTCATCGACGGCGTGACCGAAGGCGGCGAGTCCTCCGCGCTCACCGCGGCCGTGATCGAGCTCGCATCGATCCTGAACCTCAAGCCGGTTGCCGAGGGGATCGAACGCGCCGACCAGCTGGAACAGCTCATCGCCATGAAATGCGACCTGGGCCAGGGTTTCCTCTTCGCGAAGCCGCTCCCCACCGACGAGCTCGAAGATCTGCTCACGGAGCACATCGCGATGCGGCTCGAAGCCGACGCGCTCGCGGACCGCTCCGACTGAGAGAGGATCGGGTCCGAGTTCCGGAATAGCATCGACCTCCAAGAGGTAAGAACGGGGGCGAACCGCGCGAACCCCGAACGCGGAGGAGGGAGCCCCTGCCATGCGAAACGACACGACGATCGAAGCGTTGGCGCTCGAAGGCTTCGACCGACCGCCCGAGGTGATCCACGTCCCCGCCCCCGAACCGGCGGCCGGAGAGGTGCTCGTCCGCGTCCATGCGGCTTCGGTGAACGCCTTCGACAGCTTCGTTGCGATGGGGATGGCGAAGGCCTACATGCCCTACGAGTTCCCCGCGGTGATCGGACAAGACGTCGCGGGCGTCGCCGAGGCCGTCGGTGACGGCGTCGAGGGCTTCCGGAACGGCGATCGCGTCTTCGGCACCATCGGGTCCAAGGGCGTCGTACACGACGGGACGTTCGCCGAGCTCGCCACGCCGCTCGCGCCGGCGTTGGCCCTGACCCCGGCGGGGGTCGACGATGAGCAGGTTGGATCGCTTGGCGTCGCCGGCACGACTGCGATGAGCGCGGTGGACGCGATCGACCCGTCGCGTGGTGCGACGGTTCTCATCGTCGGGGCGACGGGCGGAGTCGGAACCTTCGCGATCCAGCTCGCGGCCGCTCGCGGCGCCAGCGTGATCGCCACGATCAAGCCCGGCGACGAGGACGCCGTGACGGGACTGGGGGCCGCGGAGACCGTCGACTATTCGAACGACGTGATCGGAGCCGTCCGCGAGCGCCATCCCCACGGGATCGACTCGGTGATCGACCTGGTCAACCGCGATCCCGGCGCGTTCGGGGCGATCGTGCGTCTCGTCCGGACCGGTGGACGAGCCGTCTCCGCGCTGGGCGGGGCCGGCGAGGCCAGCCAGATCGGTGGGATCGACGTGCGCAACATCGGCAGCGATCCCTCTCACCTCGGAACGCTCGCTTCCATGATCGAGGAGGGGAAGCTCACGGTCGCGATCAAACGAACGTACGTACTCTCGGACGCCGCCGGCGCGCTGACCGACTTCGCGAACCAGCACACCGTGGGCAAGCTCGTGATCACGATGCCCGGCGTCTGACCGCGAGGCCTACGGAGTCGCGGTGTTCGTCGGCGCCGCCGCGGAGCGGACGTACGCGTACCATGAGGTCCGACCCCGTTCGTCAAGCCCGACCGTCGCCAGGAGACGACCGGTGTCGGGATCGATGATCAGTGTCTCCGTCGAATGGGTGACCTCGAAGGTGAACCCCTCGCCGGGCCGCCCGAGCGGGTCCGTGATGCCCGATCGCAACGTGACCCCGGGGGTTTCGGCCGCGAGCTCGAGGAGACCACGTCGAACGTCGGGCGGGGTGTTGGGCTGCGCCAGGAGCTCTCCGATCCCCGTGAAGACCCCGAGCGGTCCGGTGGGCTCCTCGATCACCCGGCCGGCGTGGATCGCCCGACGGAGTCCTTGAGGATCCGAGGGGAGCGACTCGACGTCGACGATCTGGAGTCCTCCCCGTCCATAGCGGTCGACCGAAGATGCTGGAAGCGGCTGGCGCCCAGCCCGGATCCACCTCGTTCGATCGTTGGGCGTCGCGAAGTCCACCGCTTCGATCGTTCTCACTTGACGGCCGGAACCATCGGCGGCGACCCATGTCTGGAGCCGTTCCCGAACGAGAAGGTCCCAGCTCAGCCCCGAGCCCAGATCCTCACCGCTTTCGATCCCTTGGGTTTCGACGTCGGTGTAGAGGAATCCCGGTCCCGGTTCGATCGGCGGGATCGTCGATGCGAGATCCGCGAGTCGTCGCAGCTCCGATGCTGCAGAGAGCGCCGGCCCCCCGTGCCCGCTCGGAAGGACCACCTGGAGGACGATGGCGATGAACGCGAGCGCGGCCGCGACGCCGATCAGAAAGGTGTATCGGCGCCGATGAGGGGCCTGGGGGGGGCGTCCGCCGACGACTTCCGGAGGGGAGGGTCCGGACCGGCCCTCCTCTTCGATCCGGCGTCGGAGGCGCTCCCGGGCGCGCGCCCTGGCGGCGTCGTCCGTTCCGGGGACGCCGAGCGCGTCGCGGATCCTCTCGAGATCATCCATCGGACTCGGGGGCCTTTGTCGTGGTGTTCTCGTCCGCGTTCGAGGCGACCTCGTCGTCGCCTCCATCAAGTGTTTCCCGCACATCGAAGAGCAGTTCCCGCAACCGCGCCCGGGATCGATGGATCCTCGAGCGAACGCTCCCCACCGGGATGTCGAGGACGTCCGCGGTCTCTTGATACGTGAGCTCGCCGAGAGCCACCAACACGAAGGGGCTTCGCTGCTCCTCCCGAAGCGCCGCGAGCGCCTCGCGCAGGATCGGCGCCAGCCGGGCTGCATCGAGGGTCTCGACCTCGACCGGATCGGCCGCCTCACGCACCCTCGGCAAGCGCGCGAGAAGGTCCTGTTGGCTCCGCTCCGAACGAAGATGATGCCGGGCGACGTTGTACGCGATCCCGAAGAGCCAGGACCGAGCCGACGGGTACCCGAGGTCGTAGGCGCCTCTGCGTTCGAAGGCGATGAGGAACGTCTGTGCCGCGATCTCCTCACCGGTCTCGCGACCGACGATCCGCTGGGTGAACCTTCGGACGGCGTCGTAGTGCCGCTCGAAGACCTCTCGGAACTCCTCGGCGTCCTCGAGGGAGCGGTGGATCAGCTCGGCGTCGGTCGCCTCAGCGCCGGACACGACCCCTCAGGGTTTCCAACGCAGCGAGGACACCTGGTTCGACAGGGCCCCGTAATTCGCGCAGTTCGGGGTGCACGTGAGCACGGACCCTCCGAAGTTCGTGTCCTCGAACTTCTTGTTCGTGTCGCACCCTCCGAAGCCCTTCCCCGAGCTGAACCGGTCGTCCCACGAAGCGCCGACATTGCCGACGTCCCACACTACCCCGATGGAACAGGTCTCCGGCGCGAAGTAGCTCTTCGATGTTCCGGTGTAGTTGCTGCCGACGAATTCGGTACCGATCAAGACGTCGGCGGTTGCGCTCGCGATCGTGTCGGCCGCGAGGACGGCATCGGTCAACGACGCCCCCGTCGTCCCGTCCGGGACATCGATCGCACCCGAGGACCCGACGGACAGGGCCTCCGCGTACGTCGGGTAGCAACCGAGGTCGACCTCCTTCGCGAGGATCGCTCCCGACGAATCGATCGAGCTGGGCACCAAGACGACGGCACAGTTGCTCGACGCCGCCGAAGCGGGAATGGCCGACACGGACAGCGTCGCGCCAGCGATCAGGGTGACGAGCACCACACCGTTCCACTTGGACACCGAGATCCTCCCTCTCACCGATCGCGGTGACCGTAAAGAGCGGTCGGTCATCGATGGAAGTGCAGAACCTCGTCGGTTCGTCGTCGATTCGGCACCGTGGTTCGCTCGGTCGAACCGATACCGGAACCGGAGGACGGCCTCATGGCAATCAACGGTCAGTGGTACCGACCATCTACCTCGTGGGGATCGATGACCTCGAGCGCATCCCCGAGTTCCTCGATCTAGGGCTCATCGTCGTCGTCGCGCCGGACCCGGCCACGCTCCGCCGATGGCAGCACGAGCAAGAGCTCGGCGAACCCGTGATGGACCGGCCGGTCGCCGCGTCGGGGGTCGTGGTGGAGATGGCCGCGCGACGGGTCTCGTATCGGGGCGTGCCGCTTAGCCTGAGCGACCGCGAGTTCCGGGTGCTCGCGGGCCTGGTCAACGGAAGCGGCCGCGCGTTCAGCTTCGAGGAGATCCGACGACTGGGGTGGGGTGAGGCCAGCCACGTCCCCATCGACATCTACTCGATCCGATCGCTGATCCAACGGCTCCGAGCCAAGCTCCGAGCGGTGGCGGCGCCGGACACCATCGCGCCCGTTCGTAGCTACGGGTTCCGACTCGAACAGGGTCCCGACGCTGCGGCCACGGGAACCGCCGGCCGATCGAGCAGAGCTAGTCTCGCCAGATGACCTTCGCGTCGGCGGCGTGCCGCTTCAGCCAGAGGATCGCGGTCTCCACCGCTTCGGGCCCGGGGAAGTAGTCGGCCGCCAGCATGATGGCTCTGCCCTCGATCTCCAGAGACACGCTGTACGTCTCAGGTCCGATGCGGTGCACCACGAAGGCGCCTTCCTCGCGGACTGGATCGGGTGGCGACTGCACGTCATGGCGCGGGGCCATCGACTCTCCTCTCTCCCGGGTGGGTGGTTTGCTGTCCACCCCTTCTCAGTAGGTATTGCCTTGCGTGGTCGGGCCGGTTCCCGCACACGCGGGAACCGGCCCGTAGAAGAGGCCGGACGGCGTCGCGCCCGCCCGTTGCGCTTGTCGGCATGCTAGGTTTGTCCCGTCCGCCTGAGCCGTGCCCGATCGGATCGCTGCCCGCGACCTCGCTCGACCGCGGCACCGTCGACCACAGGACCTGGGCCCCGCAGGGACGGCCTCAGGAACGGAAGGAGTCGCTGTGCTCGCCCGGTTCGGACTCACGGTTTCGCTGGCCACCTTGGTTGCTGCGTCCCTCGTCGGTTCGGCCGCATCCGCCGATCCCGCGCCCGTCACCGGCCGATCGTTCGTGGAGCATGCACGTGCCTCCCGCAACGCCAAGTACCCGTGGGGTTCGGGCATCGCCCGCTTCGTTCCCGGTCATGTCGTCGTGGTGTGGAAGGAGAACGCGCCCCGTCACGCGACGCGGGCGCTGAACGCGCGCCTCGGCGCGCGGACGGTCGCGCCCACGTCGGGGTTGAACGTCGACGTCGTGCAGGTCAGCGGTGGAACGTCCGTCCCAGCGACGATCCGGCGCTACCGGCGATCCCCGCTGGTTCGTTTCGCCGAGCCTGACCGGATCGCCAGCGTCGCAGCCATCCCGAACGACCCGCTCTTCGTTCAGCAATGGGCACTCAACAACACGGGCCAGTCCCACGAGATGACCAACCAAGGCTTCGGTTTCGGCCGATCCCGGCGCGGCACCGCGGGAGCCGATGTCCAGGCGCCCGAGGCGTGGGACGCGCAGACCCATCACGGACCCGCGGTCGTCGCCGTGATCGACACCGGCGTCGACATCAACCAGCCAGACCTCACGAACCGGTTGTGGCTGAACCCGGGAGAGATCCCGGGCAATGGCATCGATGACGATCTGAATGGATTCAAGGACGACGTGAACGGCTGGGACTTCCAGGGGAACGACAAGAATCCGACGCCAGCCAACACGCTCGACGACTCGCACGGGACGCACGTTGCGGGCATCGTCGCGGCGGAAAGCGACAACAACGAGGGGATCAGCGGCGTCTGTCCGGACTGCACGATCATGGCACTGCGGATCGGCACGGCGGCTTCCCTCACGCTCGGGAACGAGCTGAAGGCGATCAACTACGCGATCAACAAGCACGCCGACGTGATCAACCTGAGCCTCGGTGACCCGGTGTGGTCGAAGGCGGAGCGCGCCGCGATCGCCAGGGCTGGCAAGGCCGGCATCCTGGTCGTGGTGGCCGCCGGCAATTCGAGCATGGACAACGACATCCAGTTCTTCGAGCAGCCGCAAGGTCAGCCGCCGAGCTGGGCTCCGTCGTATCCCGCCAGCTACACCCTCAAGAACATCCTGGCGGTGGCGGCCAGCAACGACCGCGACCAGTACGGCTACGTGTCCCAGTGCCAAAGCCAACACATCCCGCTGTGGCGATGCGGGTTCACGAGCTGGGGGCATGACTCGGTCGACGTCGCCGCGCCGGGCGTCGACATCCTGAGCACCGTCAAAGCAGGTCTGTCATTGGGGCATACCTATCCGAACGACGAGTTCTTCGATGGAACGTCGATGGCCGCGCCGATGGTCGCCGGGATCGCCGGGCTCGTCCGATCGGATCATCCGTCGTTTTCGGCGGTGCAGATCAAGAACGCGATCATGCATTCCGTCATCCACCCCGCCTCCCTAAGGCTCTACGACGCGTGGGGACCGGAGGCAGGAGTCGGCAAGGGGTTGCTCACCGGTCACTTCACACGGACGCAAGGCCGGGTGAATGCCCGCCGTGCACTCACGAGCTCGAACGCGAACGCGACGCCGCTCACCGACGGCAACATCGACGGCGCCAAGGCCTTCACATCGCCGACGGTTGGCCACGTGTCCTGGCCGGCGGACGCGAACGACGTGTACAGGCGGCGGCTCCGGAGGGGCACCCGCTACCAGGTCGTGCTGAATGGCCCGCCGGGCTCGGACATGGACCTGTGGGTCTGGCGACCGGGGACGACCGAGATCTTCCAGTTCACCTCGGGCTGCTTCGTCAAGGCAGGGCGGTGCCCGGCGTTACAGGCGGTCTCGGGCGGAAGGACCGCGGACGAGAAGGTCACCTTCAGGGCACCGAAGACCGGCGTCTTCTTCATCCACGTGAACGGGTGGTACTCGGGTGGACGGTACAAGCTGACGTTCAAGAAGGTCTGACGCGAGTGGGATCGCGGTCATGGCGACGGTCGACAACGTCCGGCGTTTGGCCCTCAGCCTTCCGCGGACCCAGGAGGCGCTCGTCCGCGATCGCGTGAAGTTCCGGGTCGGGCGGATCGTCTATCTCGCGTTCTCGCGCGACGAGACCGTGATGGGGTTCGCCTTCCCGAAGGAAGAACGCGAGGCGCTCGTCTCGTCCACGCCCTCCGCGTTCCAGATGCCGTCGCCGTCGGACCTGCGTTACAACTGGGTGGACGTTCGGCTCGACGCGATCGACGACATCGAGATGGAGGAGATCGTCATCGACGCCTGGCGGATGGTCGTGCCGAAACGGGTCGCCATCGCACACTTCGGCGACTGAGTCCCGGCGCACGCGGTCAGGCAGCTCGCGGAGCTGCTCAAGCACCTCCTCGCAGGGTCTACCGCGCGCCGACAGCGCCTGCGAGTCCGCGGATCCAGTCGCGCAGGACGTCTCGCTCCTCCATCGGGCGCTTGGGAGCGTCCTGGACGACCCGGCCGGATCGCGAGCGCTGGTAGAAGGGCCGGCGCTCCTCGTGGATCGCGCAGGTGTTCGTCCCGTTGTAGACGGAGAGCTGCGTCTCGCAACCGTCGGCCCGACAGACGCGGCCGGTCGCATACCTCCTTGAGGTCTTGACGTCGCCCAGACCACGGCCCTGCATCGCGTTCATCGCCCGATCCTCCGTTCGCCGGTGTCAGCCGGTTGCTACCCCTCTCGCACGGGGAGCAAACGAGGATCCTCGGAACGACGGTTCGGGGCGGTCGATGTGCCTCACCTGCTTTTCCGTAATGCCTCGACGAGGTCCCACTTCCCCATCTTCGAACGACCAGGGATGTTCCGCCTCTTGGCCTCGTCGTAGAGCTGCTGCCGCGTGCGGTCTTCCAGCCCACGACCGGGTTTGCCGCCTCGTGCTCGAGCGCGAGCGGCCTGCCGGCCCATGTCCTTCCGAACCGCGGCGGGAAGATGCGCGATCGTCCGTTGCCGCTTCGCCGCCGCCCGTGCCTTCTTGATGTTCCGCTTGGCCGCGGCCGTTTGCTTTCGCGTCGCCATCTCCTTCACCTCCTCGTGCGTACGCGGCGTCCGTTTCCCCTCCAGACGGCGTCGCAAACGCATCCCTCGTCGCCCGAAGCCCAGGATCCGGCACGATGGTTCGCGCGCCACCGGATCGGGTATGTCCGGCATGGAGGTGAGCGATCATGACCATCGGGACGACCACTCCCACACGGAACACCACAGGTACCGTGATGCGTATCGTGCTCACGCTCGGTGGAGCGGGAATGATCGTGTTCGGCGCCTTCATGCCCTGGGTCCGAGACGTGCTCGGCACGAACCTGAGCTGGAAGGCCTTCTACTCCACGGATCTCGCCCACGCCCACAGCTTCGTCGAGAGCGTGGGGTTCGTGTTCATCGTGCTTGCGCTCCTCGGCATCGTCGGACTCGCGGCAACGACCGGCGGGCTCGGACGACTCGCCGGCGCCCTCGGG
>WNGI01002984.1_pt1 | contig 14796 bp, 8 predicted proteins | sample 5400621 | NCBI WGS metagenome assembly WNGI01 (sample SAMN13153374, study PRJNA577476) | soil metagenome | isolation source: 20 cm soil or saprolite under Garry oak tree replicate 1 | place: USA:California | collected 2016-06-15 | reverse complement strand
TGGCCGTGACATTGTCGGGCTTGCGGCCGCGGATCACGACTTGGACGGTTTCGGGGACCTGCAGGCGCACGTCCTTCGTGATCCACGAATTGAAGATCGCCGTCGTTCCGACACCGAACGCGATGCAGCCGACCGCACCGGCATGCGGCGTGTGCGAATCGGAGCCGATGATGACCTGCCCCGGCAGAGCGTGCGCTTCCAGAATCTTGGAGTGACAGATCGCCTCGGATCCGTGGTGCCCGAGCCGCAACTCGCCGTACAGCTTGATGCCCTGCGCCGTGGCGAACTCACGCTGCTTCTTCTCGAGCTGGAGGGCGACGTCGAGCAGGCCTTCCTTCACGCGCTCGGGAGTCATCGCCTCGGGCAGGAAGGTGAGGTGATCGCGGAACATCAGGATCGAGCCGGGATCGTTGACCTTCGCGTCTTTTCCCACGAGCTGCTCGAAAAAGATTGCCGCCATCGGCGTCACGTACTCATGGCTGAATCGGATGTCGGTCAGAACGAATCCTTCGTCACCGGGCTTCACCGCCGGAACGCCAATCTTGCCCTTCGCGGGATCGACGACCCAGCGCCGCGCCAGGATTTTTTCTCCCAGCGTCATCGGCCGCTGGGCCGTCTGGGGAGGATGCAGCACGACCTGCCCCTCGAGCCGTGCCATGTTGTAGTTGAACAGTCCACCGTGTTCGATAATGCCGCGCGTGATCTCACCCTCGCCGGCGGTGAACACCGCGAGCGGAATGCTTTCACCGCGACGGACCTTGTCCAGAATCGAGAAGTCGGTCGTCGTGAGGACGCCGAGGTTCTGGCAATTCTCGCGGTAGATCCGCTCGATGCTCTCGGCCACGACCAGCTTGATGCCGGCGCACATCTCCGCGTACGGAGACTGCTCGCGCGATGAGCCTTTGCCGCGGCGCTTGCCGCTGACGGACGCCACGAAGCCGCCGCGCTTCACGGAGCCGCGCGTGATCGGGAATTCCTCCCTGCACTTCAGGCCGAGGTACGGGAATTCGCCGAGCGTTTCGTCGTAGTAGTAACAGATGTATGCGGGAGTGATTTCATCGGTGGAGATGTCGTCGCGCAGCTTGTTGGCCTCCCCCGGTGACCAGGCTGGATCCTTCCCCGCCAACTGGTCGCGCACAAAGCCGGGGTCCTCCGTCAGAAAGAGGATCCGCCCTTCCAGCCGCACATTTGGCTCGCGCATGCGCGAAGTATCACCCCTTGCCTGGAGGTGATCAAGCCGATTCTCTTGGAGGCTCATGCTCTGGCCCGCGCTTTTCCTGTTCCAGGCGACGTTCCAAAGCCCGCGCCTGATGGAGAGCTCCGGCGTCGCGGTCAGTCGTGAACACCCCGGTGTGCTCTGGACCCACAATGATTCGGGCGACGGCCCCTATCTGTACGCGACCGACCTGAGAGGCGCTGATCGCGGTTTTCTGCTCGTCTCGGGCGCCGACGCATTCGATTGGGAAGACATCGCGCTGGGTGTCTGCCCCACTCCGCTCCGCTCCACCGCATGTATCTACATCGCGGATACGGGTGACAACTTGGAAATCAGGCCCTTCGTCACCCTCTACGCGCTGCCAGAACCCGTACCCCCCCAGGGCCCGGGCGACACGCTGGGCACGACCAGCGCGCCGGTCATCCTGCGAGTCAGTTATCCGGACGGACCGCACGACGTCGAGGCGATTTATGTCTCGCCGCGCGATACCGCGACATACCTCGTCAGTAAGGGTCGCGGTGGATCGGTCAAGGTCTACCGCATCGGCAGCAAAGAGTGGAGCGCCGCGAAGCCGTCGGAGACCATCGTCGCGACCGTCGTACAAACGCTCGACATCCGGCCCAGTCCGGAGGCAGGACGTTTGATTACGGGCGCCGCGGTAAGGCAGGACGGCCGGATCGTCGCGCTGCGGACATATGGCGACATCTATCTCTTCTATCCCGGTGTCGGTGGGCGGCTCACTCCGGCGCGCGAGCGGCCCTGCAACATCGCGGGGCTGGAAATCGGCGGTGAAGCGATCGACTTCCTCAATGACACGACGTTCGTCATGACGAGCGAGGCGGGCAGGCGCCATCCGGGTACTATCGACACCGTCGTGTGTCACCCCTAAGCGGAGAAACGCAGGCAAATGGCGATCAAATGGTGGAATGTTGTCGTGATGCTGGCACTCCTGGCCGCGTCCGGATCGGCGCAGCAACCGGTCCCTGTCGATACCGCGGCAATAGCTGCCCACCTGCGGTTTCTCGCGAGCGATCTGCTCGAGGGTCGCGCGCCGGCGACGCGGGGGGGCCAGCTCGCCACGGCGTACATCGCCGCCCAGTTCCAGGCGCTCGGACTCGAACCCGCCGGCGCCAACGGCTCGTACTTCCAGCCCGTCGCATTGGTGGGGATGACTCCCCAGCCCACACTCGCCTGGGGCAAGCCAGGGACTCCTCCCGACACCCTCGCGTACCGCGATCAGTTCGTCGCCTGGGCGGAGCGTCCCGAGGCGGACATTGCGGCTGATGGCGAAGTGGTGTTCGTCGGATACGGAATCCGCGCGCCCGAATGGCAATGGGACGATTACAAGGGGACGGATCTGCGCGGTAAAGTGCTGCTGATGCTCGTCAACGATCCGGGGCTCGTCGACTCCACCGTGTTCCTCGGGAAGATTCTCACCTACTACGGTCGCTGGACCTATAAGCTCGAAGAAGCCGCACGGCAGGGGGCGGCCGGCGCGATTCTCGTGCATACGACCGAGAGCGCGACGTATCCGTGGGAAGTCGTCCGCGGCTCGTGGTCTGTCGAGCAATTCAAGCTCGACCAGCCACGCTCGCCGAGCATCGCCTTTGCGGGGTGGGTGACCGAGGGCAGCGCGCGCGCCGCTCTCGCGCGGGCCGGGTTGAATCTCGACTCGCTGACCCGGGCTGCCGCGCGGCGCGATTTCCGGCCGGTCCCAACGGGCATTCAGGCTGCGGTGCGCGTACACAGCGCGCTGCGACACGTGCAGTCCGAGAATGTTGCAGCCCGCCTGCCCGGGCGGGACAAGCAGCTCGCGGCCGAGGCCGTACTCATCACGGCGCACTGGGATCACAAAGGAATCGGCCCCATTGTGAAAGGCGACTCGATTTACAATGGCGCCGAAGACAACGCGTCGGGCGTCGCGGCAATGCTGGGTGTGGCTGAAGCGCTCACGCACATGCCACGCACTGCGCGCTCGATCATGTTGGTCGCGACCACTGCCGAAGAAAGCGGCTTGCTCGGAAGCGAGGCATACGTGCAGCGGCCGCTCCTGCCGCTCGCGCGGACAGCGGCGGTCCTCAATCTCGACGTCACCAACGTGCGCGGCGCCACGCGTGACATCGGCGGGCGCGGTGGGGATCGCTCGACCTTGGGTCCCGTGTTCGCAGCAGCCGCCCGAGCGGAGTCGCTTACGGTGGACTCAGAACCGGATCTCCGGGGCGCCTTCTTTCGCTCGGATCATTTTCCATTCGCGCGCGCCGGCGTGCCGGCACTCTCGATATTCGCCGGAGACAACTTCGTAGGACGTCCGAAGGGTTGGGGGATGGAACAGGAAAACATTTACAACGAGCAGCGCTACCATCAGCCGAGCGACGAGTATCAACCGTCGTTCCGCTACGACGGCATGGCGCAGGAGGTTCGAGTCACGGTGCGGACGGCGCAGGCCGTCGCGAACAACCGGGCGTTGCCCACGTGGCTGCCGTCGTCGGAATTCCAGCGACCGCAGCCGTGAAAATGCAGACAATTGCACCCCGGAACCGGTTTCGGAACATCTTGTAGCTCAAAGGGTTAATGGGTGGCGATTGCCTATTGGGCGGGGGACGGATAGTTTGCCCCCGCTTTTTCGGGCGTGTGACACCAGTTGTCCCGACCTCCTACCTCTGGAGCGGCGTTGGAGATTCCCTCCACGCATACGGTGCCTCTGTCGTGGTTGTACGAGGCGGCCAGTCCTCCAATTCAGTATCGGATCCTCACGGACGTCGTTTCCGAGCCTTCCCGCGACCTGGAACGCCTCAGCGCGCTGCGCGAAGAGATCCTGCGTTACAAGGAGGCGGTTGCCATCGTTCGCAAGCAAAAGGACACGGGTCTGTGGGGAGGCAATCTGCTGGCGCCCGGCCCGTCCAAAGCCATGGGATGGAAAGAGACGGGGACCGTATTCCAATATCGCCGGCTGCTCGAGCTGGGGTGGCCGGCCGACGCTCGGCCGTTCCGGTTCGCAGACCGCTTTTTATTTCGGTTGTTGTCGCGGGACGATGATCCGACGCTGCTCGTAGAATTCCAGCGTGCCGCCAAGGCCGATCCCGGCCTGGCCCTGTGGGCACGCAGCATGAGCGCTCAGGCGGCTGCCGCCGCGCTCGCACGGGGTGCGCACCAGGATGACCCGCGGCTTCGGGGCGCCGCCCACCGCGTCGCGAGTGACATTTCGATGTATCTGCGTAGTGAGGTTGCCCAGAAGCCCTTCAAGAAGGCGCAAGGGAAGACGGTGCTCGATCCCCTCGCCTACCCACCTACCGTCTTCTCGATTGAAATGCTGGCCTTCATGCCGGCAGTGCAGCGCGAACGAGCAGGCTTCCTCGAGCGCCTGGCGTCCTACTTCTCGGTGCCGATGCCGCGCCGCGAGTTTTACATCCAGGCAGGCAAGAAACTGCTCCGGCCGCTGTTCGAGATCCTGGGGGACCCGCTTCACGCTGATGCTCAGGGACATGTCGATGACGTCCCGTTCGCTCTGTACTGGCTGGAGCTGCTCGCCCGGTTGGGAATCGTTCGCCAGGTCCAGAGCGCGTCCCGGGTGCTCGCGCGCTTGTTCAGCGAGTGCTCCGATCAGGGCATCTGGAGTCCGGCCGGCCTCAGGGCCATGCCGAAGTCGGACAACCCTGCAGTGGCCCACTACTTCCCGCTGGAGGGACCGGGCAAGAGTCCCGCACAGCGGCAGACCGACGTGACATTCCGCCTTGCCCTCATTGCCAAGCACCTGGGGATTCCGCTCAACGTTATTTAGAAGTAGTCTTTACTACTACTTTGGCGCTCGATCTCACGCCGTTCGGCTTCACTCCTACGGAGTCCCTCGTCTACACGACGTTGTTGCGCCTTGGCCCGGCAACCGGCTACGCGGTCGCCCGAGCCGCACGACTGGCGCGCGCCAACGCCTACAGTGCGCTCGAGGGGCTCGTCACCCGGGGAGCGGCCAGTCGCACTCCACCACCCAGCCGTCCTGCCCGCTACCGCCCGACCGATCCCCAGGGTCTGCTGGCTCAGCTCGCGATGATGCAGGGGGAGGCGCTCGACCGCCTCGGCCGGGAGCTGCGGGACATCTCGCGCCCTGGCGAGCCGGTCACGCGCGAAGTCGGCGGGAGTCGAGCGGTCGCGAATCTCGTGATGCAGCTCGTGGCGCGCGCAAACAAGAGTGTCGCGGGAGTCATGGCGGCAGAGCTGTGGCGCCCGACGCTTCCCGCCTGGCGCCGCGCAGCAGAGCGCGCGCAGCTTGATGTGCGGTTGATGGGCGATTTGCCGCCCGACGCGCCGCCCTGGTTAAAGTCGGTAGGAGAGCATGCGGTGACGAATCGTGCGACGGTACTCGTGATCGATGAGTCTCAACTGATTGTGACTTCGGGTGACGGTGAGGCAATCGCCGGGGTGTGGAGCTTGCATCCGCTCATCGTGATGCTCGGGCTCAGCGCTTTGCCGACGCTCGCGTGAGGGGACCTGTGAGGGGGGGCCTTGCCTACCTTCTTCTGCTCGGAGCCGCCTGCCGGGCGGCACCGATTCCTGCAGCCCAGCGATATCCCGCCGGCACGCCGTTTCGCGCGACCGATCGCACCATCGACGGCACACAGCTTCGCATCATCGACTCGGGCACGGGGACGCCGGTCGTCCTGCTCCACGGATTCGGCGCGTCGATGTACTCCTGGCGTCATACGTTGCCCGCGCTCACCGCAGCCGGGTATCGCGTCATCGCGTTCGACAACCGGGGCTTTGGGTTCTCCGCCAAGCCGGCGCACGGCTATCGCACCGCCGAGTACGCCACGCTGACGACCGCGCTGCTCGACTCACTACACATTGCGAGCGCGGTACTCGTCGGACACTCCATGGGCGGAGCGATCGCGGCGGAAGTAGCCCTCGCGCATCCTGATCGAGTACGCGGTCTCGTGTTGATCGACGCCGCGGGATACGGCATGCGCTGGCCTGGCGTGCTGAAGATCGCGCGCTGGCCGTTCGTGGGTGCGATCGCGACGACGTTTCGCTCCCGCTGGATCGTCGCGCGCATCGTGCGCTCGACATATGCCGAGCCATCCAAGGTCTCTGAAGCAGACATCGATCAGTACTATGCGCCCGTCCCCGATCCCGACTATGGACGCGCCTTGCGAGGTGTGCTACGAGAGTTCAGGTTCGACACTCTCGGCGGACGGCTCGGAGCACTGCAGACGCCCACCTTGGTCGTGTGGGGGGAGGCGGATCGCTGGATTCCGTTGCGTGACGGCAGCCGGCTCGGTCTGGAGATGCCACGCGCCGCGTTTGTGGTGGTGCCGCGCACGGGCCACAACGCTCCCGAAGAGTCACCCGCCGAGGTAAATCGCTTGTTGCTCGATTTCCTGAAGGAAGGATTGTCCCGTATTCCGGAGAACGTCGCATGGTCCACGCCCTCCTTGCGCTCATCGCGCTCCAGCAACCGGTAGACTCAGTCTACACGAACAAGATCCGTGAGCTCACCACCGAGCCGCGGTTCAACACCGAGCTCACCGATCACCTGCCTGCGGATCCTCGCGTGCCGACACCGTTGAAGGTGCTCGGTTACGTGCCAGGGACCGTCGGGAAACTATCCTACGTTGCCGATATCACGCGCTATTTCCGCGCGCTCGCCGAGGCGACTCCGCGCGTGAAGGTGTTCGACCTCGGCACGAGCGACGAGGGAAGGCCGATGATCATCGTCGCCATCGCCGACTCGGCGACGATCGCTCAGCTCGATCACTATCGCGACATCACGGCGGCGCTCGCGGATCCCCGCAAGCTGTCCCGGGATTCCGCGCAGCGGCTCGTGGCCGCGGGTAAGCCGATTTATTGGGCGAGCGGCTCGATTCACTCGCCCGAGACGGGATCACCCGAGATGCTGATGGAATTGGCGTACCGGTTGGCGGTCGAGGATACGCCATTTATCCGGCAGATTCGCGACAGCGTCATAACACTTATAACGCCAGTGACCGAACTCGACGGCCGCGACAAGCAAGTCGACGTCTATCGCTACCGCAAGGCGAACAAGAACATCGGCCCCAGCCTCATCTATTGGGGCAAGTACACGGCGCACGACAACAACCGTGACGGCATCGTCATGTCACAGGTGCTGACCCGGACGATGCTGAAGGCGTTCTTCACCTGGCATCCCACCGTGCTGCACGATCTGCACGAGTCGGTGCCTTTCCTCTATACGTCCACCGGGACCGGGCCCTACAATCGCGAGCTCGACCCCATCGTCATCAGCGAGTGGAACGAGCTCGCCTTCCAGGAAATCACGGCCCTCACGAGTCGCGGGCTGCCCGGCGTCTGGACGCACGATTTCTACGACGGCTGGGCGCCGAACTACATGTTCTGGGTGGCGAACGGCCACAACTCGATCGGCCGCTTCTACGAGACGTACACGTCCCGTGGCGCCGAATGCCATACCGTGAAGCTGCCCGACCGTCAGACGTCGGTCGAATGGTTCCGGCCGAACCCGCCGATCAACGGCGTACGCTGGTGCATCCGCAACAACATCAACTATCAGCAGTCGGCGCTGCTCATCGCGCTGAATTACATGGCCCGCAACGGGCATCGCTATCTCGATCAATTCTATCGCAAGGGCGTGCGCGCTATCGAAAACGGCCGGGGGAAGAATGGGCCGAATGCGTTCGTCATCCCCGCGAATCAGGCGCGACCCGTTGAGGCCGCCAATCTCGTGAACCTGCTCCGGCTGCAGGGCGTTGAGGTGCAGCGCGCCGATCGCGCGTTCAAGGCGGGCGGTACGGACGTCGCGGCCGGCGACTATGTGGTGCGTCTCGATCAGCCGTACGGACCGCTCGCGAAGAGCTACTTCAGCAAACAGGACTACGGTCCCGACGATCCGCGCCCGTACGACGACACAGGGTGGACGCTCCAGTACGTTCGCAACGTGGCGCTGCGACCGATCAGCGACACTACCGTGCTGCATGCACCAATGACGCCCCTGTCGTCAGACGCGAGGGTCAGGGGTCAGGTGTCGGGTATCAGGGGTGCCGCCGCATACATGATCGCTCCGACGACCGAGAGCGGATTGATTCAATTCCGGTTCGCGTTACACGATGTCCGGATGTGGGCCAGCGAAGACACTTTCACCGTCGACAAGCGCGCATTCGGACGCGGCACCACCATCATTGCGGCGGAAGGAAATCTCGAGCAGCGGATTACGCAGGCTGCGGAGTCGTTGGGGTTGAGCGTGGTGGGTCTGAAGGCAATGCCGCAGGTTGCTCGTCACGAGCTCGACATTCCCAAGATCGCGCTGGTGCATTCGTGGCTCAACACGCAGAACGAAGGGTGGGTGCGGTACGCCTTCGATGCGCTCAAGATTCCGTACACCTACCTCAGCGTGCAGCAGCTGAAAAACCGAGATCTGCTGAAGCAGTTCAATGTGATCATGCTGCCCTTCGTCACCAATAACTCGCAGCAGATCGTCAATGGTCTATCGATGAGCGGGCCGCCGATTCCATGGCGCAAGACCGAGCTCACGCCCAACCTCGGCGGCATCGACTCGACGGACGATGTGCGCCCGGGCATCGGGCTTGAAGGCATGACGGCACTCAGCGAGTGGCTCAACGCCGGTGGCGTGGCCATTACGGAGGGCGGAACGTCAGCCGTCTTTACCGACTACGGCGTGACGCGTGGCGTGGACATCACCCCGGCGCGGCAGCTGCGCGCGACCGGCGGGATCTATCGCGCAGTCACGAAGGACCCGAAGAGCCCGATCGCCTATGGCTACGCCGACACACTGGCGGTCTACTTCAATCAGACGCCGCTCTTCCAGGTGGACACGAGCACGGACATTCCCGAGGACCAGGATCCGGGACTCACCGCCGAGCAGGCGCGCGCGCGACCCCGGGTCGTCATGAGCTTCCATCAGAAGCGCGATTCACTGCGGCTTTCAGGCCTCCTCGTCAGTGGCGAAGAGTTGGCGGGCCGGCCCGCGGTCCTCGATGCGCCGGTGGGTCAGGGTCACGTAGTCCTGTTCGCGATCCGCCCGTTCTGGCGGTGGGAGACGCAAGGCAGCTTCGCGCTCGTGTTCAACGCGATCATGAATTGGAACGACCTGGGTGTGGCGTGGCCGGCGGCGCCAAAGGCAAACCAGCGGGCAGTGGCGGCGCCAGACGAAGGGCCGTAGCTTTCATCAACCAAACGGTTGACGAAAGGACCACGTGCCGCCTAAGCTAAGTAATGACAGGGCTTTGAGGATCGGCGCCGCAGCTCGGGAAGAGTTTGCGAAGCGCGGATACGCCGGCGCGCGGGTCGAACAGATCGCCCGTCGCGCCGACGTCAACAAGCAGCTGCTGTTCTACTACTACCACTCGAAGCGCGGCCTCTTTCAGACCGTGCTGACGCAGGCCGCCGGGGAGCTCGAGAACGCTCTGACCGGTCTCGCCTTGCCGGCGGGCGGTCCGCTGGAACGGCTGCGACTGACGCTGCAGGCGCAGTTCGAGTTTCTCGCTCGTAACCCGCAAATCGTCGCGTTGCTCGGACAAGGCACACGCTCGAACGCCGCCTTTGCGCCGGCGATCAAGCGTCTCGTCGTGTTGCTCGCGGAGGGGCAGGGACTCGGCCAAGTGCGGGACGATCTCGACCCGCACCTGGCCGCGGCCCAGGCGCTGATCCTGATGGTCGGGTATCTCAGCATGGAAGGCGTCATCGCCGCCAGCGCGCGCACCCTGGATGAGCCGGCGCTGCGTGAGCGGTGGCGTGAAGCCGCGGTGGATCTGGTGGTCAACGGCGTGCGGGCCGCCTAGAAGCTCAATTCCACCCCAAGTCGGACGCGGCGGCCGGGACCGTAGAAGCGGTAGGGAGCATTGGCGAGATCGTACCAGGCTCCGAACGATGTCGAGTACTCCGAGCGGGTAAACAGGCCATCGGCGTTGCCGAACCGCCGCTCGGCGCGCTGTAACAGAACACAGTCGGCCGGACCTCCGGCGCCGTTTCCCGTTCGAGAGCTCCAGCCAGTGCAGACACCGGGACTGCGGAGGTCCACAGCCGGTTCGCCCGTGCCGGGTAGCGTTACCCGCAATCCGTTTTGACTCGCCTCAGCCTCCAACTGTGCGACTTGCTCGTCGACCCACCGAGCGCGGTGCAGATCGTTGGTGACTTCTCCCGTTTCGGTGAAGATGTCGGTCAGGTTCGTCCAGTTGAACAGGTTCGTCGATTCGACAAAGACCGCGCCGCCGACCCGCCCCATCGGGAACGAACGGGTGATACGGATGTCGAGGGTCTTGAAAACCGACAACGTGGAGGAGTTCTCCGGCTCGATCGGATCCGCGTCCTGATCGATGGTCAGGCCCGCCCCGCTATTCCGCTGCAGCGTGTAATGCCGATTGGTGGAGAATCGAAATATCGGGAAGACGTCGGTATTTGCGAGAACGGCACCAAGTGGCGCGCGATTCCCCCACCGGACGCCCACCGATCCCGACGCAAAGGTGCGTGGACCGTCGAGCGCGGAGCCGCCCTGATGGCTCACACTCACCGTCCCGGTCACCACATCCGAGAACCGTCGCTCGAGCGTGGCGTCGATCCCGCTCACCTTGCCGCGATCCGCGGTCGTGAACACGCGCCAATACCCGAGCACGCCGCCTGCGCCTGGATCCGCGAACTGTTCCAGACGGATGGCATCGCCTGAAAGACTCTGGGAATAGAGTGCGACGTCCGCGAACGTGTTTCGATCTCCCCCCATCGCGATGTGAGCACCGAGCTCGAGCAGATCGGTGTGTCCAGGCTCGATGTCGCGTCCATAGGCTACGTTCCGACTTGCTTGGGACAGGTCGGTGTTCTTGAACGCGAAGAGACTCTCAAAACCGGGGATGCGGGCCTGCCGTCCAGCCGTGAACCGCACGGTTCCGCCTGGCCATGCATCAACAAGCATGCGCAGCTGCGGGCTGACGGTCGTGTGCGCGCTCGCCGGTTGAAAGTTGGCGGTCGGATTGGTTGGATCGAACGGCGCGAGCCGAAAGGTGTCGGTCCCTGACACCGCAATCGGGTCCGTTATGGACGAAATACGTCCGGGGACGACGGGGTAGGAGGCGCGGCTGTCGAAGCGATCGACCCGCGCGCCGGCCATCAGCTCGACCCTTCCGAGCTGCACTTGGTCTTCGATGTAGACGCCCGTGCGTCGTGGCTGCTCGGCATAGGCATTGATGTCGAAGGCCGAAATGGAAGCGAGGGACCCATAGCGGCGCGTGTCGAAGCGGGCAAAGTCAAAGCCCGCAAAGAGCTGATGCGTTGAAGCGAGCTGCCAGCCGAAACTAATGCGCGCCTGCCAGCGGCGTTCACGACTCAGGTCGAAGGGGCCATCGAGACCGCTCGTGAAGAACGGCAAGCGCTGATTCTGCTCGACCGCGTACGGATTCATGCGATAGGGCTGTGCCGAGATCAATTCGTTCTGGTCGCGGAACGGCACAAGATCTTGGCACGCTGCTTGGCCCGCCTGCAGACACTTGAGCTGTACATCGTCGAGGTACTTCACCGCGTGGTAGGAGGTCCCGGCGATCGTCACGTCGTGAACCGTCGAGAGATCAGTAACGAATTCCAGGGGCGACAGCAGGAAGCCACCGACCGGCTCGCGCGACTCCGCCTCCGATTCGAGCGACAAGACCCCGGACGCGCGCTCGTCGCGCTGGTAGGAAAGATTGACGTTCAGGCTGAGGGGCCGTTCAGCGACCCGTGGCAACTGGTGCACCCAATCGAGCACGAACACACGACTTGACGTGCGCGCGGCAATACGATTCTGGGCATTGTAGAGCGCCGTGAACGGAAACTCACGCTCCTGCTCGCGCCCCGCGAGCACCGTCAGGCTGACGTGCTCATCCTTGCCGTATACCCTTTGGATCTTTGCCTGCAAAGCGTGAGCGCCATGCGTGGTGAACGGAACCTGCACACCGTGACACGCGGCGCCATTGCTCGATTCGTCGCAATAGCCCGAGTACTGGGTGAAGCGCGGTATCGCGAGATCGATGGTGTCGCTCGCCGGATTGCCAAAGTCGACTGGCTGGCGAATCACCGTATCCGTGCCGCTCACGATGTATACCGGCGCCTGCACATCGCGCAGCTTCTCGGTCTCGAGCGATTGCTGCCCGGTCAGCGAAAACCCCGCGAAGCCGGTGAATCCCAGCGGTAGCGACCCTCCTGCCGTCGCCTCCAGTCGGTGGAATCCGATGTTACGCCAGAGATCCGGCCCTGCGTCATCCGCACGATAGCGCACGCCGCCCGTCCACGTCCCCGCGGCCGTGGGCGTGATGATCTCGAGTACACCTGGTGACGCATCCCCGAGGTACGCCGGCGCGAGGCCCGTTGAGAGCGCGAGTGACTCCACGCCCCTCAGGGGCGGCAGGAGCTCGAAGTCTTGGCGCTGGCCGTTACGCACCAGCGCGCCATCCACGTACACGCCGACGTCACCGGTCAGACCGCCGCGCACCGAGAATGCCTGTGGGTCCACGAGTCCGTAGACGCCCGGAGTCAGCACCGGCAGCTGCAAGACGTTATCAACGGGCAGCCGGCGGAGCGTCACTGAATCGAAGACGACCGTCGGTCGATGGCGCGGAAGCGGCCGCACGCTGTCCGGAGGGATGGAAGGGGGCTTTGACGTCGAGTCCTGTGCAAAAAGCGGCGCCGCGGCAGCCAGGAAAGCAGCTACCGCGGCGTGGAGATACCGCTGAAATCGCATGGCCCTACTACACCTCCGGGCCTTAGTGGTGCGCCAGGAAAGCCGGGCTGACGGGAGCTTCGGTCTCGAAAATCAGGTGGCCGGACTCGAACCGCGCCCCACGGAGGGCCAGGCTCAGGACCTGTCCCAATTCCTCGACCAGGTGAACGTCCAGGGTCTTCCTGACTTCGTCCGGGAGGTCATCGAGATCCCGCTCATTCTCCTTCGGCAGGATCACGGAGGTGATCCCCGCGCGAACGGCGCCGAGGACCTTCTCTTTGACCCCGCCGATCGGCAGCACCCGGCCCCGCAGTGTGATCTCACCGGTCATCGCGATGTCGTGACGCGCGGGCCGGCGGGACAACGCCGATACCAATGCGGTCGCCATCGTGACGCCTGCCGACGGACCGTCTTTGGGGATCGCGCCCGCCGGAACGTGAACGTGAATGTCGGTGTCCGCAACCGCGCTGCCGGGAATACCCAGCAAGTCGGCGTGCGACTTCGCATAGGTCAACGCTGCCCGTGCGGACTCTTTCATGACGTCGCCGAGCTGACCCGTGAGCATGAGGTCGCCCTTGCCGCGCATCACGCTCGCCTCGACGAACATGATGTCGCCGCCGACGGGCGTGTAATACATCCCCGTGGCGACGCCCACCTGGTCCTCTCCAGCCATCCGCTCGGGATGCACCTTCGGCCGCCCGATGAGATCGGGGATCTGCGCCGGCCCCACGACGACGCGCTCAGCCACGCCGTCGGCGATCTTGCGTGCGACCTTGCGGCCGAGCTTGCCGATCTCGCGCTCGAGTTGCCGCACTCCCGCCTCGCGGGTGTAGCTCGCGATGATCTCGCTCAGCGCGGCATCCTTGAGCGTGAACTGATCGCTGACCAGGCCGTTCTCGCGCAGCTGCCGCGGCACGAGATAGCGCTTGGCGATCTCGAGCTTCTCGCGCTCGGTGTATCCCGCAAAGTTCACCGTCTCCAGGCGGTCGAGCAGCGGCGCCGGAATGTTTTGGATGAAGTTCGCGGTGGCGATGAACAGTACCTCCGACAAATCGAACGGCACACCGAGATAGTGATCGGTGAAGGTGTCGTTCTGCGCCGGATCGAGCACCTCGAGCAACGCGGCCGCCGGATCACCCTGGAACGAGATGCCGAGCTTGTCCACTTCGTCGAGCAGGAAGATCGGGTTCTTCGCGCCCGCCTGCTTCATGCCCTGGATGATGCGGCCCGGCATCGCACCGACGTAGGTGCGGCGATGGCCGCGGATGTCGGCCTCGTCGCGCGCGCCGCCCAGTGAAATCCGGACGTAGGGACGTCCCATGGCCCGCGCGATCGACTTGGCAATCGAGGTCTTGCCCACGCCTGGCGGGCCGACGAACAGCAGGGTCGGGGCGCGCGCGGCGCGATCGTCCTCGTTCCCCGGCGCCTCCTCCTTGGGCTGGCGCTGGCGCAGCTGCCGCACCGCCAGGAACTCGAGCACCTGGTCCTTCACGTCCTGCAGTCCGTAGTGATCCTCCTCGAGAATCTGAGCCGCACGCTTCAGGTCGAGCGACTCCTCGGCCCGCTTGCTCCACGGCAGCTCCGCCACGGTCTCGAGATAGGTGCGGATCACCTGCGCCTCCATCGATTCACGGCCGGCACGCTCCAGACGTGCCAGCTCGCGGTCGACTTCTTTGCGCGCGGCCTCCGGCAAATCGAGCGCGTCGAGCCGCTTCTTCAGATCGTCGGCCTCGGCCGCCTCTCCTTCTTCCCCGAGCTCTTTGCGGATGGCCTTCATCTGCTCGCGCAGCAGCATTTCGCGCTGCCGCTCGCCGAGCTCTTCCTGGACCTGTGATTTGATGTCTTCCTGCGCGTCGAGCACCGCGATTTGGCGCTGCACGTGCACGAGGACGCGGCGCAG
>WNGI01017125.1_pt1 | contig 14798 bp, 24 predicted proteins | sample 5400621 | NCBI WGS metagenome assembly WNGI01 (sample SAMN13153374, study PRJNA577476) | soil metagenome | isolation source: 20 cm soil or saprolite under Garry oak tree replicate 1 | place: USA:California | collected 2016-06-15 | reverse complement strand
ATCGTCTATTTTCTAACCGGGCTTCACAGATCGGCTGGCGCTTTCTGGACGTTCCATCTTTTCGTCTATACAACGTTCATCGCGCTGCAAGGTTTATTCCGCACATTTGGTCTTGTATGCTTTAGTTTCGAATCGGCGTTCCGCCTCGTTGCCGTTGTCATTCCCAACTTGTACGTATCTCCGTAATACATTTGGGGCGCTAATTTCACGTATTGCAGTATTATCTACATGGGCTACATGATTCCAGTCCAATCAATGAAGCGTTGGCTTTTCTGGATTGTAAGTGACTAGCCTACCCGAGTCTCGTCAGCATGGCTGATTGTGAATGACAGTACTACATCAATCCAGCTTCTTACGGTAGGTTTGACAGACTGGATCCGTCCGAGCTCATCTGATGAGTCCATTAGCGTTCCAATCCTGTATGGAGAATGAATTCAAGAGAATCTCAGTAAGTAATAATGATTTGCGTAATTTCTTTTGCTTAACGGCCAATAGCTTACTTGTGATGGTAATTCCGTCGTACCCCGTGGCCTCGCCCAATATCCGTGAGTTCCTCGATGGATCAGTAAACAATTTCCCGGATTAACAAGATGTTTAGGGGTACCCTGGGCCCCAATCAAGCCTGTACTTTATTCGGTGCAGTCGGCGGAAGTAACATCATCACTGGGGCAAATTATTTGCGTGTGGGCTTCGATCTCGATGTCAACGATATATGGCGACGCAATTTCCCGATTCTCATCGGGTTCCTCATCTTTTTCCAAATCACCCAGGTGCTAGCCCTAGAATTCTACCCAGTACGTGGTTATTGTCCATAATTTGGTTCTCATGCCTAATGTTGTGTTAGCAATATGGCATCAACCTTTCCTTCAACATCTTCGCAAAAGACAACGAGGAGACAGCGAAGCTTAATGCGGAACAGCGAGAGAAGAAGGCTCTCCGGTCTGAGAGAAAGGCAGACGGAGAGGATATCAAGGACGAAAAGCAGTGTGTTCTGCCACGTTTTCTGCTTGGTTTTCGTTAACCCGCTTCTTAGTGACATCGACATGGCACACAAAAAGGCGTTTACTTGGGAGAACCTTAATTACCATGTGCCTGGACCTAATGGGCAGATTCGGTTGTTGCATGATGTATTTGGCTACGTCAAACCTGGTACTCTTACGGCTTTGATGGGCGCCAGCGGTGCTGGTATGTTTTTCAGTATCATATTGTTGCTTTACTTGATCTTACTCGTCATCCAGGCAAGACGACCTGTCTTGACGTTCTAGCGCAGAGGAAGAACATCGGTATCGTCAGCGGCAATATGCTTGTCGATGGCGGACCTCTAAGTTCTGACTTCGCTCGCGGGACAGCTTACGGTGAGAAACTTCCAAGTGCATACTTGTCCCAACTTTTAATTCACGTCATGCCTCAGCTGAGCAAATGGATGTTCATGAACCCACTGCGACTGTCCGTGAGGCACTGCGCTTTTCAGCCTACCTGCGTCAGCCCGCGAACGTCTCGAAGGAAGAGAAGGATGCATATGTTGAAGAGATCATCTCTCTCTTGGAACTTCAGGACCTAACCGAAGCCTTGGTATTCAGTCTTAGCGTCGAATCGCGCAAACGGCTTACGATCGGCGTTGAACTCGCGAGTAAGCCGGAGTTACTGCTGTTCCTCGATGAACCAACTTCCGGTCTTGATGCACAAAGGTTAGTAACGTTTAAACCTTTGGTACTGTTGCATCGCCTAATTGGATTCACCTTAGTGCTTGGAATCTCGTCCGTTTCTTGCGAAAACTTGCTGATCAGGGTCAAGCCATTCTTTGTACCATACATCAACCTTCTTCCCTCCTGTTCGAAAGCTTCGATCGCCTCTTGCTCTTAGAGCGAGGTGGAGAAACGGTTTACTTTGGTGACATTGGTCCTGACTCTGTCAAACTCCGCGAATACTTCGCACGTTATGGTGCACATTGTCCTCCCAATGTAAATCCTGCCGAACATATGCTCGAGGCCATTGGTGCAGGTGTTACTCCAAGAGTTGGTGACAGAGATTGGAAAGATATTTGGATAGAGTCACCTGAGCTTGAGAAGGTGAAGGAGGAAATTCGAGACATCAAGGCCGCGGGACTGGCACGTCCAGCTGAGGACAAGAGGAACATCACAACCTGTGCGTTTCTATTATCATTCTTTATTCGTTAACTGACTTTGTATTAGATGCAACGCCGTTCTGGTTCCAGCTGCAGGAAGTGGTGAAGCGGAATAGTCTTGCACTTTGGAGATCTCCAAGCTACATCTTCACTCGCCTTTTCGTCGTCGGCTCGATATCCTTTTTCGTGGCCCTGACATTCCTGCAGCTTGGCAACAGCGTACGTGACCTGCAATACAGAATCTTTGCGATGCAAGTCTACATCATTATCTGGTAGAAGCTCAACTTATTCGTTTTGACAGCTTCTGGCTTCTTGTGTTGCCCATCATTGTTATGACCCAGATTGAGCCACTCTTCATCTTTAACAGAGGTACGTATCTTGCGATATGTATATTGCGACGAATTGGTACTGATTTTCGTTGTAGGGATATTTATCAGAGGTATTTTATTTGCCACAATTTCATGAGCCAGAAATTTGACACCATCACAGAATCATCAAGCCGCATGTATTCGCCTTTCGTCTTTGCCATAGGCCAATTGCTCGGAGAGATTCCTTATAACATATTGTGCGGTATCCTCTACTGGGTTCTGCTGGTGCGATTCGTTTACCTCTGGCTTGTTGATGCGATTTTGTTGACATTTTCTTCAGGTGTATGCAATCGGCTTTGGTAAAGGGGCTGCTGGCTTAAACGGAACTGGTTTCCAGCTACTCATCGTCCTGTTTATGTTGCTCTTCGGTATCTCCCTTGGTCAGTTGATAGCGGCTATTTCACCAAGCGTGCAGGTCAGTTTGCATTTTGTTCGAGGTCTTGTCGATTTTATAATGTATTTTATCAGGTTGCTGTGCTCTTCAACCCCTTCCTTGGCTGGTTCTTGGGCACTTTTTGCGGCATAACTATCCCTTACCCTACATTAATCAATTTCTGGAGGAGCTGGATGTACCAATTAGATCCTTATACCCGCACGGTGGCGGCTGCAATATCGACTGAGCTTCAGTACGCGTTTTTTGCTTCTCGTGTCACGTCGTTAACACTGCTCATGATTATAGCGGTCTTGTAATTAAATGCCAACCGGATGAATTTGCAGTCTTCGATCCTCCCGCCGGGCAAACTTGCGGCCAATGGGCGCAACCTTTCGTTGATGCCTTCGGCGGTTATCTTGAAAATCTCAACGCCACGAGTGCTTGCCAATACTGTCAATACAAAGTGGGGGATGATTTCTTCGTCCCGCTGAACATCAGTTATTCAACCAGATGGAGAGACGTTTGGATAATATTCGCATTCTTCGGTAAGCACCTGCTTTTGGCGCACGATCGTTTATTTAGACATGGAAGATATCACGCAACTCAATGTCTACCCCTCCGACGAATTTGTTGGCAGGAATAGGCATGATAGTTTCCCCCATTTGTCATAGAATTATCATAGATCATACGGGCGAGGTTGGAATAAAAACCATCTAATTAGGAGCATACCTACCTATACATATAGAGTTACTAATTACTGCCGTTTATTATTGCTTTGGAGCATGGTGAAACTAACGTCATGGTAAAATCGTTCCACTGGTGGGAGTAAATGAAAGACTTACTATGTCTCGCAACTGAGATTGTGCATCTGTGAATTGCTTCTCAAGATATTTCGACTGTTGCGGACTGTTATCGCAGCATCACCCAAGTGACGAGAGGAACAAACCTTTTTGTTGAGATTGTTGATATCGTCAGTCAGCTCTTTCTCCTGCTGCTTGAGTTCATCTTCCAGCGCTTTTCGGGGAACCATCATAAACCTATATGCACATGTTCATTCCCCTGATGTGCGCACAAGAACAACTGACATCTTGCCCACACCCTTGTAAACGTTGACTGAACGTTCAAGTTGACCGATCTCATTTGTTGTCAACTGGAGGATACGACGTTCTCGATCTTTTGCAGCCATCTGTTGTTGCGCGAGGCCTAGCGCTCGCTGGGATTGTATGGCTGTTTGTTGCAGTTGAATAAGAATCTATGCATCGAAGGGATCGTTCAATAGGTACTGCCTTGTAAGCTTTGGCATACCTTTCTTAGAGTCTCATCCGATAGTGTAGCCATCTGGAGAGTCGAGATAAGTAAGGGAACGCATTGAGTATTTTTGGCACGCGCGTCACGACGGAGTTGCAAAAATCCTTCTACACCATTTCACGTTCGCTTGTGCGTCGCCATCTTCGGCATACAGACGCGACATAGCTAAGTCTCTCTGGTCTCTTGAAGCCGAGTTAATTACGCTTCGTTGCAAAGACTGCTCCTGGTACGAACCAAATGGCCTCGTTCGAAGACTATGATGAGTTTGGAAACTATATTGGTGCCGACCTCGAGTCAGACGAAGAGGATGAGATTCAGCGAGATCAGTTTTTGCGGCAAGAGCCGCAACAACGCGAAACCATGGCACCTTTAGAGGGGTATGAGGAGGAAGCGGAGGAGCAAGCAGGAGTTGTGGGTATGGAAGTTGACGGTATATCACTTCTTTCAATCCTTGTTGATGTTCTCTGAGTAGTCCGCCGACTTAGAACCGGTTCATAAGGCTATCGTTTTGCACGAAAACAAACAATATTATCCCAGCGCCAGTGAAGTCTATGGTCATGATGTGGAGACTTTGGTACAAGAGGAGGATGCTCAACCATTGACTGAGCCCATTATTGCTCCAGTTAAGGTGCGGAAGTGGACTGTGGAGGAAAAGGATATGCCTGAAACTCGGTTCGACAAAGGGTATGTATTCTGGCCAAGGAGAATGCACATATTCAGAGTTAACCTTTCCTTTCCCTAGATTCTTGTTGAATATGACTGCCTTCCCCGACATGGTCCGGAATGTCGCCGTCGTTGGCCATTTGCACCATGGAAAAACGGCATTGATGGACATGCTGGTGTTCGAGACGCATAAGATGGTATGGGACTCGGATAAAAATGTAAGTTTTGGGCCTGTGAACCTTTTCTTAACGCTTAGTTTGAGTGAACTAGCTGCGATACACAGACACTCATGTCCTATCACGAGAACGCGAAATTTCTATCAAGTCGTCGCCAATGTCTCTAATTCTGTCGACAACGGCAGGAAAATCACATCTAATTCATTTAATTGACACACCAGGACATATCAATTTTGTTGACGAAGTTGCCTCCTCAATGCGTTTGTCAGATGGCATTGTTCTCGTTGTTGACGTCGTCGAAGGCGTAAGTCTCATTGTAGTAATGCCTGTGTTGAGGAATAATATCATTTATTTCAGCTCATGGTTGGTACTGAATACATCCTTCGACATGCCGTCCAAGAAGGTCTTAAAATCACTCTTGTCGTAAACAAAATCGATAGATTAATCCTTGAACTGCGCGTCAAGCCTGCCGATGCCTACTATAAAATAAAACACACCATCGAGGAGATTAATACGTTTATCAGGTGCGTTTTTGTCGAGTCTTCCAAGTTCAGTTCTCCTGACTTCGCTTTTATAGTAACATTGATCCAGACCCATCATTACGATTGAGCCCTGAACTAGGCAATGTCGCATTCGCAAGCACCGATATGGCATGGAGCTTTACTCTGCGCTCCTTTGCACAGATGTACGCGGACACCTATGGTACAGTTGAATACCAAGCTCTCTTAATCACACTTTGAATCAGTTCCCAGGTGGTTTGGATGTCAAGGCTTTTGCGGACCGACTATGGGGTGACATATATTGTAAAGATGGGAAATTCACTCGCAAGCAGGCCGATCCAGAAAGTAGTCGCACTTTTGTGCAATTCGTCCTGGATCCATTGTACAAGGTGTACAGCAATGTTTTAAGTGAAGAACCCGAAGAATTAAAGGAGACTTTGGCAAGTCTTGGTATTCACCTCAAGCCAGTCATGTACAAGATGGATGTACGGCCATTGCTCAAAGTCGTGCTTGACCAGTTCTTCGGCCCCGCCACAGGTCTGGTAGATATGATAGCCGAGCACATCCCCTCTCCGGTTGATGGCGCGGCGGGCAAGGTCGGTGGTAATATTCAGAGACCCAACGATTCTGATGAACTATCTACATTGTCCAGGTTGAATCAATCTATAGCGGACCACAGAACTCTGAGTTGGCTGTATCAATGAAGGCCTGTGATCCTAACGGTCCTGTCATGGTGCATATCGCAAAATTGTATCATACAACGGATGCTCAATCTTTCAGAGCGTTTGGTCGAGTTTTCAGTGGGACCTTGAAGAAGGGCATGGAAGTGAAAGTCTTGGGCGAAGGGTACTCGCCTGAGGACGAAGAAGACATGATGTTCGCGACAGTCGAAGACCTTTGGATAAGCGAAGCAAGGTAGGCTTCACCTCTATGACATCTTTCTTCATAGTGACTTTGATGCAGATACTTTATACCAGCAGAGGAGGTAGCAGCAGGCAACCTTATTTTGATCGGTGGCGTTGATGCCTTGATCACTAAAACTGCGACATTGGCTGCACGCGACATTGAAGATGATCTTTACATCTTTCGGCCAATAAAGCACATGACTCAGTCGGTGTTGAAGATTGCCATTGAGCCAATCGCACCTTCCGAACTACCAAAGATGTTGTCTGGGTTACGAAGCATCAACAAATCATACCCCCTTGTATCGACCAAGGTCGAGGAAAGTGGTGAACACGTGGTAATGGGAACCGGCGAGCTTTCCCTGGACTGCATCATGCATGATCTACGGAAATTATTCGCTGAGATTGAAATCAAAGTTTCCGATCCTGTGACGCGGTTCTGTGAGACGGTCCTGGAAACCAGCGCGTTGAAATGTTACGCAGATACTCCGAATAAAAAGTGAGTACGAGCGACTCTTTTGCGGCAATTCTTTGCTTATGTTGCGAAATAATCAAGGAACCGTGTCACCATGATTGCTGAACCTCTGGAACGTGGAATTGCAGAAGATATTGAGACAGGACGCGTGAATATGCGCTTGTCGGCCAAGGAACGTGGGAAGTTCTTTGAGGAAAAGTATCAATGGGATTTGCTCGCATCTCGGTCCGTTTGGGCGTTTGGGCCTGACGACAGTGGACCCAATATCCTCTTAGACGATACCTTACCGTCCCAGGTATACTGTCGTTCTTTGAGCTAAAAAGAGGTGAAGATTGACCTCGCACTTAGGTTGATAAAAAGTTGCTTGTGACAGTTAAGGAACACATCAAACAGGGATTCCAATGGGCCACCCGAGAAGGACCATTATGCGATGAACGTGAGCATCCGTGGTCAGATAATGACATATTTAAGTCTAAAATCCTATCTAGCAATGCGCGGCGTTAAATTCCGGTTGCTGGACGCAAGTCTAGCTCAGGAATCAATCTTCCGCGGAGGCGGACAGATTGTGCCCACAGCAAGGCGTGTATGCTATTCCTCATTTTTGATGGTAAGACTTGCGGAATCTCATCTAACTGGTCAAAGTCTGAACTATGGTTTAGGCCACACCGAGACTCATGGAGCCTATCTATTACGTCGAAGTTCAAGCACCGGCAGACTGCATATCCGCAGTTTACACTGTGCTCGCCAGACGACGTGGCCACGTCACTCAGGATATCCCAAAGGCCGGATCCCCTCTATATACCGTCAAGGCATTGATACCCGTGATTGATGCCAACGGATTTGAGACGGACCTGCGAACAGCAACACAGGGGCAAGCATTTTGCCTTCAAGTGTTTGACCATTGGTCGATTGTTCCCGGTCCGTTCCCACGTATCTTATTGGTAGAAATCGTTGACGTTTGATTTTTACAGGGGATCCTACGGATACGAGTATCAAGCTTAGACCGCTGGAACCCGCGTCTGGACAGGCACTGGCGCGCGATCTAGTTCTGAAGACAAGACGGAGAAAAGGTCTTGGAGACCAAATCGCAGTATCTAAATACTTGGATGATGAATTTGTGGTAAGTGATAATTTTTTCATTCGGGATACATATAATGAGATATGCTCCAGCTGGCATTGTCAGCGTCGGGACACGCAGATCTGTTGGGATAACGTCGTGCATGCGGTGTGTAGAATAGGGAGTAATATAGCACGTGAGTGTGAGAATATAGAAAGGCGGAGAAATGCCACGTAGCCTGGAATGCGTGAGCCGGTATATAGGCCTAAGAACAGCTCAAACCTCTCCCAAATTCACACCTTTCTTCTCTACTCGTCCTTCGTCCCAACATGCGAGGAGTAGCGCTGTCCGTCGTCGCCATCGCTGCCACTGGTGCGTTGGCTCAAGCTGATGATGCGAAGCCTGTTTTCACGGTAAGCATACCCCTCTTTCCCGAACGTGGCGGTAATATTTATTACATAGTATAGGCAACTGAGGTCAAGGCTCCCTTCATTGAACAATTCACTGATGATTGGTCGGACCGGTGGACACGCTCTGAGGCTACCAAGAAGTCTGCCAATGGCGAAGAGACCTTCAGCTACGTCGGTCAATGGGAGGTTGAAGAACCTTCCATTGCTGTCATCGAGGGTGACAAGGGTCTCGTGGCAAAGAGCAAGGCCGCTCACCACGCCATCTCGGCACCCTTTGCTTCCCCCATTAACTTCAGTGACAAACCCTTTGTTGTCCAATATGAGGTCAAATATCAAAAGGGAGGTAACTGCGGTGGTGGTTACGTCAAGCTTTTGGAAGATGGCTTCCAGACCAGCGGCAAGGAGTTCTCTGACACCACTCCTTGGGTTATCATGTTCGGCCCCGATCTTACTTGCCCGGGGACTAAGGTAAATACGTCGTTCGCGTTAGCAGTCAGTCACATTTTGACGAATGTACCCTCCAGGTCCATTTCATCTTCCGTCATACCAACCCTGTGACGCAGAAGACCGAAGAAAAGCATCTCAAGTTTTCTCCCAAACCCACCATCGAGAAGCTTACGAACCTGTACACACTCGTTGTTTAGTAAGTTTTTTTCTTCTTGCGTTTTCAACGGCAATTTATTTAACCCGTGCTATTAATAGCCCGAACAACACATATGATGTTTCGCTTAATGGCGAGTCATCCAAATCCGGCAATTTGCTTGAGGACTTCGAGCCTCCTGTCAACCCTCCCAAGGAGATCGACGATCCTGAAGACAAGAAACCTGCCGACTGGGTTGACCAAGAGAAGATTTCTGACCCCGATGCAAAGAAGGTTTGTAGATATCCGGAATTGATGAAATCAGAAGTTGACGTCAAGTTACAGCCCAATGATTGGGATGAGGATGCACCTTATGAGATTCTCGACATGGACGCGAAGAAGCCAGATGATTGGCTTGATGATGAACCTGAGACAATCGCTGACCCTGGTTTGTGTTCCATGCTACGCATGCGCGTACGTGTTGTGTAACGAATCCGCATATAGACGCCAGCAAGCCGGAAGAATGGGATGACGAAGAAGATGGCGACTACATTCCCCCCACTATTCCCAATCCCAAGTGCGACGCCGTTTCTGGCTGTGGTGAATGGAAGCGGTATGTTGTTAATTGATTCGCGAGAATCATATCTCATTGTATGAATTGTAGTCCCTACAAGGCAAACCCCGACTACAAGGGCAAGTGGTTCGCACCTTTGATCCCAAACCCCGCATACAAGGGACCCTGGGCTCCCCGCAAGATCTCTAACCCTGCCTATTTCGAGGATAAGACTCCTGTCAGGAGTCTTCCCAAAATTGTAAACCACTCTTTTGGTACACTTCTAAACAAATTCTGATAGTCTTGACAGGGTGGTGTCGGCATTGAGCTTTGGACGATGACTGAAGATATTCTCTTTGACAACTTGTACATTGGTCACTCTGTTGAGGATGCTAAGGCGCTCGCCGATGAGACCTTTGGCATCAAGAAGCCCCTTGAAGTCAAGGCCAACAAACCCGCTGTGTCCGACGATGATGAGGAAACTGATATTCCTTCCTTCAAGGAAGATCCTATTGGCTTTGTTCGCCAGAAGGTTCTCAACTTCGTGGATGCTGCTAAGGCAGATCCTGTTGATGCATTCAAATCTCAACCTGAAACTGGCGCTCTCTTGGTTGGCATCTTCCTCACTTTCTTCGGCATGCTTGGTGCCTCCCTAGGCTGTTTCTTACCGCTCCTTAGTCGAAGAAGGGTGACTCAAAAAAGACCGACGCGGCTACACCTGATGACAAGAAAAAGGCTGAGAGTGCACCTGTTGCCCCAGCAGGTGGTGAGAAGAAGGATGATGGTAGCCTGAAAAAGCGCAAGTGAATGAATATGTAAAACTAGCCATGGACATAGGGTTTTTGAGGGGTGTCCAATGGGCAGCACTGCCGCCGATACGGTGATAGGTCCTGGTTTAGAATTCAAAATATTACTAGTATTGTCGTATATACCACCAACGCTGTTGGCGTTACTAATTGTAATGAGGTGTTGTTGTCGCATTTATAGGAATCGCCACACGCGGTGAGACTATAGCTCCTATCTATAACGCCGTACCAAGATTTGTTTATTTCATGTCCAAGGAAATGACAAACAACCCGATTTGTGACCATGTTGCAGTCGCGCTTGCAATTTCGTAGACTCGGTGACTTCGCGCCAACCATCGTCAACATGACGAGACGCTCTCATTCTGCCTCGCCCTCACCAAGACAGCATAAACGACCAAAACTAAGGCACCTGACATCCGAGGATTTTAAGAATGGCGTATTTCTGGCACCTATGGTGCGGTCCGGAGCTCGTGCGTCCATCTAACTCCTTGCGAGGCGTCAAACGATATATCTGATTGGATGTGCAGTGCCTACCCGACTACTTGCCCTTCAGCATGGAGCAACGCTTGTGTGGGGGCCGGAGATAGTCGACAAAGCAATCCTTCACGCAACGCGAGAAGTTGATCGTACGTGCATTCACCTATACAAGTATGTTTACAAAATCCTGATACTTTTCCTACTACTATGTCTCATGCACACGAAACGACTCGGCCACTACCAGCCGCAACAGGCGTGATTTCATACCACGGCGTCTCACGAGCAATCTTCACAACACATCCCGTCGAAAAACCGTATCTCATATATCAAATAGGATCCGCCGATCCTGAGCTTGCAGTCCAGGCAGCCAAAACCGTAATGCAAGATGTATCAGGAGTAGACCTCAACTGTGGGTGTCCAAAACCGTTCTCGACGCACGCTGGAATGGGAGCTGCTCTGCTCACCAATCCAGATCTGCTGTGTTCGATATTGAAGGCTCTTCGGGAGGCGATGCCACCAGAGATTTCTGTCTCTGCCAAGATTCGCTTGTTACCGTCGCAAGATGATACGCTGAAACTCGTGGAGAGGATCATTGATACGGGTGTTAGTGCACTTACAGTGCATTGCCGGACAAGGAATATGCGTGATCGGGATGCGGCACTGATTGACAGATTGAAAGGTATTGTGGAATTCGTGAATGGGATGGGTAAAGGGGTAGCCGTTGTTGAGAATGGGGATTGCTTGGGATGGGAGGATGCTACGCGGGTGAGACAAGCCACAGGTGAGTTCTATCCCAGCGTTGAAGCTAAGAGACGCAAATGTCCATGCTGACTTTCGAGTTTAAAGGTGCACATTCAGTCATGATTGCGCGCGCGGCCGAATCAAACCCTACGTGCTTTTCTTCGACGCCCATGATAGACCTTGAAAAGACCTTATGGCCTAAATATCTAAGACTCGTAAGGCACTTTCGTCCGTCTCTCAAGTGATATTCTACTCTTCGATAGGCAAGATACCTCGACAACTACTGGGGACTTACAAAATTTTGCATAGCCCAATTCAAGGGCTCGTATGTCACTATGAAAAGATCTGAGGCGACACAACTGCGGAATAAGCTATCACAAGCCAAGAGCTATGATGACGTATCGGCCTTTGTCGACGATTCTTGGATAGGTGCAGACATCTTCCAGGAAATCGTCCGATCTATCGAATCGCGACCACCGCGAGAGCACCGACTCATCATGCCTAGCAAATTACCAGAGGCATCAGACACGGCTTCAGATACGACGGAGAAATCAGACGCTTCTACCCTGGGATCTTTGCGAGGTTCGCCGGAACCTCTGGGAGCCATCACACCGCAAGGGACACAGAATCCTGAGCCACCTGGATCAGGAGCACCTCTGCTGCCAAACGAGCCGCGAAGACCGTTACCATCTATCATTACCGGACAAAATGCTATGACACCGACACCGACACCTGCAAGTAGCCAATCAGCCCTGTAATATATTGTTGTTGTTGTCATCGCTACCTATAGACAGGTTACGTGATGAGTGAGGAACTCCACATATACTAACTAGTGCATCTCCCAAACGTCTGGACCTGGGGCCCCGCCTACTCGATTGTCTCGTCGATGACACCAAGATCTGTGTTCTTCACCTCCTTGTCATATCCATCTGCCAATACAATAATTAGAACGACGTCTCCACTGCCATCGTGTTTATAGCCGCAGTCGGCGCCGATGTATCTATATCTACCCCGGTTAAGCAGGTGCTGTTAGTGTAGTGGTTGACTTCTGGATCCCTCGTTCCATTTAGGTGATATTGCTCGTGATTTTCTTCCGTTAAGTGGGCCATCAAGATCGTTCGACCTCCTTTGGCGTACCGTGGCATCGCCGCTATTGTTTGTGTGTCCTTGTTGTAATAATCGAGTCCATCACACCGTCATCCTTCGTCAGCGTCTGGATCTCGCGACCGCCGTGTGCCGCGACGAAGAAGCATGTCCAAACCGAGGCGTTCAGCCCGCTTTGCTGATGCCCCCAAAAAACCTGGAATCTCCAAAAAACCATCCAAAGATCTCAAGAAACCCCGCCGCCCACGTGCCAAGAAACCCCCCTCACCCGGGCCGCCTGAATTGTTATACCTCCGAGTTAGTAGGAGATTCCTGAACATACTCCCTCCTGTGACGGCAGATCAACCCAACCCCCAGCCGTTACCACCATCTCCAGTCGCAGTGGGCCATCTGATCGTGATCAGAGCAAGCCTTCAAGATCTGCGTCCATTCACAGGTGTCACCGTAGACTGGCTCATTCGCGTGGCACGGCTCATATTTGAGCCACTTGGAACAAGCTCCCTCTTTACATTTACAGAGGATACACTCGAATCATGGTTCGATAGAGATATGGAGCCAACGCAGTGGAGGCAGGTGGAGCAAGGGGAACTGTTGAGGGCAACAATATATGAATTTCGCCCAGACAATAATGCACCTATCACGCTCTCCAAGATGAGTCTTCGTCAAGGGAAGTCTGTGACAACTAACACTTCGCAACCACAAGCTACCACATTTCGCGATGCAATACGTGCACGTGACACTCAATGCATTATCACACAAAATCCATTCTTTGAGTTGGTTACTGCATCTCATTTGTTGCCAAAACGCCTTGGTGATGCTACTGTCACATCTGTTGTCCAACGCTTCACTGGTTCAGGTAATGCTGTAACCAGATTTCATCCTACCATAGGAATTCTCCTCTCCAAGCTATTGGACTCACTGGTAGACTCTTACACCATGGGATTTTGGAACACTGGACCTGTGAGTCTCCTTTCATTTGATTTCTATCATATTGATACTTAGTGTACTGGGATGACAGGACCAATATGTTGTCCACAATTTTTTCCATGTGCCTCTGAATATTGATTGCCGGCCACCATCCCCAAATGACAGAATGTTACATGGCCACCTGGTCACACTCCCCACCAATGATGCCTCATTCCCTCCAATTGGTGTGTTTAATTGGAACTACCTCCAGTGTGTTCTCAAGAAATTTGCCACCCTTGAATATCAACAAGTCCCGCACATACACCATTTCATCTTGCCATTCCGTACAAGAGAGGAAGATGATGATGATGATGAGAGTGACTTTGGTGACTTTGATGATGAAAGAAACATTGCAAACCCTCCTTATCCTTCTTACCTTATTGAGCTTGCTGAGGCGAGAGCACGACAGCATTTGGAGGATGCAGAGCGCAATCATAACATTGTGGCATGGAACTCTAGAGTCTAATAGTTGAGGTATCAATGCAGGTATGCAACTTGCTCATCTGTCCTGTATTTGTTATGAAATAGGATAGTTTTGTTTCTAGGGATCAGCAGGAATATTGTTTTCTTGTTATGAGCTAGAATGTATACACATCAGCAAATCCTGTTTTTGATTGGAGTGCACTGCTTTTCTTGAAGTTTGCTGTAGCACTCTGGAGGATCAAGGGAACATTCTGTAGAGCTCTGGAGCACTACTCACCTCCACCATATCACTCCAGAGCACTACCCACCCCAGCAATATCACTCCCGAGCACCAACTTGCTTATTTATTTAAATAATACAATAATATATTTCTCAAATACCCGCAAGTGTATAGTTTGGGATATAGTGAATAGATATCAGTAGGGATTGTGTAACGGGTAACCCGTACCTCAAGAGTCTTTCCTTTTCTTATGTAGATACTTCATACGTACATATATATCTACTTAGCATACACTATGATTACCGTGACTGATATCGTGACGCGCACATAGTGCGCGTCAACATATTACATAAGCACTCACTCTCTACTCGATACACGAACAATATACATTGGTTCAGTGTACCTCGAGTGGCGAGATCTAGTAACGGAACCCCGTTACACTTTTTTACACTTCCCAAGAGAGTGTATCGAGGCATAGCCTCAGAATTCCTACAAGAAATCAAGACACGGAAATATCAACATGTCGTTCGGACCACCACCGAAGAAGAATAATCCAGGCACCTCACCGCCG
>WNGI01002983.1_pt1 | contig 14799 bp, 11 predicted proteins | sample 5400621 | NCBI WGS metagenome assembly WNGI01 (sample SAMN13153374, study PRJNA577476) | soil metagenome | isolation source: 20 cm soil or saprolite under Garry oak tree replicate 1 | place: USA:California | collected 2016-06-15 | reverse complement strand
TGGGCTCGCGCGCCGCGTTGAGGATTCCCCAATACGGACCGACGCCGCCCTCGAAGAACTTCCAGGGCTGATCGATCGCCTCGACGATGTTGTATTCCATGCCGATCGCTTCGGCGCGGCTGACGAAATTGCGCAGCGTGACCGCCTGCTCGAACGGACCGGGCATCCCCTTTTTCAGATTGTAGCCGGCGCTCGGCCAGCCGAATTCGGCGATCACGATGCGCTTGCCGGGAAAGGCATCGCGCAGTTTCTGGTAGATGATCAAGGCCTGATCGACCGCCTGCTTCTCGGAGAAGCCTTCCCAGTAGGGCAGAATGTGCGCCGCGATGAAATCGACGGACGAGGCGAGTTCGGGGTGCTCGAGCCAGATATTCCAGATTTCGCCCGTGGTCACGGGCACATTGACCGACCCCTTGACGCGCTGGATGAGCTTGATCAGGTCTTCAATCTTCTGCTCGCCGCGGTAGATGGTCTCGTTGCCGACGACGATACCGTTGACGTTGCCGTTGCGCTTGGCGAGTTCGATCGCCGACAGCATCTCGCGTTCGTTGCGGTCGGCATTCTTGTCGATCCAGGCGCCGACCGTAACCTTGAGACCCACTTCATTGGCGATCGGCGGCACCAGCTCGACGCCGCCGGTCGACGAGTAGAGCCGGATCGCCCGCGTCAGCGGTGCCAGCGTTTTCAGGTCGGCACGGATTTTTTCGGCGTTGGGAATGTTGTCGACGTCGGGATGCGCCGTGCCTTCGAACGGCGCATAGGACACGCTCGGCAGGATGCCCTTGAAGTCCGGTGCCTGCTGCTTGTCCCGCAGTAACCCCCACATGGCCGCATGAAGTGCGGACACACACAACAGAACGGCGACGACGGCGCGCATCGCGACTAAACCAAATGGGGCTGATATGGCAGGGATCCGGATCCGTCCCCGAGATCCGACCAAGTCAGCGGCAAATCGAGCATATCTCTGCCACGCGATTTAACAACTCATATGACGCCGTGGCGTTTTCAGGGCCGAACAATCAAATGGTGAAAATTTCGCATCGTTCCAATGGGGGTCACGATTATTTGGCGGGCGCGGGAGGCGCGCTAGCCGGAGCCGCCGCAGCGGGCGCCGGCGCCGAGGTGCCGGAAGTCGTGGGGGCGGGTGTGGCCGCGGCAGCGGCCTGCGGCTGCGCCGCCGGATTGATCCAGCATGCATGGACCCGTCCGCTCAGGCTATCCGGCACCTTGGGATCGATCGCGCTGAAGAAGCGCACCAGGCAGCGAAAGGTCGCCTGGACGTGACCTCCGGGACAGCCAAACCGGTCATAAAGGTCGAGATGCCGAAACGCAGTGTCGAGATCGTCGCGCCACATTAAAACGACAACCCGGCGACCGAGCCAGACGCATTCGGGGTTTCCGGCCGGGCCATTGATGGCCTGCGAGGCCTCCACGAATTCGTCGGTTTTGCGCTGGGTTTCCTTGGCCGCATCGGCCGACGGGGCGGAATTTGCTGCCGGCCCTTTGGTCGACTGATCCTGGGCCCGAAGGTCGCCGCTCTGGGCAAGCGCGCTTCCAATACCGATCAGGAGTATCAGCCCGGGCACGGCGAGGTGATGCAGAACCGCATTTTGAACCTGGAGTACCCGTCGACGCATAAATTCTCCGATTTCGCTCCCGCCCGCGACCGCTGGTTTGATGCCGTTCAAATAGGTCCCCAATGCGGCGGAGACACTGACCGTTTCCCATGACGGGTATTTCGGATTTTGTCCAGCAAAGTCACAACTTTATCGCGTCGTGGTAAAGCCGCCGCATGAATGGCTGGGATTGCGCATCTCCCGCTCTTGGCAGATGCCCGGCGACCGGCTAATCGACGATCCCCGCCCCGGAGGATGGAACTGATTTCTCGTCGTACGCCACTGGCGCTTTTGCTCATATCCCTGGGTGCGATTGCTGCCGTGTGGTGGTGGCTGGCCACGCCTATCACCTTGGCGCGCGCGCCGATCGATCCCAACGCCAAGCTGTTGTGCGTGTCCTATGCGCCGTTTCGTGAAGGGCAGACGCCGCTGGTTTTGACCACCCACATCGCCCCGGAACAGATCGCCGAGGATTTGGCGCAGCTTGCCAAAATAACCGATTGCGTGCGCACCTATTCGATCGAAAACGGCCTTGATCAAGTTCCTGCGCTCGCCGCCAAAGTCGGCTTGAAGGTCATCCAGGGAATATGGCTCGGCAGCAATCGGCTGAAGAACCTGGCGCAGATTTCGACCGGGGTGCGCCTGGCCAAGGAATATCCCGGAGTCATCACCGCGCTCGTGGTTGGCAACGAGGTACTGCTGCGCGGCGAAATGACGACCTCCGATCTCGCCGCCGCCATCCGCTCGGTCAAATCGCAGGTTTCGGTTCCGATCACCTATGCCGATGTGTGGGAGTATTGGCTTCGCAACCGGGAGATCTATGAAGCCGTCGATTTCGTCACCATCCACATCCTTCCCTATTGGGAAGACTTCCCGATCCGCGCGAAATATGCCGCTTCCCATGTCGACGCCATCCGCAAGCGAATGGCGGTGGCGTTTCCGGGCAAGGAAATTTTGATCGGGGAAACCGGCTGGCCGAGCCAGGGACGGATGCGCGAGGGGGCGCTGCCGTCGCGCACCAATCAGGCGCGGGTGGTCTCGGAAATCCTGGGCCTGGCGAAGCAGGAGAATTTTCGCGTCAATCTGATCGAAGCCTATGACCAGCCGTGGAAGCGAGAGCTCGAGGGCACCGTCGGCGGATATTGGGGCCTGATCGATTCCGTGCAGCGTGCGGTGAAATACCCGCCCGGCGAAGCCATCAGCAACTTTCCGTTCTGGAAGCTGCAGATGGGCAGCGGAATGGCATTGAGCGTTTTCGTCTTCGGCGCGGCCTGGCTGACACTGCGGCGCCGGCCGTGGACGCCGCGGCTGGCATCCTGGATCGCGGTCGGCATCTCGGCGACCACCGCCGGGATTCTGTTCGGAATAGCCACCGACAAGATGTTTTATGAAAGCTACGGCATCGGGGGCTGGCTCGGATGGGGCGCGCTGCTGACGGCCGCGATCGCTTCGCCCATGCTTTGCGCCAACGCGCTGATGTCCGGACGCGGCCTGCCGACATTTCTGGAACTGCTGGGTCCCCGCGACGGGCGAGCTGCCTCGGTGCTGACCATGATCCTGGGAGCCGCGCTCATCGTCACCACCTTGATCGGCGCCGAGACCGCGCTCGGCTTTGTGTTCGATCCGCGCTACCGCGATTTTCCGTTTGCCGCGCTGACCATCGCGGTGGTGCCGTTCTCGATGCTGACGCTGCTGAACCGTCCGCAGGACGGCGTGCGCCCGATCGCCGAAACCGTATTTGCCGGCCTGTTGGCGGGATCCGTGCTCTACATCCTGCCCAGCGAGGGCGCCGACAACTGGCAATCGCTGTGGAGCTGCGCGGTGTATTTCCTGCTCGCGGTTACGCTGTGGCGGGCGCGGGGCGTGCAAATCCCAAAATAAGCAGGCCGATCGCGATGCCTGACAGGCCGATATTGTAGAGCACGATTCCGAATCCCGCCGCGATCAGCCCACCGGTCAAAAGAACGATCGACGGCCGGATCACGTGAAGGACAGCGATGATGAGCGCCACCACGCCGAATACCGAATTGCGAAACAGGTAGGTCGCGAGCAGGCGGGTCTTGCACAGCATGGTCTGCAAGCCGGCATCGCATGCCAGCGCTACGCTCGAGAGCTCGATCGCGAGATAGCGCAGATAGAGTGCATAGCCGACGGCGACGAAGCCCACGATCAACAACCATTGCACCTGATAGGGCGTCAGCCGAAACGGAGTCTTTTTCATGCGCCGAATATGGTCGGGAATGCCGGGCGGGACAACCCGGAGCGGGCTGCGTCAGGTAAGGCGGTACGGCTCCGAATGGAATCGCGCCTTATCTCGCTCCGTCATCCTGAGGTGCGAGTGCAGCGAGCGTCGATGGATGAGTGGCCCGGGCCGTCGTCCTTCGAGACGGCCGCTTTGCGGCCTCCTCAGGATGACGGGGATAGCTTCGAATGCGCCGCTCCGTTGGCACGCAAAAACCTTGCCCTAACGCATTGCCAATATGAAGGTTTGTCGGGCTGACCTTACCGCCCGCCGAACACTGACGACAGCATCGAGGGTGGCGACCCTCTCGACGCATCTTCGTTTGTCGTAGCTCTCCGCCGGCGCACAACAGGCTTGGCGGCGGCAGGCTTCTCGCTAGCCGCCGGCTCGTCCGCCTTGATCGCAAGGCGTTGACCGTCGAACACCGCCGTCTCGCAGGTGCGCTGACTTTCGACCAGGGCGGCGCAGATCTTTGCCGCCGCCGCAGCGTCGTTGAGCGGTCCGGCAACCAGCCGCAACTGCATGCCGAGGCCGGTATTGCTCTCCTTCACCACGATGATCGGCCGCAGCGTCGCCAGCGATGCGGTCGATTTCGACTTGAGAAGGCCGCGCCACAGCGCGCGCAGGCCATTGAGCGAATTGGCGCCGCCGACATCGACCCCGAATTCGGTTCGCTGGACCGCCTGTTGGGCGGCCGCCGCCTGCGATGCATTCGGCTCCGGATTATCCCCAGGCGCCGCGGATGCAACGGCCTCGGGCCTGGGCGGCGTGACTGGGTCGGGTTCGGTCAATTTTCCGGCCGCGGAATCCGGTGGGGCCATGATCGATTTCGACGCCATCAGGGGCGTCGAAGGCGTCGCGGCTGGCGCATTCGCAGTTCCCTGTGCCGGGGATGAGGCCCCTGCCTCAGCTTGCTCCGGGAGCGCCGTGCGCGGCTTTTCGGGGTTGGGGGCTACCGTCGCCACCGGGGACGCAGCGGGCGCGGGGGCGGATGCCGGACTTTGCAGCACGGGCCGGATTTCAGCCGTCAGGGGAACGGTGGCAGCCGCTGGTGCCGAATTTTGCCGCGCAATCGCGCCGGTCACGGAATCCAGCCCCTGTTCCAGGACGGTGACCCGGGAGTACAGCCGGTCTCGATCGCTGTTGAGGGTATCGATGGCTGATGCCAAGCGCCGGGTTTCGTTCTGGCTCTCTCTGGCGAGCGCCTGGATTTGCTGCGACTGCCGCACCAGATCGGCTACCACGACCTGGTCGCGCCGCCATCCGATCGAGGACTGGCTGGCAAGCAGCGCCACAATCACAGCGCCGACCGAGGCGGCGCCCCACGATCCCAGCCGCCACAGCGCGCTGCGGTCGAGCTCGTCCTCCTCGGCCAAAAAATCGCTCAGCAGGCCGCCGGTATTTTCGATCTCGAAGCTGCGAGCCAGATGGTCGGTGCTTTTTGCCATATGACGTATCAGGCGCTCCCCAAGCCTGCCGAATCACACGGCAAACATTAACAGGAATGCGGCCTGATCTTGAATCCGGCGCTTTTGTCAGGCGGCGATTCGGGTTTCCACTGGGGTCGAAAACGCTTTATGACGGCGGCGGCGTAACATTCGCTCAAAACTTAGGGAACAGGATGACCGGCAGGACCAGCCTTACGATCGTACTCGCGGCCGGCGAGGGCACGCGGATGCGGTCCACCATGCCAAAGGTTTTGCATCCCGTCGCTGGCCAATCGCTGCTGGCGCATGTGCTGGGCGCGGCCCCAAAGGGAGCCGGCACAGCACTTGCCGTGGTCATCGGCCCCGGCCACGAGGCGGTTGCGGCGGAGGCCAAACAGGTGCGTCCCGACGCTCTGACGTTCGTCCAGCGCGAGCGGCTTGGCACCGCGCATGCGGTGCTGGCGGCGCGCGACGCCCTTGGCCGCGGCGCCGACGACCTGCTGGTCGTGTTCGGCGATACGCCGCTGATTTCGGCCGCCACATTTGAGCGTCTGCGCACGCCCTTGAAGAATGGCGCGGCGCTTGCCGTGCTGGGCTTTCGCGCCGCCGATCCCACCGGCTACGGCCGGCTGCTGGTCGAAGGCGACCGCCTGGTGGCGATCCGCGAGCAGGCCGACGCGACAGCTGAGGAGCGCGCGATCAAGCTCAGCAATGCCGGCGTGATGGCGTTCGATGGCCGCAAGGCGCCGCAAATCATCGAAAAGATCGGTAATGCCAACCGCAAACGCGAGTATTATCTGAGCGATGCCGTTGCCGTCGTTCGCGAGATGGGATTGGAGGCCGTTGTGATCGAGACCAGCGAGGATGAAGTGCGCGGCATCAACACCAGGGCGCAGCTTGCGGAAGCCGAGCATGTCATGCAGGCGCGGCTGCGTCAGGCGGCGCTTGACGCCGGCGTGACCATGATCGCGCCCGAGACAGTTTATCTCGCCGCCGACACGAAATTCGGCACCGACGTCACGATCGAACCGTTCGTGGTGATCGGCCCCGGCGTCTCGATCGGAGATGGCGCGGTGATCCATTCGTTTTCCCACATCGTGCAGGCATCGATCGGCAAGAAGGCGTCGGTCGGACCCTATGCGCGGCTGCGGCCGGGAACCTCGCTCGGCGAGGGCGCCAGGATCGGCAATTTCGTCGAAACCAAGGCGGCCACCCTGGAGGCGGGCGTCAAGGTCAATCACCTCAGCTATGTCGGCGACGCGCATGTCGGCGCTAACGCCAACATCGGCGCGGGCACCATCACCTGCAACTATGACGGTTTTGACAAGCACCGCACCACGATCGGGAAGGGCGCGTTCGTCGGCTCGAATTCATCGCTGGTCGCGCCGGTGAAGATCGGCGATGGCGCCTATGTTGGCTCGGGCTCGGTGATCACCAAAGACGTGCCCGACGATGCGCTGGCCGTGGAGCGTAGCCAGCAGACCAACCGCGAGGGCGGCGCCAAGCGATACCGCGAGTTGAAAACCAAAGGCAAGCCGAAAGGCAGCTAGCTCGGGGCTTGTTGACGCTTCGGCTTAACGGTGTCTCAATCGGCAATAGTTTCGTAGCTTCTAATAATTTCAACGATTTTCCACTGTCTCATTTCCCAAGCGCGATTGTACGCGCGAAAAGCATCGCCCTTTGACAGACGCGAGCCGATGCCGTGGGATTGGAAACCAGCATGACGCGGGCAGTAGTGGCGACGGCGCTGATGCTTCTCCTCTCGACGTCTTCTGCGCTTGCAGCCGAATCTACATGGGACGTTCTGGAACGCTTTGGCTTAACCGGCACCTGGTCCGCCAGCTGTGGCGGGCCCGCAACGGTCAGCCACTTTCATACGATCTTCTCCAAAGATGCCGACGGGCTCGCAAGGCGCGAGATTGATTTCGGTGTGAAATCAATCTATGCGACCTTTGTAGACGGCGCAGAAACGATCTCACCTTCAATGCTGAAAATCACTGTCCGTAACGCTGATCCGAAATTTGAAAAATTCAATAATAAAACCTTCTGGACCGTGCTGATAAAAGAGAACGATCCTCAGACCAAAAAGGCTTTCCGCATTCGCTATTTCCAATCCATAACAACTGAGGGCAAAATGGCCGTAAAAGACGGCATTAACTTGCGGTTTGGGAAGCCCAGCCCCTGGCTGTACAAATGCCGCAGCGCGATGTCGTGAACGACCGTGGCTGGAAACGTGAGTTCGAGAATGCTCAATTGTAAGCAAAGGCAATAATTATTGAGTATCAGGCGATCTGCGATTCTCGTTAAGAGATGCGTGCGTTGTTTTGATGGTTTTTCGCCAATTTGGAGAGATTGATCCGCATGTGCGGCATTGTCGGCATTCTCGGGCGCGGTCCGGTCGCGGAACAGTTGGTGGATTCACTCAAGCGGCTCGAATATCGCGGCTACGATTCTGCCGGTGTCGCCACGCTGGAAGGCGACCATCTCGAACGCCGCCGCGCCGAAGGCAAACTGAAAAATCTTGAATCGCGGTTGAAGGCCGAGCCGCTGGCGGGGCACACCGGCATCGGACATACCCGCTGGGCCACCCACGGCAGGCCGACCGAGAATAACGCGCATCCGCATGCCACCGATAACGTTGCGGTCGTTCACAACGGCATCATCGAGAATTTTCGCGAATTGCGCGAAGCGCTGCAGAAAAAGGGCACGGTTTTCAAAACCGAAACCGACACCGAGATCGTTTTGCATCTGGTCGATGACCTGCTCGGTCGGGGTTTCAAGCCGGTTGACGCGGTCAAGGCGACATTGTCGCAACTTAGCGGCGCATTCGCACTCGGGTTCATTTTCGCGGGCGACAAGGATCTGATGATCGGCGCGCGCAACGGGCCGCCGCTCGCCATCGGCTTCGGCGAGGGCGAAATGTATCTGGGCTCCGACGCCATCGCGCTCGGCCCATTCACCGACACCATCAGCTATCTCGAGGACGGTGACTGGGTCGTGCTGACACGCAACAGCGCGGTTATCTACGACAAGAACAACGCCGTTGTTCATCGCGACGTCATCAAACATACCGCCGCGACGTCGCTGGTGGACAAGGCGAACTATCGCCACTTCATGGCCAAGGAAATCCACGAGCAGCCGGAAGTGGTCGGCCATACCCTGGCGCGCTACGTCGACATGGCGACCGAGCGCGTGGCCCTGCCGGTAAAGCTGCCGTTCGATTTCAACGATATCCAGCGCATTTCGATCACGGCCTGCGGCACCGCCAGCTACGCCGGTTATATCGCCAAATACTGGTTCGAGCGCTTGAGCCGCTTACCCGTGGAAGTCGATGTCGCCTCCGAATTCCGCTACCGCGAGGCGCCGTTGCGCAAGGGCGATCTCGCGATCTTCATTTCGCAATCCGGCGAGACCGCCGATACGCTGGCGGCGCTGCGTTATGCGAAAGCGCAGGGCGTGCATACGCTGTCCGTCGTCAACGTGCCGAGTTCGACGATTGCGCGCGAAAGCGAGACCGTGCTGCCGACGCTGGCCGGCCCGGAAATCGGCGTTGCCTCGACCAAGGCCTTCACCTGCCAGCTCATGGTGCTGGCCGCGGTCGCGGTGGCCGCGGGCAAGGCGCGCGGCGAATTGTCCGATGCGCATGAAGCCGAGCTCGTGCATGGGCTGGTTCAGATCCCCCGCTTGATGGCCGCGGCGCTCGCCATCGAGCCGCAGATCGAAAAACTGGCGCGTGAGATCGCAAAATCAAAGGACGTGCTCTATCTCGGCCGCGGCACCAGCTATCCGCTGGCGCTGGAAGGCGCGCTGAAACTGAAGGAAATCTCCTATATCCACGCCGAAGGCTATGCCGCCGGCGAACTCAAGCACGGCCCGATCGCGCTGATCGACGAGAACATGCCGGTCGTGGTGATCGCGCCGTTCGACCAGGTGTTCGAGAAGACCGTCTCCAACATGCAGGAAGTCGCGGCCCGCGGCGGCAACATTATCCTGATGACCGATGCCAGGGGTGCCAAGGAAGCGACGATCGGGTCGCTGGTGACGATCGTGCTGCCCGACACGGCCGCGGCCTTTACGCCCATGGTTTATGCCATTCCCGTGCAGCTGCTCGCCTATCACACGGCGGTTATCATGGGCACCGACGTCGACCAGCCGCGAAATCTTGCGAAATCCGTGACGGTCGAATAGTCGCAGTCCGGCTGGTTGGTGGCTTCGGGTCTTCAAAAACCTGCTAAAAGACCTTAGCTGGCACCTTACGATGGCCGCCGCGCCCCGGCGGAACGACCTGGAACCCCAATGGATCGCAACAATTTGCCACCGCCAATGACCCCGGCTGAACTCCCGCCGGACGCGCCGCGCGGCCTGATGGCCCGATTCCGGAACTATTTTCTGACCGGCCTGGTCGTCGCGGGGCCGATTGCGATCACGTTCTACCTGACCTGGTGGTTCGTGAACTGGGTCGACAGTCTGGTCCGGCCGTTCGTTCCCGTTGCCTATCGGCCGGAGACCTATCTGCCTTTCGGGCTGCCCGGCTCGGGGCTGATCGTCGCGGTGGTCGCGCTGACGCTGTTGGGCTTCCTGACCGCAAATCTTATCGGCCGGACGCTGGTCGATCTCGGCGAGCGTATCCTCGGCCGGATTCCGGCCGTACGCGCGATCTATCGCGGCCTGAAGCAGGTATTCGAGACGCTGTTCTCGGGCAACGGTTCCAGCTTTCGCCGGGTTGGCCTGGTCGAATTTCCCTCGCCAGGCATGTGGTCGATCGTGCTGATCTCGCAGTCGCCGAGCGTGGAGATATCCAACAGTCTTCCGGGCAAGGAAGAGCACATCTCGGTGTTCCTGCCATGCTCGCCGAACCCGACCACCGGGTTTTTCTTCTATGTACCGAAGAGCAAGATCATCGAGGTCGAGCTGAGCGCCGAAGACGCCGCGACCCTGATCATGTCCGCCGGCGTGGTGCAGCCCGGCTCCGACCCGCAGAAGAAACTGGCCGCCCTGGCCGGCATGGCAAACGCCGCGCGGGTTGCGACCGCAGCCTCGCTCAAGCCGGAGCCGGCGAAGGTGGAGTAGAGTCGTTCATTCGTCTCCTCGTCATTGCGAGGAGCGAAGCGACGAAGCAATCCACACTTTCTTTCTGCCGTGACACGGATTGCTTCGCTGCATTCGCAATGACGAGAGGATGGAGCGTGGACTTATGCCAGCGAGTCGTAGAGGTCCTTCCATTCGGGATTCAGCGCTTCGATCAGGGCAAGTTTCTTCGCACGGCTGCCAGCCTTGATTTGCTTTTCGCGCACGATGGCTTCGATCATGGTCTCGTGTAATTCGTACCAGACCAATATCTTGCAGCCGTATTTGAGCGAGAAGCCCTTTACCAGCCCCTCGCGGTGTTCGAAGGCACGTTTTGGGAGATTGGACGTGACACCCGTGTAGGGTGTCCCGTGGCGCCCGCTTGCAACGATGTAGACGCACGGTTGTTTCATTGCGCTTTCCTCCAGACTACCAGACGAGGTTACACCGTCATTGCGAGGAGCGCAGCGACGAAGCAATCCATACTTTTGCTTTTCCGCCGCGCCATGGATTGCTTCGCGGAGCCTGTCATCGGGCGGCGCTTTGCGCCGACCCGTTGGCTCGCAATGACGGGGATAGGGTTGTGGCAAACCTCTTCCCCCTCGTCATTGCGAGGAGCGTAAGCGACGAAGCAATCCATTCGTTCTTTTTCGCTGTCAGATGGATTGCTTCGCTTCGCTCGCAATGACGGGAGGAGAGCCTCACCCCGCGCCGATCAGCGGCAGGGCCTCGTCGCGTTCGAACAGATAGAGCAGGCAGCGCAGCGCCTCGCCGCGCGCGCCTTGAAGCTTCGGATTGTCCTTCATGATGCGCAGCGCTTCGTCGCGCGCCTGGGTGATGAGCTGGCCGTGCACCTCGGAGCGCGCGATCCGATAGCCGGGCAGGCCGCTTTGTCTGACGCCGAGCACGTCGCCTTCGCCGCGAAGTCTTAGATCCTGCTCGGCGATCGTAAATCCGTCGGTGGTTTCCCTGATCACCTTCAGCCGCGCCCTGGACATCTCGTTGAGCGGCTCCATGTAAAGCAACAGACAGGTCGAGGCCTCCGAGCCGCGCCCGATCCGGCCGCGCAACTGATGCAGTTGGGCCAGCCCAAAGCGCTCGGCATTCTCGATCACCATGATGCTGGCGGCGGGAACATCGACGCCGACCTCGACTACGGTCGTTGCGACCAGAAGTCCGATCTCGCCCGTGGCGAACAGCGCCATCACGCGATCTTTCTCGGTGCCGCGCATCTTGCCGTGCACGAGGCCAACCTTGTCGCCGAAACGAGCTTTAAGGCTCAGATAGCGCGATTCGGCGTCGGTAAGATTGACGGCCTCGGATTCCTCCACCAGCGGGCAGATCCAGTAGACGAGTTTTCCGGCCGACAGCGCGCGGCCGACGGCATCCATGACCTCGCTGAGACGGCTATCGGGCACCGCGCGGGTATCGATCGGCTGCCGTCCCGCCGGCTTCTCGCGCAGCTCCGAGACGTCCATGTCGCCGAAATAGGTCAGCACCAGCGTGCGCGGGATCGGCGTGGCACTCAGCACCAGCACATCGACGTTACCGCCTTTGGCGGTCAGCGCCAGGCGCTCGCGAACGCCAAACCGATGCTGCTCGTCGACCACGGCGAGCGCCAGTGCCTTGAAAACCACGTCGTCCTGGATCAGCGCATGCGTTCCGACCAGGAAATCGATCTCGCCAGCGGCAAGCCGCGCCAAAATATCGCGCCGCTCCTTGCCCTTTTCGCGTCCGGTGAGGATCGCGACCCGCAAGCCCGCGCGTTCGGCGAGCGGCGCGATCGTCTTGATGTGCTGGCGCGCGAGGATTTCCGTCGGCGCCATCAACGCCGCCTGTTTGCCGGCCTCGGTCACCGCGGCAGCCGCCAATAGCGCAACCACGGTCTTGCCCGATCCGACGTCGCCCTGCAACAGGCGCAACATGCGGACCGGCTGGCGCAGATCGTCGGTGATGGCGGCGGCGGCCTGTCGCTGCGAGGCGGTCAGCGCGTAGGGCAGCGCGTCGATGATCTTGTTTCGCAGATGGCCGTCGCCGGCATGGCGGTCGCCGGCGGGCCGGCGCAACTGCGCGCGGACCAGCGCCAGCGCCAGTTGACCGGCCAGCAGTTCGTCGAAGGCAAGCCGCGACCAGAACGGACCGTCAGGCAGGATATCCGCCAGTTCGAGCGGCATATGCACGCGGTTCAGCGCCTCAGCGATCGGCGGAAACTTGCAGCGGCGCAACACCTCGGGACTGATCCACTCCGGAAGGACGGGGAGTTTTTGCAGCGCCTGCGCCATCGCCCGCCGCAACGATCCGAGCGCCAGTCCTTCCGTGAGCGGGTAAACGGGATCGATGCCCGATAGTTTTGCGAAACCTGCTTCGTCGACGACGCGATCGGGATGCGTGAGCTGCAGGGTGCCGTCGTACATCTGCGCGGTGCCGGAGACGAAACGCTTCGAGCCGACCGGCAGCAGTTTCTCGACATAGCCGGGCTGGGCGCGGAAATAGGTCAGCACCACGTCGCCGGTCTCGTCGCTGGCATAGACCAGATGCGGCGCGCGCGGGTTGCGCGCCGGGGTCGGGCGATGGCGGTCGACGGTCACCTCCAGCGACACCACGGTTCCCGGCACAGCGTCGCGGATTTTTGGCCGCGCGCGGCGATCGATCACGCTCGCGGGCAGATGCAGCAGCAGATCGACCAGCCGCGGCGTCTGCTCGCGGTCGAGCAGGTAGCGGAGCAGCCGGTCCTGTTTCGGCCCGACGCCACCAAGGCTTGTGACCGGCGCAAACAGCGGATTGAGCAAGGCAGGACGCATCGGGAAAGCCTAAAGCCGTTCCCGTTGGTCATGCCCGGCTTTCTGCCGGGCATCCACGCCTTTTTTCCTGACGACGCCAAATCAGCCGTCGGCATCGCCGGCTCAGTGGGTTAGAGGCGGCGGGCGGCGACGTCCGCCGTTTAGCTGCGCAGCGGGTTCGATTAGTGACTTCGCCGAGCCAGTGGAATTACTGTTTCTGCCCGGTAGCTGTGCCGGTCGTTGTAGCTGTGCCTGTGCCGGTAGTTGTACCTGTTCGCCGCACCTGACGCCGCTCCGTGCGCGCTGTGCGCCGCATCTGACGCCGCTCGTGCCGTGCTGAACGCCGCTCCTGACGCCGCTCCATGCCGGCAGTTTGAGCCTCAGCATCGGATACTGTCAGTGCGGGAGTGGATGCTGCGACGGCGAAGGCAGCAATTGTTCCGAAAAGAGAAAAAACTCTTCGACGGGAGATCGCTTCCGATTTGATGATTTCACTCATGGTCAACACTCCACGGTGGCTGGTGAACGCCCATGCGGATGCAATTCCAAACTGCCTGTATTGATTTAGATCAAGGAGCCAAAGGCATTGAAACTTGTCCATGCCGGAAGGGGCACGAGGGAACCGACATAGGCCCCTTCCGGGCAAGCATCGTGTCGGTTTGGTCGTGGCCGGATGGTTAAGAACGAGCGCGGCGCCAAAGACGACAGGAGGCAACCATGGCCGAGCCCGATGGCAATGGGATTTCCGCGCGGTTGTGGAGGCTCCCTCGGCAGTTGCTGCTGGCGCTGATCAATGCGACAGCGATCCTGGTGATCGTCGCCGCGATTGTTGCGCTGGTTGCAATTGCGCGCATCAACGGTTTTGCCGAAAACGTCGTTGCGACGATGACCGAGGCCGTGCTGTCGAAAGTCGATCTGCCGCAGAAAGACGTGCTGGCCAATATCCGCAACCTGACGGCGGAAGTCCGCACGCTTGGCAATACCCTTCGGGAGATCAGAACAGGAGAACACCCGGCGCTTCAACCCGAATTGGGGCAACTCAAGGAGGCATTGACCGTCCTGAATGTCAGCGTCGACCGGCTCGGAAGCGCGAGATCGATCCTCACCGACGAAGCGATTGGGCAATTGGGCCGGACGGTCACCGACGCTCTGACGAAGCTGAGGGATTGCTCTTCCAGTGCCCGCCAAGGGACGATGGGCCTGCGAAAACCACCCGGATCGACCGTTCCTGGGGTGATCGCGCCCGCGCACGGTGCCCGGGCCGATTTCCGATTTTCAGAAATTTTGCTTGACGGCGGGGGCAAATCAGTTCACTGATTCGCACCGTCCCGTCCCAACAGAGGGGCGGCTCGCGATCGTCACGAACGCGGGGCGGGATGCGGTGGACGCGGCAGCGCGCGAGACGAGCGCGGACTGTTGCGTACGGCGAAGTCGTGTGGTTCTGACGCCCCAATCGTTGGCGTCAAGTCTGCGATAAGAAGCGCAGGCGACGGTGTCAAACAAGCGTGGTCACCGAGGAGAGCGCGAAGTAAGCCGTAAAACCATTGCGCGGGGAATGCCGGGTCGTTCCGGTGTGACCGTGGTGACTATGCTCGTATGCTTTTCTATTTTGCATGCGAGGCCGCGGGCGCATTGCGCGCCCGGCATTCCCTGCGCCCTCTGAATTT
>WNGI01023553.1_pt1 | contig 14805 bp, 14 predicted proteins | sample 5400621 | NCBI WGS metagenome assembly WNGI01 (sample SAMN13153374, study PRJNA577476) | soil metagenome | isolation source: 20 cm soil or saprolite under Garry oak tree replicate 1 | place: USA:California | collected 2016-06-15 | reverse complement strand
CGATGCTTGCGCGGGCAGTGTCGCCCACCCGATCGCGTCCTCGATCGTGATCGAGCGTGCCGATCGTCTGACGCGGTGCCGCCGGCGCCGCCGCGCCCACACCCTAAGCACGCAACCAATCCAGCAGCGACCTCATCGCCCACGCCGTCGGCGTCTGCTTGCGCCCCGCCCCGAACGCCGTCAAGAACGCCTCTACCCGAACTTCATCGACATCGCCGACGCCCAACCCCCGCTCCTCAAGCCATCGGCTCAACCGGGCCATCTGATTGACCTTGTACTCCCGCGACAGCAGCGTATACCCCAGCCGCTCCAACTCCGCCCGGAACCCGTCAGCGAACCCCCCCAACGGTCCCCGAACCCTCGCCCGCGGAACGTCGCCGGCGTCGAACAGCACCCGCCGCTGCCGGCCGTCGACCCGCAGTTCGACCAGCGCGGAGAAGCCGTGCTCGGCGCGCAGGTAGTCCGCGGTCTTGCCGCCCTCGGCCAGCTCGGTCGGGACCACCGGGATCCGCCCGGCCGTCCCGAACGGCCCCACCGCCGGACCAGCCCCTCGTCCGGCAGCAGCACATCCGAGGAGTTGTCGATCAGGGTGGTCACCGCCACCCCGTCCACCGGCTCCAGCACCAGCCGACCACCCACGGCCATGTAGGCCTTGGGGCGGCGGCTTTCGGCATCTGGAACGATCTAGCTTCCGTCTGACGGAAGACCTACGTCCGGTGAATATAGGGTATCTACTAGGTGAGCGGCGATGGGCGGTCGCCCGTCTCTACCTCGAGGTGGTGCTGGTGCTAGGCGGCGTTCTTGGTATCAGGTCGGTGCGAGGCGGGTGCTGCCGACGAGGGTGCCGCAGCGCTCGTCACGGATGCGATCCGGACGTCAAGCATGTGGCCGACGTGGCGGTCGTGCGACGCACAGGGCCCTCGACGTGATCACACTGGACACCCGGCAGGCAGCCCGCACACGGCCGTCGGCGGCCCTGAAGCTGACCGTAGGCGTGAACAGAGCCGGAATTCTGGTCCTGCGATATCGCGGAGCTCACGCCATTGCCGAGCTCGTCGGTGCCATTGGGGGAGCGGAAGGCATTGGCGCGATCATCGATGACGCCTGGGCGCGCTATCTGCGACCGGACGCGGCGATCGTGCCGCATCGAGTGAGGACGCCGATTGCCGCTCTAGCCGTCTCCGAATTGCTGGGCGGCGCGCCGAGGTTGCACGCTGACGCCGTGTCGTACGTGAAAGCGCGCGCCGGCGCCTTGACCCGGTCTGAGCGAGTAGCGATGGCTGTATGTCCCCTAGCTCGGGAGTAGAGCATGAATCTCACAGCAGAATCGACGGCGGTAGCGATCGTTGGGGTGGCCTTCGAGTTCCCGGGGTGCGACGGCTGGTCAGGGCTGACGACGCTGCTGCGTGAGGGCCGCGATGTGATGCGGCAGGTACCGGCGGAGCGGGTTGCTGCCACAGGTATCCGCCGGTCATCGATCGATCGGGACGGCGGCTGGATCGACGACATTACGAGATTCGACTATCGCTACTTCGGTCTGTCCCGGGCCGAGGCCGAGCTGGTCGATCCGCGGCAACGGCGGATGCTGCACCTCGCCAGGCAGGCGATCGGTGATGCCGGGTATGCCCCGGGCGAGTTGGCAGGCGGGAATGTCGCGGTGCTGGTCGCCGGCTACGGCGGGCCGCGGGTCAGCCTGTTCGATCTTCTGCCGCCGGCCAGCCAGCGGGATTCTGCTGCGGCGACGGGCAGCCTGTACGCCTACGCGGCCGGTCGGATCGCCTACCACCTGGATCTGCGGGGTGCCGCCGAGGTGATCGACACGTCATGTGCGTCGTTCCTGGTGGCGTTGCACGAGGCCCGGTGGAAGGTCGTGCGGGGTGAGTGTGACCTGGCGCTGGTCGGAGGTTATGAGCTGACATTGGGCGACGCGTCGCAGCGCAGCAATGTGGACAGCCTTGGTTTGCTGTCCGCCACGGGCCGCTGCCGCCCGTTCGACGCCGCAGGCGATGGTGTCACCTGGGGCGAGGGCGGCGGTTTCGTGCTGGTCAAACGGCTGTCCGCGGCGGTCCGGGACGGCGATTGCGTGCATGCCGTGATCCGGGGCAGCGCGGTCAACCAGGATGCCCGGCGGACCACCGGTCTGACCGCGCCGAGTCCCGACGCGCAGAGTGAGGTGATCATGGCGGCCTGGCGGGATGCCGGGCTGGCCCCGGAGGCCGTCGGGTACATCGAGGCGCACGGCACAGGGACCCAGATCGGTGACCCTATCGAGATTCAGGGACTGGCCGGGGCGTTCGCTGCCCTTCCGAGCCCACCGGCTGCTGTCTGGCTGTCGTCGGCGAAGGGCAACCTCGGTCATCTTGCTGCGATGGCCTCGTTCGCCGGCCTGGTACGAGTCCTCGCGCAGTTCCGAGCCGGTGAAATTTTCCCGACCGCGGGGTTCCAGCGACCCAACCCGCTGCTCGCACTCGGCCGCGTCCCCGTGCGTATCGCGGACCGGGTCGCGCCGTGGTCGGCCGGCGAGCATCGCCGACACGCGGCGATCAGCAGCTTCGGGTTGAGCGGAACCAACGCGCACCTGGTCGTCGAGGAGGGTCTACAGACTGTTCCGTCGGCCCACGACTACGTCACCGAGCAGGTGGTCGTGCTGTCCGCATGCGACGCTGCCGGACTGACCCGGCAGGTGCGGGAGCTGCACGGCCTCGTGGCACAAGCCCCGGACAGGTTCGACCTGGTTGCGGCCAGTCAGGTGCTGGCCTCCGGCCGGGAGCATTTCCGGCTACGACTTGGGTGGGTCGTCAGCCATGCGAAGGAACTGCTGGACAGCCTGGAGACCGCCGCGGCCCCGGAGGATGCCGCTCCGTCGCTGCCAGTCGCGATCGCGTTGGGGGACGTTCGCGACGTGCCATTGATCAGGCTGCGCCAGTTCGCCGGCTCCTACCGCGGTTTCGCGCGGGCGGTGGCTGAGGCGGAGGAGTCCCTGCCCGGCGCGGGCTGGTCGCCGGCGCAGCGTGCGTTGGTGTGGCTGGTTGGGGGGCACAACGTGCTCACCGACGCCGGAGTCGAGGCCGACCTGCTTGTCACGCACGGCCTTGGCGGCGTCGCGGCGCGCATCATCCGGGGCGAGACGAACCTGCGTTCGGCCCTTGACGCGGTCGCGGAGGCGGCCGGGGCCGCCACGCCGCCAGACGCAGCGCGGCTGACCGCCGCGCTGGCGGACCTGGACTGGCTGGCGGTGATCGGCCGGCCGCGCCGACGCGTCGAGCTGCCGGTCGCCCCGCTGTCCGAGCAGCACTGCTGGCCTGTCGTGGCGCCACCGGCAAGCGACCACGGCACGACAGCCGAGGACAGCACCAACGCCGATGACGGCGCGACAGCCGACGGCGGCGCGGCGTCACGGGGCCCGCGGGACGGGTCCGTCGTCGACCTAGTCCTGCAATTGGCCTGCGACGTCCTGCGGGAGCCGGAGCTGACCCTCGCCGACGATTTTCTCGATCTTGGTGGGAACTCGTTGAACGGCAGCCAGCTCATGACGCGGATCAACGAGCGGTTGGGTACCGACCTGGACGTCCTGGACCTGATGGAGCAGCCCGATCTTGGCGCGCTGGCGCGGACCGTGGCCGAGGCCGTCGCCGACAATTCACCCGAGACTTCGTCCGAGCCGCCGGCCCGGACGGCGGGTGAGGCGGCCCTGTCCAGTCAGCAGCTGGCAATCTTGGCCGACAACCGGCTCGCGGAACCCTGTGGCATCTACAACGTGCCCATCGCGCTGGGGCTCGACGGCGCCGTCGATCCCGCAACGGTCACTGGCTGGCTGACCGTCCTGGTGCGCCGGCACTCCCAGCTCAGAGCGCGACTGCAGGACACGCCAACGGGTCCGCGGCAGGTGATCACCCCGGCCGAGGACATGCGAGTGGAGTTGGCGTCCCTCGAGCTGGACATCACCGGCTCGACCGCCCGCGAGGGAAGGCAGCAGCTACTCGACCGGCTCGAGGACCTTACGGCCGTGCCGCTGTCACCGTACGACGACCCTCCGGCGCGGTACCAGTTGATCCAGGTCTACTTCGCGGATGGTGTGCGGCAGGTGCTGCTGATCATCCTCCACCGCATGTTCGCCGACGCCTGGTCGGGCCACCTGATCTTCCTGGCGCTGGGCAGCGGCGACGGCGTGGCACCACAGCGGGACTACCGGGACTACGTCCGGGACCAACAGCGGCTGCTGGCGGAGAGGTCGGTGAGCCTGCAGGCATTCTGGACCGGCTACCTGGCCGGTTCGCGGTACGTGCCGCTGCCCACAGACCGGCCGGCGAGCGGGGACGCGGCGGCAGGGCTGTGGTTCGCGCTCGACGCCGAGTGCGCCTACCGGCTCGGTGACCTCGCCCAGCGGGATCGAGGCACGTTGCACATGGTGCTGCTCGCCGGATGGGTGGCCCTTCTCTGGCGGCTCACTGGGGATCGGGACGTGACGGTGGCCGTGACCTCCTCCGGCCGCGCTCCCGTCGATGGGCGCGTGATCGGCAACTGCGCGGGAACCGTCGTCGTGCGGGTGGTCGTCCGGCCTGACGAGTCGTTCGCCGGGCTCCTCGCCGCCGTGCGGGAGGCGACTCTCCTCACCTTCGTCCACCAGGACCTGCCCGCCGAACAGATCATGCAGATCGCCCAGCGCGGCAGCGATCCGCTCTGCAGCACCATGTTCACCACTGGTGGACGGTTCGGTGGACAGTTCGACGCGGTGCGCCGGCTAGGGGACGGGGGATCGTCGATCGAGTTGCTCGGTATCGAGCAGAGCGCGCCGGTATTGCCGCTCAGCATGGTGGCGCCGGGATACGGGCAGGAGGAGTTTCGGATGCATCTCCAGTTCGACCACGACCTGTTCCGCCGGGAAACGGTGGAAGAATGGCTGTGCGACTACCATCAGCTACTCCTCCGGCTGGCCGAGAACGACACCGCGGTATTGCCCACGATCCGAGAATTGCTGTCCCACGCGGTGCCGAATCGCCCGTAGGCGCCAGCCAGTCGGCCACGCCCGCGACCACATTGGGGGCCACCATGCTCACCGCAACAGACAAGATCGGGTCGACTGCCGAGATATTCCATAACGTGGCTGCGGCAGCGGGCCGCCGGCCAGCGATTCGGCACGGTGCCACCGAGTTGACCTACGCGGAGCTGGCCGCCGCCGCCGGTGGCGTCGCGGCCTGGCTGCGAGACCAGCGTATCGGCAGGGGCGATGTCGTGGCGACCTTGCTCGACCGGTCCGCCGGACCGGTGGTCTCCATGCTCGCCGTCTGGGCAGTCGGTGCCGCCTACGTCCACGTTGATCCGGCTGATCCGGATCACCGGGTCGCTTCGTTGCTCCAACAGGCACGAGCCGATGCGATTCTCACCGACGGCAAGAACCGTGGCCGCCTTTCCAACCTGTCGATACCTGTACTCGCCATCGACTCGGGCGTGCGCCTGCAGCCGTACGAAGTGGACCGAGGGCTGTCCCCGGACGACCTGGCCTACCTTGTCTTCACGTCCGGGTCGACCGGCATACCGAAAGCGGTCGCCGTAGAGCACCGGGCGGTGCTCAATCACCACACCGCGATATGGCGCCGCAGGGGACTGATCGAGATCGACAGTTTTGGCCTCACCGCCACCCTCGCCGTCGACTTCGGACTGGATTCTGTATTCGGTGCGCTGTTCACCGGCGCCCGCCTGGACGTCTACGCTCCGGAAACCTTGCTGAACCCCGTGGCGTTCGCGGTTGAACTTGCGGAGCACCCGGTCGACTTCCTGGTGTACACGCCGACGCTTCTCGAGGCGCTCTGCCAAATCGAGGAGCTCGGCTCGTTCCTACCGCGCCGAATGCTCGTTATCGCCGGCGAGCCCTTCCCGCCCCGCCTTGCCGTGGCGATCCTAGGCGTGCGGCCGGAGTTGCCCACGTTCAACTCGTACGGCCCGTCGGAACCGAGCCCGGATCCCGATCGGCCGGCCCCTCGACCGTGTCATCCTAAGGGTGCTCGATGGTGACGGCGTCGACGTCCCAGACGGCGCCGCCGGTGTCCTCTACGTCGGCGGCCCCTGTGTGGCCAGGGGCTACGCCAACGACCCGGCGGCCACGGCGCGAAAGTTCCAGGTAGCGGACAACGGCGAACGCTTCTACTGTACGGACGACATCGTCGTACGGACCACCGACGGCAGCTACGAATTCCTCGGCCGGGCAGACCGGCAGGTGAAGATCCGTGGCTACCGCGTCGAGCCTGGTGAGGTGGAAGCCGCCCTGCTCGCGCAGCCGGAGATCCTCCGCGCGCTGGTCACCGCGGAACCGGTATCCCCCAGCTTGCCGGCAGACCTGGTTGCCTACGTCGTCACCGGATCACCAATCAGCCGGACGCAGATCCTCGAGCGCCTCACCAGCATGGTGGCGCCCGCGCTCGTGCCGAGCCGCATCCATGTCGTGCCGCGCATGCCGGTCACGCACAGTGGCAAAGCTGACCTGGCCGCCCTCCAATCGATGATCATCATCGGCCCTGCCGGTTCCGGGCCGGCACGCACCAGCGCGGAACGGACCATTGCCGACGTTTGGTGCAAGGTGCTCGGCCGCACCGACGTCGGCCTGAACGAGCGCTTCCTAGAGGTGGGCGGCAACTCCTTGAAGGCAATGCAGGTGTTCGGCGAACTGCGGCGTCACTATCCTGACCTGACGATCGCGGATCTTTTCAGGCATCCCACCGTCGCTGCGCTGGCACAGGCGCTCGCCAAGTTCGACGTATCCGCTTCGAGCGCGCCTGTCGTGGTCGCACTGTAGGCCGCCGCAGCACGCCTACCCACCCGGCCGCGGTGCCACCCGCGTCCGCGCGTTCGCCGTCCAAGGGAGGCAGGCCGTGGTCATTCGCCGGGCAGAACGGATGGACGAGGACCTGAACTCGCTTCGCGAGCTGGCCCGCGCGTTCTGTGAAAATGAACTGGCTCCCCACCAGCAACGATGGATGGCGCAGCAGCACGTCGACCGAGCGCTCTGGACGAAGGCCGGCAAGGTCGGGCTGCTGTGTCTGTCCATTCCCGAGGAGTACGGCGGCGGCGGCGGAACGTTCGCGCACGAAGCCGTGCTGATAGAGGAGCAGGCCCGGGTCGGCGACTGCTGCTGGGGCAACAGCGTACACAGCGGCATGGTCGCGCACTACCTGCTCGACTACAGCACCGAGGAACAAAAACGTTGCTGGCTCCCGAGACTGGCCAGCGGCGAATGGGTCGGTTCGATCGCGATGACTGAGCCGGATGCGGGCTCCGATCTGCAGAACATCAGAACCAGGGCGGTCCGCACCGGCGACGAGTACCTCATCAACGGTTCGAAAGCCTTCATCACGAACGGTGGTCAGACCGACCTGATCATCGTCGCGGCCAAGACGGACGCCGACCCAGGCGAGTATGGATTGTCGCTCCTGGTGGTCGAGGCCAGTCTGACCGGCGTCGTGCGCGGCCGTGTGCTGGACAAGGTCGGGATGAAGGGGCAGGACACCGCGGAACTATTCTTCGACGACGTGCGGGTTCCAGCCGCCAACCTGCTTGGCGGCGTCGAGGGACTAGGCACAATCCAGTTGATGGAGCAACTGCTGCGGGAGCGCCTCATCATCGCGCTGACCTCGGTAGCTGCGATGGAGACCGCTGTGACCGAGACCTTGTCGTACACCAAGCAGCGGACGGCGTTCGGCGAGGCGATATTCCAGTTCCAGAACACCAGGTTCACCCTGGCCGAGTGCGCCACCGAAGCTGCCGTCTGTCGAGCGTTCGTCGACCGGTGCATCGAGCTATACCTGCGTGGCGACTTGGACGTATCCACGGCGGCGATGGCCAAGTGGTGGTGCAGCGACCGCGCCTGCCGGGTGATAGACGACTGCGTACAACTCCACGGCGGGTACGGCTACGTCAATGACTACCTCATCGGACGCGCGTGGACGGACATGCGGGCTCAGCGGATCTTCGGCGGTACGAACGAGATCATGAAGGAGGTCATCTCTTACATGCTCTAGTGTCGCATAATCGTGATCTTTACTTTGAGCGACGCCCGGCACCGCCCACACTCGCCCGGAACGACGTCAATCACCTCATCGGCGTGGCGTGTTCCCGCCGGCGGTGAACAGCGCATGTGTCCAGTGTGCTGGGCGGCGGCCAGCCGATCGGCGGCGCGGGTGCGTTCGGCGTCGACCCAGGCGATGAGGGTGGGCAGCACCGGCCGTTCCCGGGTGCGCTGGTCCATGCGGGACTTGCGCTGGGCGCGGTGTTTCTTGTGCGAGGCACGCTCAGCACATGCGCGCCGGTGTTGGAGAGCCACCGCTGACCGGGCTGCGCCAGCAGTGGGAGCTCGCCGAACCTGGCGATCCAGGTATCAGGGTCGACGAAGGCGTCCGGCTGCGGCGGGCCGATCGTGGCGAGCCCGGCCTGCGTCGCCGCCGCGACGACCGGCCACGGCTCGGGTGCCATGAACATTTCCAGGGCCATCCCGAACCCGAACGTGAACGTCAGCAACCCCCGCACCGTCACCGGACCCGCGGCGGGAAGCGTGTCGTCGAGCGGGCCGTCCATCCGGCGCAGTACCCGGCGGTTCGCGAGCTCCGGCAGCAGCCGATCGACCGGCTCATCCAGCTCGAGCAGGCCCTCGCGGACCAGAGCCAGCGTGGCGGCCGCCGTGACCGGCTTCGTTGTCGACGCGATCCGGAACAGCGACGCCCGGTCAACCGGTCGCTCGCCGACCGCGAGCGTCCCGATCGCCTCGACGTGCACCTCCTCGCCGTGTGCCACCAGCGCGACCAGCCCCGGCACCTGGTCATCGCCCACGTGCGAGGCCGCGACCGCGGCTAACCGCTCCAGCCCGTCCTTGTTCAGCCCCATACCACTCCAGTCGTCATACCGTCTGCGAAGAGTCCCAATCTAAGGACCCGTCCAGTGTGGCGACGCATCGGACGCAGGTTCTGCGACGGACCTTCGCCTCCAGCGGCCCAAACAGGTCGTGTCAGACTCGACACGCGACCCACCGGATGGGCACCGTAGGCGACCAGGTTCCCAGAGCTGTTGCGGCTGGTCACTACCGGGGCGACGCCGAAGCGGCTGTCGAACCGAGGGCGGCCCGGTCGACCCGACGGTCCGCAGGACCGGGCCGGATCGTTCGACCCGAAGCCGGTGCAGAACGGGAACGCCCTCACCCGCGCAGGGGTGATGGGCTTCGCGGAGCGGGCCTGCGGCGGGCGGGGCACGCATTCGGCGCAGAATGTGCTGGGGGCGCTTCGGTCGTTCCTTCGGTTCGCTCACGTCACCGGGGTGATCGGGCAGGAGCTGGCCTCGGCGGTGCCGACGGCGGGATCGGTCAGGGCCGGGCTGCCGCGGCGGCTGGACCGCGCCGAGGTGGCGCGGCTGCTGGGCTCCTGTGATCGCGGCAGCCGCATGGGTAGGCGCGATTTCGCGGTCCTGACCGTGCTGTGGCGGCTGGGGTTGCGGTCGGCAGAGACCGCGGGTTTGACCCTGGAGGACATCGACTGGCCGGTGGGAGAGGTCGTGGTGCGGGGGAAGGGCGGTCGCTGTGACCGGCTGCCGCTGCCGGTCGATGGGGGGAGGCCCTGGTCGGCTACCTGCGCCGGGGCCGCCCGCGCAGCACCAGCCGGGTGCTGTTCCTGCGGCAGCGGGCTCCGCACGTCGGGATGACCCGGCAGGGCATCGCCAATATCGTCAACGCAGCGTGCCGGCGAGCAGGGATTGCCCGGGTCGGTCCGCATGCGCTGCGCCATACGGCCGCGACCGAAATGCTTCGCGGCGGGGCGACGCTGACCGAGGTGGCACAGGTTCTGCGGCATCGGAGGCTGCTGAGCACGACCACCTACGCGCACGCCGACATGAGCCACAAACAACGAGCGATCGACCGCACGAAGCCACTCACCGCAAGACCGGGCCGCTACCAGCCCGACGACGCCCTGCTCGCCTTCCTGGAGAACCTATGATTATGCCGACCTACTGACCATGATTACCTTGCGCCGCAACGACTCCAGCGACGATGTCGGCATAACGAGGACGTCGGCATAATCGCCCGAGCGAGGTTCTTCCCGAGGTGGCGGCCGCGGGTGGGCGCGGCCGGGTGAGGAGTCGGCCCGGTGCGGCGTTGCGGACGGGTGCGGGCAGGGTTCGGCGGGCCGCCCGGGGGTGCGGGTGGGTCGGTGGTTGCCGACGGGGGAGGGGTGGGGCAGGCTGACGGCGAGCGATGACTGGGCGGTGCGGAGGTTGGTCGTGTCCGTCGGCGGGCAGCAGGGAGCGCCGGGTTTCGATGGCCGACGCCTGCGTCAGGCGCGCCGGGCCGCTGGTCTGACCCAGTTGCAGTTGTCGGAGAAGCTGGGTGTGCATGAGACCCATGTGACCAACTGGGAACGCGGTGAGCGGGTGCCGCGGGTGGACCGGCTGGGTGAGCTGGCCCGGGTGCTGCGGGTCAAGCCGGCGGATCTGACCGACCCGGCCGAGGATGGGCCGGCGTCGCTGCGGGCGTTGCGGGTGGCGGCGGGGTTGCTGCAGGATCGGGTCGCCGAGCGTGCTGGGCTTACCCGGACGAAGTACGCGGCGTTGGAGCGTGGGGAGGTCGCGGGTCTCAGCGACCGGGACTGCGCCGCGCTGGCGAAGGTGTTGCGGGTGCACCGGGAGGAGGTCCGGGCCGCGCACGCGGTCAGTCGTTCGGAGTTCCTGGCCCGCTAGTGGTGCCGGCTTCGGTGGCGACCCGGGTGCGTTCGGCCGGTGAGCGCCAGGGCAGCGGCGAGCACGGTGGCGATGCCGCCGGCGCCGGCGATGACGAGGTCGGCGGAGATCACCTCGGCGAGGCCGCCGGCGGCGACGATGGCAAGGCCTTGGCCGGCGGCGAGGCCGGTGGCGACGAGGCCGAAGGCCTGGGAGCGGAGCACGGCCCGTGTCGTTACCATGCCGGGTTAGGTGCCTGCGGCCGCAGCGGGCCAGCCGACCGCGTCAAAGACCGCAAGCAAGCGGATCGAGGTAATCGCGCCAGTGAGCGACCTTGCGGTCGGCGATCGATAGCACCGAGATGTAGCGGTTGTTGTAGGCAGCTCCGGTCGGGACGACCCGGCCCTGTGAGGCGTACTCGAGAACGACAACTCCGGTGGCCTGGTCGTGGTGAACGGCCAGGTCGTAGCAGCGATCGAGAACGATTGTGGGGCCATAGGGGCGATACAGCTCGGCCACGGCGTGGCGCCCTACGACACGGCGCGGGTACCCCGGGACCGTAATGACGTAGTCGACGATGACGTCCTCGGCCAGCAGGTCGAAGAAGTGCTCGCCGTCCACCAGTCCGGCCACACCTCGTTCGATGATCCGAAAGAACGGGCACAGCCACCAGGGCCTGGAAGTCGTCGAGGTTGCTGACCACTGTCATCGGGACTCGTCCACGGCCCAGCTCGTGGCCGTGCGGCCCGGTGACCTGGCTGATGATCGTGGCCGCGTCGGCGAGGGTGAGTGCCTCGGGACCGGTGAGCGCGTACTGGGCACCGGCGTGGGCATCCGGGTCGGCCAGGGTCGCGGCCGCGACGGCGGCGATGTCCTCGGCGTCGATGAAGGCCTCCGCACCGTCGCCGGTCGGGACCACGATGGCGCCGTCGACCGGCTTGAGGAACGTCTCGCTGAAGTTCTGCATGAACCACGCCGGTCGCAGGATGGAGTGAGTGAGACCCTGGCGGCCAAGCAGGTCGAGTTCGACACTGCGCGTCGCCATGTCCGGCGGCGCCGCGTCGATGCCGTAGGCGCTGAGGTAGGTGATGTGGCGGACGCCAGCGGCCTCGGCCTGGTCGAGGAACACCGTCACCTGACCGGCGAAATCGGTGCGCATGAGAGGTCCGAGCAGGTAGACCCGGTCGACGCCCTCGAGCGCGGGCGCGTAGGTGCCGGGCTCGTCCCAATCGAAGCGGACGTCGGCGCCAGAGCGGGCCGCCGTGCGTACAGCCAGGCCGCGTGTTGTGAGGTTGTTCGCGACGCGCGAGCCGGTCTTGCCGGTAGCGCCGAGCACCAGGATCAGAGGAGTTGAGTCAGCCATAGCTCTAACCGAACGGGCTACGCATCGCCGAATGCCTTCGCGGCGGCGTTCCGCCGCCACCACGGACAGCCTCCTGGCCACTGGCGCCAAGGCGAGCTAGCCAGACCCGTTGAGCCCATCCACGGTGGGTGAGACTCCGCGATGAAGCACACGTTGGCCAGCACCTGCCGTGGCGCCCCGCACCACGATCCTGACAGCCAAGCCATCGACAGACATCACGACACGCCAGCGTAGCTTCTCATCAATATGTCCCACGGGACAGAACGTGGACATCTCTTTTGAGAATGGGCCACGTTATTTGAGAATCTACACTCAGCCCGCGGCCACGACACGTCGCACAACCAGATCGGTCATCCAGTACATCGTCAGCCGGGTCAGGTGAACCGACTCACCAGCATGCGGGGACTCCAGCAGCAGACCGTCGCCGACGTACACACCGACATGACCGGGACTTGGCTTGGGCGTAAGCCGGGTCAAGCCCTCGTCTCGCGAGGACGGTGTCGCCGGGGCCGCCGATCCGGCGGCGCGGCGACCCGACGGGGGTGTCGACCGGACCGCGCTGACACCGTATTGTCCTGAGCGTCAACCTTACGCCCAAGACACTTACCGTGGTCGTCTGTCCGAGGAGGACTCCGTGGCGAGGTGGCGTTCCTGGTTCCGAGACGACTCGGGCGGCGCGATCAGCGGCCGGGCGGGAATCGTGATGGTGGCCGTGATGGTGTCGCTGGCCCTGTCCACCGCGCTGTTCTCCGATTGGCCGGGGGATCGCCGTCGGGTGGGTGCGGGCGGCGCGGTGGGCGGGCACACGCCGATCCGGCCGCCGCTACGACGTCGGCTGCGGTCAGGCGGGTGCCGGGGGCCGAGCGGGAGGCGGCGCTCGCCGCGTACCGCAGCTTCTGGTCGGCGGCGTCCACTGTCGACAGCCGGCCGGAGGGGCTGTGGCGGGCGATACTCGGCGAGGTCGCCGCCGAGCCGTTGCTGACGCGGGTGCTGGCCGGACTGCGGGCGGAGGCGGTGGCCGGCCACCGGCAGTACGGCATGGCACTGCCCCGGCCCACCGTCGTACGCGCTGAACGTGGCCGGGCGTCCATCGTGGACCGCCAGGACGCGAGCGGGTCCGGCGTCCTGGACGCGGCCACGGGCCTGCCAGTCTCCGTTGGCGCGCCGCGCACGCCGATCGCGGCCAGTCTGGTCCGGGACCGGTGGGGGATGTGGCGGGTCTCCGACGCCCGTTATCTGCAGGGCCCGTGTTGAGGACGCTGCTGGCGCCCGGTGCCGGGCCGGCCCGGCACCGGCGGCCGGCGCAGCCGCGGTCGCTGCTGCTGGTGGGCGCGCACGGCGGCGCGGGGGTCAGCACGCTGACGCGGCTGCTCGCGCCCGCCGCGGTCGACCTGGGGGCGCCGCGGGAGTGGCGTCGCATCCGCACGCCGAGCTGGCAGCTGGTCGGCGTGGTGACCGGCTGCACCGTCGCGGCGACCGGGCAGGCCGTCTACCAGGTCGCCGCGGCTGCCCGCGCGGGGATCGTGCCCCGGGTGCTGATCGTGGTCGGCGACGGCTGGCCGCTGCCGGGGACCGCGCGGGCCCGGCTTCGGCTGCTGGCCGCGCAGGTCGGCCAGATCGTGCACGTGCCGTACGTGCCGGGCTGGCGGTATGTCGAGCAACCCGACCCGGCGCGGCTGCCGGGTGCCGTTGAACGTGCGCTGGCGGCCGTACGGGCCGCCGTCGAGCAGCCATCCAGGCGAGCGGAATGAGGAGATCGGCTGCGCTGCAGACTCTGCGCAGCAGTGGCGAACGCGTCGTCGCCGAGTTCGGCGAGGATGTGGCAGGCCTGGCGGACGATCTTGCGGGCCTCGGAGAGGGCCGCGCGTTTGCCGTCGAGGCGGTCCTTGACCGCCGCGTAGTAGGGGTGGTCGGGGGCGGTGCGGCGGGAGCTGCTTACCGGCCTCCTACAGGCACCAGCGCAGCACCGGTGGGCCTTGCCGGGACAGCCGGCCCGGGCTGCGTTTGCTGTCGGAGGAGTACACGGTCACGCCCCGCCCGGCGAAGCGCACAGCCGCGCGTCGGCCCGGTCGGTCTTGGCCGGGTGGCCAGTTTCAGGTCCAGGATCTTGTGAACTCCGGCATGCCGAGCAACCGGACGTGCACCGCGTCCACCTCCGCGTGCGCCCTCGAAGTAGCCGCCGTGCCCGCCGCTCACAGCCCGTCCCCGAGCCCGAGCCGGCGCGACTCCTCCGCCGCTCGGTCGGCGGCCGTCGCCCTGGTGTACCTGTCGATCATGTCTCTTCTCGACCAGCCGGCCACGGCCATCAGTCCGCCCTCGGACCCGCCCGCGTCCAGCCACCGCTGGGCCGCGGTGTGCCGCAGCAGGTGTGGGTGGAACCCGGCGATGCCGGCGGCCTCGGCCCGCTCCCGCAGCGCCTTCCGCAGCTCGCAGTAGGAGAACTCCTTGCCCCGGTCGCCCAGCCACAGCGCCGCTGTGCCGGCCAGCCGGTGGGTCCGGCGGCCCCGCAGGTACCGGTCGATGCTCCGGCCGGTCTGCGGGCCGAACGGCACCGTCCTGCCCTTGCCGCCCTTGCCCCGGCGGACCACCGCCAGCCCGCGGCAACGCTCAGTCCAGGTAGTCGCGCAGGACCTGGGACCGGGACGGGTGCCGCAACTTCGACATCGTCTTCGACTCGATCTGCCGGATCCGCTCCCGGGTCACGCCGTACACCTGGCCGATCTCGTCCAGGGTCCGCGGCTGGCCGTCGGTCA
>WNGI01008902.1_pt1 | contig 14806 bp, 12 predicted proteins | sample 5400621 | NCBI WGS metagenome assembly WNGI01 (sample SAMN13153374, study PRJNA577476) | soil metagenome | isolation source: 20 cm soil or saprolite under Garry oak tree replicate 1 | place: USA:California | collected 2016-06-15 | reverse complement strand
AGCATCGCGGGCCTGGTCAAACGCGGCACGCTGACCCGAGGTATTATGCACGCCTGCCTCACGCGCGGCGTTGAGTTTGTGTTAACAGGGTCGATCCGAGATGATGGCCCGCTTCCAGAAGTAATCACCGATTCGGTCGAGGCGCAGCGAATCATGCGCGAAAAGATCGAAGGCGTCACGCTGGCGTTGCTCCTCGGCACTATGTTGCATTCATTCGCCGTGGCCAATCTGCTGCCGGCGGGCGTCAAAACCGTGGTCGTCGACATTAATCCGTCGGCCGTCGCAAAGTTAACCGATCAACAGACCTTCCAAGCATTGGGCCTCGTCACTGATATCGAACCGTTCTTGCGCGAACTGGTGCACTGCCTGGAACAGCTGCGCACCGAGCCAAAGTAAGATCGGATGCGCGAATTGCTGCTCTGCGCGCCGGATTATTACGGCATCGAATATGAGATCAATCCGTGGATGAGTCGTGCGCGCGGCGCCGAGACCGAGCTCGTCAAGTCGCAATGGCAAGGCTTACATAAAACGCTCGTCGCGCTCGGTGCCAAAATCGACCTAGTCCCGCCACAGCCCAAATTGCCCGACATGGTTTTTACGGCCAACGCCGGGCTGACCGTTGGCCGGCAATTTATCCCGAGCAATTTTCGGCACCAGGAACGGGCCGGCGAAGCGCCGCATTTCGCGCGCTGGATGGAATCGCGCGGATATGAAATTCTCTGGTTGCCGAAGGAATTGTATTTCGAGGGAGAAGGGGACGCGCTCTTCGGTGGCGATGCCCTTTTTTGCGGATACAAATTTCGTAGCGACATCCAATCCCATCGCGCCGTTGCCGACATGCTGGGCTGTCTTGTCATCTCAATCGAGCTCGTCGACCCACGGTTTTATCACCTCGACACCTGCTTTTGTCCGCTGCCCGACGGTAGCGCAGTGTGGTTCCCCGCAGCTTTCGATGAATACGGCCAGCGCGCTATCCGCGGCCATGTTTCTGATTTAATCGACGTTGAAGAAGAGGAGGCGAAGACCTTTTGCTGCAACGCGGTCGTGCTCGGCCGCGATATCGTGCTTCCGGAGGGCGCGCCTAATCTAGTGCGCACGCTGGAAAGTCGCGATTACCGTTGTCATCAGTTACCGATGTCGGAGTTCCTCAAAGCAGGCGGTGCCTGCAAATGTCTGACAATGTTTTTGCCGCAACGGGAGAAGCTCTAGGGCTAGTGACGGTCCTAGTTCGATTTGCACAAGTGTTACGCCGACCGGGAGACGGCAGGGATCTCTCATTGCGCCGTTAACAGATTTGCTCAGGAAATAACCGAAACTACCTCGTAACCGATAATCGCGAGGTCCCTCGCGTTCGCTCGGGATGACGAAGCTGCCGCGCCGGACGATCCTTACTCTTGTTCGTGCTTTTTCTTTAGTTCGGCCTCGATTTTTTTCAACGGCAAGCAATTGACGACATCGTCTTTGGTTAGCCATCCCTTCCGCGCCGCGCCAATGCCGAAGGACAAATCTTGTAGCCGTGCTACTCGATGCGCATCGGGATTGATCACACATCGAACTCCTTTTCTCTTCGCTAGGGGCCACCAGCGCCAATCGAGATCGAGTCGCTTCGGAGCAGCGTTTAGCTCAATCCAAGTGCCGGTTCGCGCCGCGGCATCCAAGATCGCGGGAATATCAATCGCATACCCTTCGCGTTTCAGGAGCAACCGGCCAGTCGGATGCGCCAGCATTGTGACGTAGGGATTCTCCATCGCTCGGATCACCCGTTTCGTCATTTCGGCTTCGCTCAAGTTGAGTGTCGAATGAATGGATGCGACGACGAAGTCGAGTTGGGCAAGAGTTTCGTCCGGAAAATCAAGGGAACCGTCGCGCAAGATATCGCACTCGATGCCACTGAAAACGCGAATGCCAGTAACCGTTTCGTTTAGGGCTCGAATTTGAGCGCGTTGTACTTTCAGCCGCGATTCATCCAGGCCGTGCGCCTGGACCGAGCTGCGGCTGTGATCAGCAATGCCGATGTATTCGAGCCCGAGACCGCGCGCCGCTTCCACCATTTCCACGAGCGAATTGTGCCCGTCACTCGCAGTCGTATGACAGTGGAACGTGCCACACAGGTCTTCCCGCTCGATTAATCGGGGCAAATTTCCCGATTCGGCTGCTTCGAATTCGCCGCAGTTCTCCCGCAATTCCGGCGGAATGAAATCGAGTCCGAGGGCGCGATAAAGCTCTGCTTCGTCGGTGACTGGTGGGACCTCAACCGCTACCGTTTGGCGTTTCCCGGCCGTTGTTTGCGGCGCGGGGGCGAGCCGATATTCATTCAGCGTCCAGCCCCGGTCGAGAGCGCGGTTTCGCATCACGATGTTATGCTCCTTGCTGCCGGTGAAATAATTGAGTGCAAAGGGATATTCCTGGCTGGTGACGACCCGTAGATCGCACTGAATGCCAGATTTAAGCCGCACGCTCGTCTTGGTCGGGCCCCGGGCGATCACGTTCTCGACCAGCGGGTGAGCGCAAAAGGCTTCTGCGATCGTGTCCGGAGAGCCGCTCGCGATGATCAAATCGAGATCGCGAACTATTTCTTTTCGGCGCCGGAAGCTTCCGGCCACGGTTACCTGGAGGGCCTCGGCGCATTTGGCCAAATCGCTTCGCAATTGCTCCGCATCGGCCGTGATTTCGCCAAGCTGAAAAGAACCGGCATGTTTGGTTCGACTAGCAATCGCCTTGCATAATTTCTCTTGGGTGGTCGCGCCAAACCCCGGGAGCTCGGCCACGCGTCCGGATTCGCACGCTGCCTGCAAATCGGCAATGGAATTGACGTGCAGTTGCTCGTGCAGCGCCTTGATTTTTTTTGCGCCGAGCCCGGGAATAGAAAACAAATCAAGAATCGCGCCCGGAAACTGTCCACGCAGCTCCTCGAGAAATTTAAGTGAGCCGGTTGTCGCCAACTCCTTCACTTTTGCCGCGATCGCCTTGCCGATGCCGGGAATCTTTTCCAGCGTCTCCTCGTTTTGCAGGTCAGAAAAGCTCGCGCCCCACGCGTCGATCGAGCGGGCGGCGTTTGTGTAAGCGCGAACCTTAAATGGATTCTCGCCCTTCAATTCGAGCAAGGTCGCGATTTCGTCGAGGGCACCGGCAATCTCTTCCTTCGTCATCGTTGCTCCTCACATCCGCCCGCGGCGCCGATAGAACTCGTAACGCTGAATGACACTATCGACGTAGTTCCGTGTAGTCGGAAAATCGATGTTGCGACGAAAAGTCTTCTGCGACAGGGGAGCTGCGATGTCATTGTTGGCCCAGCGTTGGGCGCGGCTGGCGCCGGCGTTGTATTCGGCGAGGGCAAACGCGGTCGGGTCGGTCTGGTGGTCCCAATGTTGCAAGGCGCGATGGAGATACCATGTCCCCGCCTCAAGGTTTGTCTTGGGATCGAACAAATCGTTCGGCTGGAAAGTTGTGACATGCGTTTCTTTGGCCCATTCCCGTGCGGCACGTTCGCTCACTTGCATGAGACCACGCTCGCCGGCGGTTCCAATCTTCCCTGGATCGAACCGGCTCTCACGCCAAACAACGGCCTTTATCAGCATCGGATCGAGCTGATGCTCGCCGGCGACGGTACGAATGAGATTGTCGAATTGATGGAAACGCGCCGGGCTGAGCCACTCGTAGGCGGTATACACAGCGTCGCCTGAGCGCAAAGCAAGCAAGCCAAATCCGGCCGCAAGCGCGAAGCCGAGGCAAATGATTAACTTGAGCAAGAAGCGCATCGTCGATGTGGCAGTGACTTAATCATGCCAAATTATTGCATATGCCGGGATCTATCATGGATGGGATGAATCCACGCCTCCGCTGCGCGAGCAAATGAAATTGAGCAGGTTCGCCCGCGTGATCGTCGATCGTGCCATTCAACGAGAGCTGGATTACGCAATTCCGGAGGTCTTGGCCGATCGCGTGAGCATCGGTTCCCGTGTGCGTGTGCCCTTTCGTGACCGGAGCGCGCTGGCCACGGTCGTGGCATTGGTCGACGAGACCAGCGCGAGCGGTATTCGCGAAATCGAGGCCGTAATTGGCGAAGGTCCAACGCTGAGTCCAACGCTGCTGGAGCTGGCCCGCTGGATATCGACATACTACTGCTGCCCGATCGAAACTGTGATGCGCAGCTTGCTGCCGCAAGTAATCCGGCGCGCGCAAGTGGGTTGGAAAAAACAGCAATTTGTGCAGGTCTCATCCAGTGTTTCAGCCGATACCCTCGCCACGATTCGGCGGCGCGCACCGCGTCAGGCCGAGCTCTTGGATGAGTTGTCGAAACTCGCGACCCCAGCTCCGGTGGCAGAGATCTTGGCGAGGCTTTCTCTCAATTCATCAACTCTGCGAGCACTGGTAAGACGTGGATTCGCCAAATTGCATGAAGCGGCTGTGCCGCGCGATCCGCACGGCGATGAACAATTCGTGACCAGCCCCGAATTGACCCTCAATGAGGAGCAGTACGCCGCTCTCGCGAAAATCGTTTCCGCGATTACGTCCCCGGAAAAAGCCAAGCCGATCCTGTTGCAAGGCGTCACTGGTAGCGGCAAGACGGAGATTTATTTGCAGTCAATCCGGGAGACGCTGGCTCGCGGACGCACCGCGATTGTGCTCGTTCCGGAAATCTCACTCACGCCGCAAACGGTCGAGCGCTTCAAAAGTCGTTTTGCCGAGTCGCAGGATTCGGTCGCCGTATTGCACAGTCATTTATCAGAGGGCGAGCGCCATGATGAGTGGCACAAGGTCCATTCCGGTCGCGCCCGCATCGTTATCGGTGCAAGGAGCGCGGTCTTCGCGCCGCTTAAAAATCTGGGGCTAATTGTGGTCGATGAAGAACACGAGACTTCCTACAAGCAGGAGGAAGCGCCGCGGTATCACGCCCGCGACGTGGCGGTCGTGCGAGCGAAACTTGAAAAATGCGTGGTATTGCTCGGGAGCGCGACACCTTCGCTCGAGAGTTACCACAACACGCTCACCGCCAAATATGAGCTCGCGACGCTGACTCAGCGGGTGGACAACTGCCAGATGCCGAGAATCCGCATCATCGATTTACGGCAGGAGAAGCGAAGTGACCGGGCCGGCACAATTCTCTCGGAAAAATTGCGGACTGCAACCGCGGAGCGTCTCGAAAAACATGAACAGACTATTCTTTTTCTCAATCGGCGCGGTTTTTCCACGTCGCTGGTCTGCAGCAATTGCGGGCGGGCGCGTGATTGTCCCAATTGCAGCGTCGCTCTCACCTTTCATCGCTCGATCCTGCGCCTCAGCTGTCATCTTTGCGGACATTCCGCGGCTGTTCCAAAAAAATGTCCGGAGTGCGGAGAGGATGCGCTGATTTACTCCGGATTCGGCACCGAGAAAGTTGAGGCTACGGTCGGGCATGTCTTTCCGAAGGCGGTGGTGAAACGGATGGACGCCGATTCAATGACACGCAAGGAGGCTTATCGCGAAACGCTCCGCGCATTTCGGGCCGGCAAGATCGACATTTTGGTCGGTACCCAAATGATCGCGAAAGGCCTGCATTTTCCGAACGTTACCTTGGTCGGAATTATCAATGCCGATCTCGCGTTACATCTGCCCGATTTTCGCGCTGGCGAACGCACATTTCAGTTGCTCACCCAGGTGGCCGGGCGCGCTGGCCGGGGTGAGACTCCGGGTGAGGTTTTGGTTCAGAGTTACACGCCGTTCAGTCCCTCGATTCAATTTGCCAGGCATCACGACTTCGCCGGTTACGTGGAGCAGGAGTTGGAATTTCGTGAACGGTGCGATTTTCCGCCGTTTAAGCATGCTGTCCTGATCACCGTCCGCTCCGTGCATGAAGCTCGCGGCAAGTTTTCTGCCGAAACATTAACGCGCCGATTGCGCGAAGCCTTGCCCGAAGAATTCACGGTCAGCGACGCTACGCCCGCGCCGCTCGAGAAATTGCACGGACAATTCCGTTTCCACATTCTGCTGCGCGGCAGCGCTATTTTGCGGCTCAGTCGCTTAATTCGGGAAGTGCTGGATAAATTACCGCTGCCGGAGGATGTCACCGCTGCCGTCGATGTCGACCCTTACCAGTTGCTCTGACGCGCTTATACCAGAATTGTGCGTCGACCTTATTGACTGATCAATTTCGGGACGGCGACCTTGGCCAGACTCGTAAATGCTCCGACCGCCGTATTGGCGGCTGAATCACTGAGACGAAGCAAACCGATCTCCAATCCAAGTTTTTTTCCCCGAAGCGGGATCGCCTTCAACTTCAAACCCTCTCTTCCTCGCAAAGCAATCTTCGGCATCAAAGCGGCGGCATTCAAAGGTGCGAGCGAACGGAGCAGCGTTTCAATGGCATTGATCTCTGCCACCGTTCGCGGGCGCACGCGATGATTGCGGCAGATTTCGTCCGTCATCCGACGCATGACGAAGCTGTCGGGCAATTGCAAAAGCCGCTGCTGATGTAATTCCGCGAGAGGAATCACTCGGCGGTTCGACCACGGATGCGCTTCCGAGACGACGAGGGCAAACTCGTCGGTGCAGAGGCATTCGTAGCGCAGATTGGGGGAGTGCCGCGTCAGGAATCCCAATCCAACATCCATGCGGCCTTCCTCCAAGGCCGTCTCGATCTCAGTGGACGAGATTTCTTCCACAATCAGGCTGATGCCCGGATGATCAGCGGTGAACATCCCCACCAATTGCGGCACCAAAGGCACGTTGAGAATCGGAACGACTCCCAGATGGAGCGTTCCGCGTAATTGCCCGGGTTCACTGTTGAGCTCTTGCAGGAAATTTTCGAGTTGCCGAAGAATGGCTCGAGCGTGTTCCTGAAAAATCAGCCCGCGTGGAGTGAGGAGAATGCGCTTCCCGCGCCGCTGAAACAGAACAACTCGGAGGGCTGTCTCCAAGTCGCGCATTTGCTGGGAGACGCTCGGTTGTGAAATTCCCAACCGATCTGCTGCGCGGCTGAAGCTACCGGCTTCAGCGACAGCAAGAAAATAGCGCAGATGACGGATCTCTATGGGTTCCTGCATCCCCGGAAAATATTGGGTTGCTGATCGGACCAATGCAATAAAGAGGGTGAGGGCTGGCAATAAATAGACATTTTGCTTCCATAGTCATAGCTTATCGCGCTATTTTCATAGCCTCTAAACCTCGGGATTTATGACGCTGATACAACTCACCAGTGCAGCCGCACTAAGCGCGCTGCTTTTTACTGGTTGCAATAAAGACTCTGGAGCAGCCGCCGGCTCAAACAAGGTTCGCGTCGGTTATATCGGGCTAACCTGCGAAGCCCCGATCTTTAGCGCGGTCGAAAAGGGCTTTTTTAAGGAGGAAGGACTCGATGTCAGTTTGGTGAAATGCGAATGGGCCAACTACAAGGATGTGCTCGCGTTGGGCGGGTTCGACATCACACACCATCTTGTCATGTATTTTCTTAAACCGATCGAACAGGGACTTGACGTGAAGTTCACCGGCGGGATCCATCGAGGATGCCTGCGGGTGCAGGCTTGGACTAAAGGAGATATTCACATGATTAAGGATCTCCGCGGAAAGCGGATCGGCGTGCCAGGAATGGGGACACCGCCGTTCATTTTCGCCAACCGTGTCTTGGGTGCGAACGGGATCGATCCTGGAAAAGAAATCACCTGGCGCGTTTTTCCGGCTGGTGAACTCGGCTTGGCTTTGGAGAAGGGCGAAGTAGATGCGGTGGCAGATTCCGAACCGATTGGCAGTCTTCTGATCGCCGAGGGCAAGGTCAGAAATGTGGCGGACCAGGCAAAAGATCCGCCTTACAAGGACGAATACTGCTGTGCCGTGATCGTGAATGGAAAATTCCTCGCGGCCAATCCAAAGACGGCCGCAGCGGCGACGCGCGCTCTACTCAAAGCGGCCAAATGGGTCGAAGCCAATCCAGCTGCCGCAGCGCGATTATCGGTGGAAAAGAAATATCTGGCCTCCAATCCGGAACTGAACACGGTCGCAATCTCTCATTTGCGTTATGTCCCGAGCGTTTCCGGCGCGGAGGCTGCCGTGAATTCCGCTGCGGCGGAAATGAAAATTGCCGGCATGCTCTCCCCGAGTACCGATGTCCCGAATCTGGCTAAACGTGCATTTGCGCACCTGGACGGCGTTTCCGATGAATGGCTCCAGAATTTACAAGTCGAGAGAGTCGCCGGTGGGCAGGTGCCTCCAGATCAAGATATCCGGTTATTTGCAGAGCTGATTTTGTCGGATACCGAAGAATCATGCTGCAAAGCACAGAAGAAGACTTTCGCGGCGAAAGAGTGACTGCCCGCGGCACCGAGCCGCCAGAACGCGCATCGGGGCAGACTTCGGATGCGGCCCCACGCGAGGCGATGGCGCGAGACAAGACGCCGCTGTCCGGGCGCGCGTTGTTAGCTGTCCCCTTAGCTGCAGCAGTTACCCTCGGCGTTCATCTGCTCGTTTGGAAAAACGAACTGCCAAGCGAAAGCCGCTCCTACACAATTTTCCTAAGCCTCTTTTTCGCGGGCGCGATCGCGGCCGCACTCGCGCAGCGGCGCTGGGCGGCTTTAAGAGCGAGGATTCGCGGCATGCGTCCGCTTTTCACGGTTGCGGTTCTGCTGCTTTGCGCCTGGGAGGTAATCACATCCGGGTTCCGTTTACTGCCATTACCGTATTTTCCAAGCCCGGCTGGTGTCATGCAAAGCATGATCAATGATCGCGCACTGTTGTTCGACAGCACATGGCATTCACTCGTTCTGCTGCTGAGTGGATATTTCCTCGGCGTCGCGGCTGGTTTCATCACCGGAGTTTGCATCGGCTGGTCGGAGCCGGCGCGCTACTGGGGAATGCCATTGCTTAAGGTGGTCGGCCCCATTCCAGCGACAGCATGGATTCCGCTGGCGATGGTGGTTTCTCCCTCTGCCATGTTTTCGGCGGCCGCATTGATTGCACTGGCAGTGTGGTTTCCGGTGACAATGTTGACGGCATCGGGGATTTCCAACACTCGCGCCTCCTACCTCGATGTCGCCCGGACGCTAGGCGCCGGACCGCGCTATCTGATTTTTCGTGTGGCGATTCCAGCCGCGCTCCCCAGCATATTCGTCGGTTTGTTCATGGGACTTGGCGCATCCTTTCTGAGCGCAAGGTTGGGCCGAGTATGGGAAAGTCTATGCTGCGCTGGTCCTCATGGCCGCGTTCTTTTCCACCATCATGACCTTGCTCTTCAAGCTGCGCGATCGCGTGCTCGTCTGGCAGAAAGGAATGATCAGGTGGTAGCATCGTCCCTCCGGCTGCGTGAAGTCAGTAAGAGTTTTCCCGCGCCCGACGATGCGCTTGCGAGGCGGCTGGCGCTGGATCAAATCTCGATCTCGCTCAACGCCGGCGAACTTGTTTCTCTTGTCGGCCCGAGTGGCTGTGGAAAATCCACGCTGCTGCGCCTCATTGCCGGCCTCGATTTTCCCGATTCGGGAGAGCTGCTCATCGGCGCAGAGCCGATCACAGGTCCGAATGCTGAGCGTGGACTTGTTTTTCAAGATCCGAATTTATTTCCGTGGCTCACGGTGAGGCGAAATATTGAGAGCGGTCTGGTCGCGCGTGGCTTGCTCCAAGAGAAACGCGGCGAGGTCGAGGAGTTTATGCGCCTGGTCGGTCTCGAAGCATTTGCCAATGCCTATCCCCATCATCTCTCTGGCGGAATGGCGCAACGCGTCGCCTTAGCGCGCGTCCTCATTAATCATCCTAAGGTCCTTCTCCTCGATGAACCTCTCGGTGCGCTGGACGCCTTCACCCGCATGCGTATGCAGGATGAAGTGCTGCGCCTCTGGCAGGCCCGTCGCACCACCACACTGCTGGTCACTCACGATACCGATGAAGCAATTTACATGAGCGATCGCGTCATCATCATGACGCAGCGGCCGGGCACGATCGATCAAATCATTCCCATTACTCTTGATCGTCCACGCGATCGGAGCAGCGCGGCTTTTCTTCAGTTGCGCGGTGACATTCTCGAACTGCTGCACTTCGCTGGAAACGCCAGCTCAGATAATTTCGTGGCCGAGAGGAGTTCGTCCAGCTAGCGCGATGTTCGGTTTCGGCAGGCGGCCGGTCCAGAAACTCGATTTTATTATCGCCGGCACCCAAAAGTCCGGAACGACGGCGCTTAACTATTATCTCAAGCGGCACCCGCACGTCGCGCTGCCTGTTAAAAAAGAGGTCCATTTTTTCGACCGGGACGAGATCTTTTCCGGCGGCCGGGTTTCCTACGAGTCGCTTCACCGGATGTTTCGGCCAATGCCGCCTGGCACCATCGCGGGCGAGAACACGCCAATCTATCTCTACTGGCGACCCGCGCTCGAGCGCATTCGTGAATATAACGCGGCGATCAAGCTCATCGCTATTTTACGCAACCCCATCGAGCGCGCGTTCTCGCAATGGAACATGCAACGTCAGCGTGGGAGTGAGCCGCTGGAATTTCTCGAAGCCGTCCGGGCTGAACCTAGCCGCATTGCTCAAGCTGCTCCGCAGCAGCTGAGAAAATTCTCCTATATCGATCGCGGCCGGTACGGCGAGCAACTCGAGCGCGCATTTCAGCTTTTCCCGCGCCGACAGCTCCTCCTGCTTAAGTACGAAGAATTCCGCGCGCGGCAAAAAGAGACAGTCGAGAAAGTCTTCCGATTCTTAAATGTGCCGCCGCTGCGCCGATTCAAGCTGATCGAGGCGCACAACATCGCCTACGAGCGTCAGATGCAAAGTGAGGAGCGAGCCGCTGTCTTCAATATTTTGCGCAACGATATCGCGGGGGTCGAAACGTTGCTTGGCTGGGATTGTTCCGATTGGCGCTGACGCTAATGGCCGCTCCGCGCCTGGCGTAAGGTCCGGCCTTGTTTGAACAAGACGATCCATCGCGTCATCTCATCAGCGACCGCGGAATTCGCGGTCCGTTGTGATAATTCCTGAGCGTGCTCGGCCGCCCGAATCGCGTCATCAAATTGGCCATTTTCAGCCAGGGCGGCGGCTAGCGTTCGGTAAACAATGGGATTGTTCCCACCTGGTAGATTGGCTGCGCGTTTCGCGAGTTCGACTGCTTTGGCTGGATCTCGTACCTCGGCGTCCTGGGAAGTCGCCAGCAGCCAGGCTGAATTATTCGCCGCGTCGCCGTTTTCCGGATCGTAAACGAGCGTTTGTTCCCACTGCGCAATCGCTTCGCGGTCACGCCCAATCGTGGCGAGCGCGGTGCCGAGATAATTTCGTGCCGCGTTATTATCGGGCTGGATCTCCAGACTCTTCTCCCAATGCGCAATCGCTTCGTCGAATTTCCGCTGACGGGCTAAAGCCAGCGCCAGACCGTAATGTGCCGCCGAGTTTCCATCCCGAACCTCCAAGGCGCGTCGGTAATGGGTCATCGCATTTTCCAAATCACCACGCACCAGCTGAATGCCGGCAAGTCCGGCATGCCCCACGTCATTATCTGGTGAGATGTTCAGCGTGTAAGTCCACAGCGACTCCGTGTCATGCCAATGTTTGGTCTGCCCATGGCTTAACGTTGCTAAAGCAAAGATAACGGCGACCGCGGCTGGAGCTAGAATGAAGCTCCGTGAATGCCAAGCCGCAGTGAGGTCGCGCACTGTCCAAACTACGGCAATCACAATTCCTATTGCGGGCAAGTAGGTGTAACGATCGGCGTGACCTTGTAATCCCACCTGAACTATCCCCATGACCGGGAGCAGAGTGATCAAGTACCAGAACCAGCCGACAAAGATATAAGGATATCGTCGCCGGAGGATCGCTGCCGCCACGGTAATGACGACTAATAGGCTGGACAGCAGAATGACTTCTGCCACTGGCAGTAACCCCTCGGGATGTAGATAGAATGGAATGAGGTCGCGCGGCCAGACGATTTGCCGCAAGTAAGTAAAGTAACTCGCGATAGCATTGGTGATTCGCCAGGTCAGGGGCAGGTCTTGGGTCGTGCCAATAGCGAGCCTTTGTGCTGTGATCGTCGCGATAGATGAGGCTGCGCTTAGAAGAAAGAGCGGAATCTTCTCGATCAGTAAACTGGCAAAGCTTTCGTTTCGGTTTAGCGGCCAGTAGTCCAGGAGTAAAAGAACGAGCGGAGTGGTAACCAGCATCGGCTTGGACATCAGACCGAGCGACAAACAAGTCGCGACGATTGTCATTCGCCACCAGCTTCGATCGCCGGCGTATTTGCGATAGGCAAGTAACGTCAGCATGAAAAAAACACCGCTTAAGACATCTTTGCGTTCGGCGATCCACGCCACGGATTCGACTCGCAGCGGGTGTACCGCGAAAATGAGGGCGGCGGCGGCGCTGGCCCAAGGCGCTGCCGTTGTTATGCGAAGAAATTCGAACAACAGAATGACCGCGGCGGTATGCAGCAAAACATTGGTCAGGTGATGGCCGCCGGCGTTCAAGCCAAAGATCTGACAATCAATCATGTGCGAGATCGAGGTCAGGGGGTGCCAATTCTGCGAGCGGATGTGGGTGAAAGGCCAGACCACTCCGTGCCAGGTCAGCCCGGCACGAATGATTGCATTTTCGAAAACATAGGAACCATCGTCGTAGTTCACGAAATCAAACCACGCTGTTTGGCCAAACACAGCGAAGACGATTGCAGCAAGGCCGATGTAGATCAGTATCAGCTGATACCAGCCAAGGGTCGTAGGCGAACTACTTCGAACCATCCCTTCTTCTTAAGCTTGGGTGCGTAAGTGCGGGAAAATGCCGCCGCCGCCATGTCGTCTTGCAGCAATGAATTGCAATGCTGTGACGAGGCATCCAAACCCATAGCGGACACTGCGACGGAAGTTAATTGAAGAAGCTTCCGGCATGTACTTAGCCGGGCAGGTAACTTCTCCTATTGGTTGTCCCAGCCAAAGAATCTGGGTGAGAATTTGGTTATCGAATACAAAATCATCTGAGTTCTTCTCGAGCGGTAGCTGTTCGAGCAGCTTTCTCGCAAAAGCGCGGTACCCGGTATGGTATTCCGATAGTTTCGCACCAAGCATCAGATTTTCGGCCAGGGTCAGCACACGATTGGAAACATATTTCCACCAAGGCATTCCTCCTCGGACCGCACCACCGCCTAGGATACGAGAAGCGAGAACACATGGATAGAGACCGGTCGTGATCATCGATGCCATCACCGGAATAAGCTTGGGCGTGTATTGATAATCGGGATGAAGCATGATGACAACGTCGGCTCCGGCCGACAGGGCAAGGCGGTAACATGTTTTTTGATTGCCCCCGTAGCCGCGGTTTTGCGGATGCACCTCGACCCGAACCCTGGGCAAGCTGCGCGCAATAGCCGCTGTTTCATCATTACTGGCGTCGTCTACCAAGATGATCTCGTCGACGATTTCATGCGCGATAACCTCTTGATAAGTCTGCCGTAAGGTACGCGCGGCATTGTAGGCCGGCATGACGACAACGATTTTTTGGCCTTGCAACATGAGCGAAAAAGCCGGCAGACGGATTCGAACCGACGACCTGCTGATTACAAATCAGCTGCTCTACCAACTGAGCTATGCCGGCGACAAAGAAAAAGTTAAAAAGTTAAAAGCGTTACAACGTCAAAAGATAAGCACCAGGAAGTCATTGTAGCTTTGCTTGCGCACATTAGCGCACGCCGTGCGCGCTAACAAGGCTAGGTTCGGCGGCGCGAATAGGCCGAGAGCGGTCCACCCGTCTCGAGAGTTTTTATGACCGTGCTCAGGTAAACCGATTCAGGATAGAACGCTTTCCATTTCGTGATCTCCGCCCGATTCAGCACTTTAAAGCCGTATCGCTCGAACAATTTCTCTCCCCGCCGGCTTTCAAACGTGACAATTTGGCCATAGACCCGCGTCTCGCCGAAGCGATAAAGGTAATTCAGGTAGGCGCTCATGAGCGCGCGCGTGGTGGAAACTTTGCGCGCGTCCGGCCTTAGATTGACGTGAAAATGAGGTGTCAATCGGGGAGTAGCGGGCACCTCCCGCCAGCCGTACCAGATGACCCAGCGAATAAATTTCCGCGAGCGCTCGTGGTAGGTTGGATAGCGAAGGAGCGCACGAAAAAACAAAACCACATTTTGGGCAAAGGCGTAGAACTGGTTCTGCAAGGGTTTGCGCGATCCGAGCAAATATCCTCTGATTTGTCCGCCGATCTCCAGAACAAAGGATGATTCCGGCTCGTGATCGGTGTAATAGGTCGTGAGAAAATCGGCGAATAGCGCCCGATCCTCGAACACTGGGTCGATCGGGTCCCCGAGAAACCCGGTGTCGCAGCAAAGCTTGCGCACGGCAGCCCGATCGGACCGTCGATAACTTCGAATCGTATAGTGCGGAGTTTCGTTCATTCAGCTGCGCTTTGTGTAGCTGGCTCGGACCTCGCGGTAAATGCAAAACAATCGGTCGAATACGCGCGGCCAGGAGAGATGCTCCTCTGCCAGCCGAGAGGCCCGGGCGCCGAGTCGCGGCAAGTTACGCGCACACGCTGATTCAATCGTCCGAGCGAGCGACTCTGGCGTATTCTCTTCCGCCCAGAACTCCTGATCATGCAAAATAATACGATCCATGTAGCTCCCGCGAATGCCTACCACCGGGGTGCCGCAAGCCTGACTTTCGAGCGCGACCAGCCCAAAAGTTTCCTGCGTCCCAGGATGAACGAATAAATCGGACGCGCGATAATAACGAGCGAGTTCGTTCGATTCCGTACAGTAACGCATCCAGGTCACGTTTGCGTGCCGCGCCTCCAGATCAGCCAATTCCGTGCGGTGCGGGCCATCGCCGATCACGAGCAGATGAAAATTTTCCGGTGCGTGGTTATCCAGATT
>WNGI01002981.1_pt1 | contig 14806 bp, 14 predicted proteins | sample 5400621 | NCBI WGS metagenome assembly WNGI01 (sample SAMN13153374, study PRJNA577476) | soil metagenome | isolation source: 20 cm soil or saprolite under Garry oak tree replicate 1 | place: USA:California | collected 2016-06-15 | reverse complement strand
TTAGATGATTGGTAGGGACGCCGCGCTGCGGCGTCCGGACATCGCAGCGCGATGTCCCCTACCTTTTTCGTCCGAAGAGACTCACGTAATAGCGTGGCACACAGTCTAAGGGCGGCTTTGGTTCGAATAAGGAAAAACAATAGTGGTCTAAGCGTAACATGAAGAGATTTTGTCATCTGTCGGTGATTATCGCGGTCACGTTGTTTTCGTCTTGTCAGAAGCAGCAAACCGAGGAGGAGCGCAACGCTGAGGTTGAACGCCAGGTCCAGCAACGCTTGGCGGCCGAGCATCAGGCCGAGCAGCAGCAACAGCTGGCACAGCGTCAATCCGAACTCGACGCGCGGGAGAAAGAGCTGGCCGATAAAGAAGCCGCAGCCGCTAAAGCCCCGCCGAGACAAACTCCGTTCAGTTCCACCCCCAACCGAATGCGCAGCGCTTCGGGCGATAACGCGACGGCCAGCTATTCAACCTTTTACACAAAACTCGAGCCCCAGGGCGTCTGGCGTGAAACTTCAACTTACGGCTACGTTTGGCAGCCGCAGGAAGCGCAGGAATCGCGGAGCTGGCGTCCATACACCAATGGCCATTGGGTTTACACCGATGCTGGTTGGACCTGGGTGTCGGAAGAGCCGTTTGGATGGGCAACCTATCATTACGGACGGTGGACACGTTTGCGCAACATCGGTTGGGTTTGGGTCCCGGGCGATGAATGGGCGCCGGCGTGGGTCTCGTGGCGCAAGAGCGACGACTACATCGGTTGGGCGCCGCTCCCACCCGAAGCACGATTTGATCGGGCCAGGGGCATTCATAACTGGGCCGATAGTTACTACGATATCGGACCGGACCAGTATTGCTTTGTTTCGACAAACGAATTAGGCGCACCGCGAGTCGAGCGCGTGATAGTGCCGCCGGAACGAAATGTGACAATCGTCAACCAGACAACCAATGTCACTAATATCACATATAATAATACGAACATCGTTAATCAGGGACCGAATTATGACGAGCTGCATTCGCGTACGCGCCAACCAATCCCGCGGCTGCGTCTCGAGCGGCAGATCAATATTAGCGTCGAAAACCCACGTTCGATTTTGAAGGGTGAAGTAATCGAAGTGCCCGCTCCGGTCATCGCGAGAGCGCAACCAGTCGAACGCCCGCGCAGTGTGAAGGAGACAATTACGCAAACAGTTGTAGATCACGGCTGGGAGGCGGTCGCCGATCGTCAGGCGGCCGAAAACGTGCGCGTGAAGATCAAATCTGAAGCCACTCCGCCGGCAGATGCGCCGTCGAAAACATTTGTAAGGCCAGCTGAGGCCAGCGCGGAGATAACGACTTCCACACCATTATCGCCATCTCCAACTCTCGCTTCGCCCGCCGCTGCGAATGAAGCTGCAGCGGCATCATCGCCGACACCAAGCGCCACGCAACGTGCGGCAGCGCCGACACAAACTCCGATGACAAGATTCCGCAGCCCGCGGCCGCTGGAGTCAACCACTCCGGCGCCAACAGTGTCTACCCGATCAGGTACGAGGGATACGTCACCCGTAGTCCCTTCCGAGACTATCTCGCCGGCACCAACTGTAACGGCCAGCCCCACACAAGTCGGACCGGAAAATCCAAAGCCTACTGCGGTGAGGAGAAGCCCGACGCCGTTAGGCACTCCGCTGAAAATCGCGACACCAACTCCGTCGGTGCCCGCTTCTGCGCCAGAAGCTTCTGCCACCGTCTCGGTCAGTCCTTCTTTACGCGCGACGATTTCAAGGCCTTCGGCGCAAAGTACAGATCAACGGGTAGCTCCAAAAGAGCTGAAAAAGCAGCAGAAGAAAGAGCAACACCAACAAGGACAGACGCGTCCGCATGAAACTCCCGCGGCCGCGACCACGCCGCTAACGCCGTCAAATTCTCCGTCTGCCTCGCCAAGCGCCACTGGTTCTCCTTTCCTGTCCGATGCACGGGAACTTAGGGAAGAAGAAAAAAAGAAAGAAAAGCATCAACGCGACCAAGCTGGCGAACCGGGCGCAAGTGTCTCGCCGTCTCCCTCCGTGACACCATAATCCGCTTGTGCAATGTGGGAGCGTGCCGGCTTTCCGATGGCCATTCGCGATTGGGCGTGTTAGGTGGTTTTAGCGATTTGTCGGGGCATTAAGGCCCCTCCCACATTCATGCGGGCGCCGTCCTTGCGTGCTCTGCCGCGAGCTGTTTCGCATAAGTTAGCGTGTCGATGGCATCAACAGTTTTGTCGCGCCGAATTGCTTTGATCCGCGGAAAACGCAGCGCCAGCCCGCTGGCGTGACGTGTGCTCGGTTGAATAGAATCGAACGCCACCTCGAGCACGACGTCCGGCTTCACTTCACGATAACGGCCGCGATCAACCAGAGTATTTTGTTTGAAATGCTCCGTGAGCTCCGCGATTTCGACGTCCGTCAGGCCGCTGTACGCTTTCCCTATCGGCAACAGTTCGCCGGTTCTTTCATCGCGCACCGCGAATGTATAATCGCTCAGCACCTTGTTGCGTTTACCGTGTCCTAACTCAGCGGCCACGACCACCACGTCTAGCGTCGCTAGCTCCTTTTTTAGTTTGAACCAGTAGAGACCGCGGCGCCCTGGCGAGTAAAAGCTCTCCGGGTCTTTAACCATCAGCCCTTCATTGGAGCGTTTCTTGCGCGCCTGTTGAAAAATTTCCTCGATCGCCTCGGCAGAATGGGCTGGAAAAATTTCCGCGGCTTGGAATTGCCGGGGTAATTTGATGCCACGGAGAAGTTCGCGTCGTTTCCGCAGGGGAGTTTTTAGAAGCGAGCGGCCGTTAAGCCAGAGAAGGTCGAAAATAATAAAAGCAACCGGCACGTCGGCGGCGGCGCCGGCGAACAAATCAGCGCCATCAGTCTTACGGCCCAGACGCTTTTGCAGGTCAAAGAACGTAAGTTTGCGGCCTTGTTCGAAAGCGACAATTTCGCCATCGATAATCAGGTCGGCCGTGAACTTTTGCGCTTGATCGGCTATTTCCGGGAACTGATCCGTAATTCGCTTCAGATCGCGCGAGAAGATCTCGACCCGTTCGCGATTGCGATGAAGTTGCGCGCGAATGCCGTCAAACTTGTCTTCGACATAAAGTGTAGACGCGGCATCTGGTCGCGTTTCTTTTTGTTCCAAGCAGCTGGAAGCGGCTTCTACATTAAACCTTTCCCAAATCGCTTGCGCGGTTGGTTCCGGACTGGCCAGCATCGATTTAATCGGCCGAAAAATCGACAATTCCGCACGATCAAGTTCATTACGCGAGGCGAGCAACGCCGTGGCTCCTATGTCGCCCAGCAACATGCTCGCTTCTTTAACCGCATCCAGTGAAGCATTGAAGGCCACCGCGATCGCTTCTTCAACCAGCCCTTCGCGCAGTCCAATTCGCAGGTCTCCCGTCAAAATCTTCACCACATATTCGCCTTCGCCGGCCGACAGTCGTTGCAAACGCGATTGAAGCAGCTGGGTTTTTACGATAGGGCCGCGCGTCTTGTGCAGCAGTTCAAAGAATTCGTGCGACTCCCGAATTGTGAATGGCTCGGGATTGCTTCGGCCCTCTAATGCTTCGAACGCAGTCTTCCCCGCATCTCGGTGACTGTGCGCAATGCGGTGAAATTCTGCGTCGCTCAATCTTGCCGCCCCCATGATCGCGCGGTAGATAATCGAGCCGCCTACTTGGAGGGTGCGCAGATCGCTTTGCGCAAAAGCTCGGCCGGTAAAATAAGTTGTTGCGATCCGGAGCCGGTCGGGCCGGAGGGTGCGCAGGTATTCTGATAGCAGGCGAACTTTTTCGAGCTTCGCCGGGGTTTGACCGATCGCTTTACCTACCTGCGCGAATTCAGCGAATTCGGATCGGAGAGGGGACGAATCTCGCGTGTCAGCGTCAGCCCGGCTCGGACTTTCGCCGTCCGGCCGAAACGAAGCTCGCGAAGGTGCGACGTTTTCAACACCCTGAAGGGGTGTCCCGGGAAATCTCGTCAATCCCAACTCCATCTGATTTTCTTCGCTCAGAGCCCAGGCCTCAACTCCGCGTTCGCGCAAATCGCGCGCAAACTCCGCGGCGAAACCATGCAGGGTTAACACGCGCCTTGGCTGAACGAGGTCGACATAACGAACGAGGTCGCTGTAATCGGCGTGGTCAGACAATGGAAACGCGGCATCGACCTGGTAACGATAAATGGCGTTTGGATCCATGGCCCATCCGCTGACCATGGCAACCCGCTTGCGAGCAATGTTTGCCAACATACGCGAGCCATTCACACTCGGGGGACAAATGAGAACTTTACCCGCCGTCGCATTGGCGTTGTATCGCTCAAACTGACAAAACGATTGCCCGAATTGCTCATAGATTCGTGTCATGGCGTAAACGGAGCCATGCAGCATCGGTCTGAGGCCGGCGCCCTCGAGCGCGCATAAGATTTCCTGGGCTTTGCCTAACGAATATCCGAGTAGTACTGGAATCTCACCCTCATCGAGCGTCTCACGGCAGAAGGCGACAATTTGTGCAACTACTTGATCGGTTGGCGGAAGCCGATATCGCGGCAGGCCGTAGGTTGTTTCCATGATCAGCGTGTCGGCCTGTTTCCATTCCGCCGCTTCGGCGGATTTTCCGCGGCGCAGTTTGAAATCGCCGGTGTAAAGCAGGGAATCAGACTCAGTTTGGACAAAAATTTGGGCCGAACCAAAAATGTGACCGGCCGCAAGCAACGTAACCGGGATATCGTGCACGGTGCGCTTTTCGCCGAACGGCAACACGTGCTCGTTTCTTTGACCGGGCATTCGCGCTTGCATCAGGCGGGCGGTACGCTCCGACACGATGATCTCGGCATGCGGAGCGATGTGATCGCTGTGAGCATGCGAGACGAACGCGAACCGTTTCGCCTCCCAGGGATCGAGCCACAAATCTTGCGCCGGTAAATAAACGCCGCGGTCGTACCGAACCTCTATCACGCGGCAATTTACGCGTGGATGTTAGTGGCGAAAGCGCAGGAAGAAACACTGCCCGGCGCTACCCCATCTCGAGGGCGCGATTCGCTTCTCATATCTTGATTGTCCGAGCCAACCCTGTTGACACCACCCCGATCAACCGCTTTCACTAATGAATTAATGAAAGTTCTTAGTTTGATTGTGCTCGCCGCTCTCTCGCACAGCGCGATCGCCCGCGTCGTGCCAGAACCTAAACTGCTGGCAAAGGTAACGCCGCTACCCCTCGGACTCGATCCCGACTTTCAGTTTCGCAAAACAAAAATATTCGACCTCACCGAGAAGGCCCCGACCTTGAAGGGAAAGGGCGGAAAAGGGGGAGGGCAGGGCACCAATGCCGCGAGCTATTCAAGATCGACCAGCGTCTTGCAAGAGGCATCCATCACGTTCGAGCGCCAATATCGCCTCTTTGGTGCGGTGACCAGACTCGATCAACGTCAACGGTTCGGAGATTATTTCGATTTTTTTTGGCGGGCCAAGCGGCCAGCTGATCTCACAATCCGTTTCGAGTACCGGCAGGACAAACTGCATGCTCACGTACAAGGGCAAGAGATTTCCTATGGGAACGTGCGAGGGAATCAGAAGTCGGAATTTAAAGTGATCGGTGACGATTACTTTGACGGTGGTCGCGTCCTGGCCTGGCGCTGCCTCTTAATCGAAAATGGCCGGATCGTGGCGGAAACCCACTCCTTTTTGTGGGATTGAGCGGCAAAACCGGTCGGACGTTGCTAAGGCGTTTCACCCCTCCGCCCTCTCGATTAAGAGTCCTTCCCGAGTTGCGGCGATTACCCGTTGATGCTGTCGAAACCTGTTGGGTCAGCGAGGCCGGCTCCTACATCTTGCCTCCCCGACGCCTGCCTGTTTGACAGTCAGCCCGTCAATCCTGTATCCTACTGTGTTAAGCCGTGCAGTCATCGATTCAAGTTGGGGTGAACGGTCCCGCTGTTTGGGTACGGGTGGAAGGGAAGGGTAGTTTCCTGAATAGCGGAAACTTGAAAGAGTTCGCTCAGGAAATGGTAAATCGCGGGTACCGCGAATTCGTCATCGATCTGGGGCACTGCGCGATGATGGATTCAACCTTTATGGGTACAATGGCCGGCGTCGCTTTGCGCCTGAAGGAACTCGGACACGGCCATCTTCACGTCGTCCATTGCGGAACCCGGAGTCGCGAGCTTCTTTCCGGACTGGGGCTGGATCAAATCTTCAGCATTCATACCAACGGCTCGGTTGCTCCCGAATGTGAGTCGCTCGAGGGCCAGGAGAAGGCCGATATGCCGTCGGAACAAAAGCGAGAGCAGGCGCAAACGATGTTGGAAGCGCACGAGGCGCTTTGTCGGGCGGCGCCCGAGAACATAACCCGATTTAAGGACGTCCTCGATTATTTAAAACAAGACCTTCATCACGAGAAAACCACGAAGTAAGCTGGCCCAGCTGTGATGTGGCCAATCTTCCTCCTCGTGGTGCTGTTGGTGTGCCTCCTCGGCTGGTTTGTCACAGCACGGGCCCAAACCCGCCGCGTTCACGCCCTGGAACGCTCAAAGGAGGAAATCCAGGTCGAGGAAACTCTCGTTTTTGATTTCCTCCATGGACTCGGCGAAGCGTTCACCGAAACCATTCGGCCTAACGACCTGCATCGATTGATCGTCGAAGGCGGAACCCGTATCCTAGACGCACATGGCGGGGCACTTTATTTGGCCGATCGTACCGGCACTAAGCTCGTCCCCGCTTTTATTTCCAAGGGTTGTCCTCCGTTGGTCGAGGTCCCCCCCCACATTTTGCAGCAGGCGGCCGCCACCCCGGTCGCCTTGGAGAGCTTCTTGCGATTGCACAATGTTATTCTCGGAGAAGGAGTTATTGGCCGGGCCTGGCAGAGTGGACAACCTGTCTGTTTGAATGACCTTTCCCAAGCTCCGGAGTTGTCGAAATTGCGCGATACTTCGCTGGCCACCGCGTCTGTCATGGTCGCGCCCCTGCTTTACGGTAAGCAAAACATGGGCGTGCTTGCGCTCGCCAACGGCCCCATGGGTACGCCATTTACCCAGAGCGATTTTGTGGTGTTCAAGTCAATCTCCGAGCAATCGGCCTTTGCGCTCTACAATGCGATCATTTACTCCGAGGCGAACGAAAAGAAACGGCTCGATCACGATCTTGAAATCGCGCGCGACATCCAGCGCATCCTTCTACCGGCCGAAGCGCCGTCCATTAACGGATTTGACATTAGCGGAGTTAACGTGCCGGCTCGCCAGGTGAGCGGAGATTACTTTGATTATATAAAGATCGACGAGGAACGCCTCGGTGTCGCCATCGCCGATGTCTCGGGCAAAGGTGTTCCAGCATCTCTCATTATGGCCATTTGCCGCAGCGTCTTGCGCAGTCAGGCAACCCAAAATTCCTCTCCTTCCGATGTTTTAAGAAAGGTCAACCGGCAGCTTTACCCCGATATTAAAGAGGACATGTTCATCAGTATGGCTTACGTCATCCTCGATCACGCCCGCAACGGGGTGACGCTCGCGCGCGCCGGTCACGACGCGCCTCTGCTCTATAAACGCGAAACGCAAACGGTTAGCCCGTTGAAGCCACCCGGCCTGGTGCTCGGAATCGACAGTGGCAGCGTTTTCGACCGGATGGCAAATGATTTTAACATCTTACTCGAGCGTGGCGATGTTCTCGTCCTTTACACGGACGGAGTTACCGAAGCGCTCGATGCCGAAGGGTATGAATTCGGACTAGAGCGCATGATCCAATCCGTTCGCGCCAGCGCGCCCGAGGGCGCTTCCGCTATGGTTACGCGAGTGATTGAGGACGTGCGCAACTTTGCCGGCTCACAACCCCAAAATGATGACATCACCCTCATCGCTATTCGTAAGACATGAAGAAAAGCCCCGCTCAAGAGACTAACAAGCGACAAATTCCGCCCGCGGAATCATCCCCCGTTTCGCCGCCGACCGACCAAAGCGATGGTGACGATCCCATGTCCGGTTTGCAGGCTGATCTTGACCGTTTTCGTGATCTCGCCCTTCGCAGCCAGGCTGATTTCGAAAATTATAAAAAGCGTTCCGCCCGCGAGAAAGATGACGCGATCAAATACGCCAATAGCTCCTTGCTCGAACGTCTGCTGCCGGTCGTTGATAATTTCGAGCTCGGTCTCGCGGCCGCGCGCGGCGAAGGCGAGGCCTCACCAATTTTTTCCGGAATGGGCTTGGTCTTCAAACAACTCAATGATTTCCTCGCCGATAACGGTTTACAACCGATTGACGCCGTCGGAGAAAGATTCGATCCCAATTTGCACGAAGCTATCGCACACGAGCCAAGCGAGAAAGTCCCGGAAGGCTCGATTATCCATCAAACCCGGCGCGGTTATCGTTACAAAGATCGTTTACTTCGGCCGGCAAGCGTGATCGTTTCCAGCGGGCGGGGGCGGCGGGGTGAATAGTGATAACTGATGAGTGATTGGTGACAGGCGCCTCGGAAGACAGCCGTCTCGGCGGTCAGGGCAAATAGCCGTCCTCGGCTGTTCCATAGGCCGGAGACCCTGCCTTCCATCAGCAACCAGCTATCACGTTAAATCTCCCTCGTGCCGCTTGATTCTAATCGCTAGTCACTTATCACTCATCACTATCTGAAATGGCAACAAAGCGTGATTACTACGATATTCTAAGCGTCGCACGGACGGCTTCCGGCGAGGAGATCAAACGCGCTTATCGCAAGCTTGCTGTGAAGTTCCATCCCGACAAAAACCCGGACGACCCACACGCCGAGGAGAAGTTCAAGGAGCTCGGCGAAGCCTACGACGTTCTCATGGATCCCGACAAACGTTCGGCCTATGACCGTTTTGGTCACGCCGCCTTTGCCCAGGGAACCGGCGCCCGCGGCGGTTTCCATGATCCTTTCGATATCTTTCGTGAAGTCTTCGGGGGCGGCGGCGGAATTTTTGAAACGTTTTTCGGCGGTGGCGGCGGCATGGCCGGAGAAGACCGCCAGCGCGGCTCCGATTTGCGCTACGACATGCAGATCACGCTCGAGGAGGCGGCCTTTGGCGTCGAAAAGGAAATTGAAGTTCGCAAACTCGACACGTGCGACAAATGTCACGGGACCGGGGCCGAGCCAGGCTCGCGTACGATCAATTGTCCGACCTGCGGCGGCCGCGGTCAGGTTATCAGCTCCCGTGGATTCTTTCAGGTCTCGCAGACCTGTCCGCGCTGTCACGGGGTTGGGCAGATTGTGGAGAAACCGTGCCGGCAATGTGAGGGCGAAGGGCGGGTGGAAAAAGCGAGCCGCATTAAGCTGAAGATTCCGGCCGGTATCGCCGCTGGCTCAAGGCTGCGGTCGTCGGGCAACGGTGAGGCGGGAATTCGCGGTGGCCCTCACGGTGATCTTTACGTCGTTATTCACATCAAAGAGCACAAAGTTTTTCAGCGCGATGAAGACAATCTTTTTTGTGAACTGCCGATCCCCTTTTCTGTAGCGGCGCTTGGAGGGGAGCTGGCCGTGCCGACGCTCGAGGGCAAAGCGCAGGTGAAAATTCCGGCCGGAACGCAAAGTGGACAGATGTTCAAGCTTCGGGGCAAGGGCATCGTCAACGTGAACGGCCGGGATCGCGGCGATTTACTCGCGCGCGTCATTGTCGAAGTCCCGACGCGTCTGAACGCCGAGCAGCGCCAAAAACTTGCCGAATTCGCCGACTTATGCGGCGATGAAAACACCCCGATGCACAAAAGTTTCTTCGAGCGTGCGAAAGAATTCTTTCAATAAGGATGAAAGACTTTCACCCCGGATTACCCGCCTTCGCCGGGGCTACGGCGTGGCAGGCGCCGATATCGCGGATACGTAGATGCTAGATGTTAGATGTTAGATTCTGGGTGCTAGTAACGATGAGGATTAAGGTGAGGGTTTCTTGATTATGATGTTAAGCGTTGAGCGTTGAAGGCGCGGAACAGAATTTCGACGTCCATCCAGCGTTGAAGTTTGGTGCTTGAGATTTCTTTGGATGTTGGAGCTTGGAATTTGGAGCTTAAAACATGCATCGCTTTTATATTCCGCTCGAAAATTGGAACCCTGATGCGCTTGTCTTGCGACAATCAGAGGCCCATCACGCCCGCGATGTCTTGCGGATGAAGCGCGGAGACAAGGCCATTCTTTTCAACGGAGAAGGCCGCGAGATCACCGCAGAGGTTATTGAACTGCACCGCGACGAAATCCGGCTGCGCAAATTGCACGAAACCGAAACGCCGCCTTTCCGGTGCCGCATCACGCTTGGGCAAGCGATTCCCAAAGGAAAAAGCATGGATTTAATCGTGCAAAAAGCGGTCGAGCTCGGCGCCGCTGAAATTGCGCCCATCATTTCCGAGCGAACGATTGTTACTCTTCATGCCAAAGAGGCGGCGCAGAAACGAGCGAAATGGCGGCAAGCAGCAATCGAAGCCGCTAAACAATGCGGACAAAACTGGCTGCCGCATGTGCTGACCCCGCGCACGCTCAAAGAATTGTTTTCAGATGTAGCCACCGGCCTGCGGCCGGTCGCCCAAGAAACGTCTCATAGAGACGTGGCTACAACGTTCGACCTGCGTCTCATCGGCTCACTCCAGCCCGATGCGCAACATCTAAAAAAGATCCTGGCCGATTACTCGCACGACCTTCGACCTTCCTCTTCCATTGGCAGAGGAAATAAAAGCGAGCCCGAACAAGTCGGTTTGGATAAGGTTAGGCTAAAGCCTGACAGGGTCCTCATATTGATCGGTCCGGAGGGCGATTTCACTCCGGCTGAACTCGCTCTCGCCAAAAGTCACGGTTGCCTCCCAATCACCCTCGGCCCGATCATTCTGCGAGTAGAGACCGCGGCCATTTATTGCCTCAGCGTTTTGTCCTATGAACTGCTGTCTTAATTGGGCAGCTCCCGGCCGCTCATATGTTTGAATTTAACGGCCTGGTGCAGGCGTTACGCTGGCCTCAACCGCGCGCTCATCGGCCACGAGTTTTTCTATATTCTGGCGCAGTTGTGCGCTGCGTTTGCGCCCAATTGCTCGCGGCTGGGTTGAGCATAGCAGTATTACGTTCATCCATTGCTTGTGAAATAGCATCGCAAACCGCTAACGCACCTTGGAACTGGGCCGGTTCCACCAGCGATGCTTTACTGAAACGAGTGGCGAACGAAACCCGCAACTGGGCCAGCTCGGCTCGCGGCAACGGAACTCTCACCTCCAGCGGTCCAAGGATCCTGTCGAGATTATTGCCGACAAAATGGGAAAGATCCACCGATGGCGCAGGTGTCGCTGTCGGTGCGGGAGGTGGTGTGTATTTTCGCTTCTTCGGTCTGGCCGACCACGCTTGCGGAGCAGTGATCGCCAGGGCGGCAATCGCCACGAGGTAAACCGGCAAGCGGTTTGTCATTTTCATGCGCAGTATTGAAACCTCAAACGCGGAAACCCTGAAAGCTGAAAAGCGAGAACAGCCGCGACCAAACGTCCAACATTTAACGCGCAACGTGCAACGTCAGATGAAGAGTCAGGCATGTAACAATCAACCATCAATTTTCAGCTCTCAACCGTCCCAGTCAGATCCAGTCCGCTGGGGCGGACGGACTCGCCGTGGCAAGAATCTAGAATCTAGTATCCGCGGTATCCGCGTAATCCGCGGTTCAGGTTATCAACCATCAACTCTCAGCCACTTAACATTAGTAAATGTACGGCTTGGAGAGCTGGAAAGCGTTCTTGATCAGCTCGACGCGTGGTTGGGATCGACCTTCGATGACAATTTCCACGGCATCGAAACGAAAAGGAATCTCAGGATTATCCAGCATGCGCAGCCAGGTGAGAGCGCCGCGAGAGATGCGTCGCTGCTGATCGTGCCCGATTGCTTCGAATGGCCGGCCAAAATACTCGCCGCCACGAGTTTTCACTTCCACGAAGACGAGCGTGTCGTCGTCGCGACAGACGAGATCAATTTGGCCGCCCCGGTTTCCCTTAAAACCCTGGTATAAGATTTTATAACCGTTCCGACGCAGGAACCTGGCCGCCAGCTTTTCCCCCAAAGCACCCCGCCTGATATGCTGGGGTGAGTCCTTCGAGCGCGAGAAGCGGTTGCGCCACCGGCTCGAAAGATCGGCGATGGATTGGACAAGGCCCGAATTCATGGAGCTTGGTGAGATGCAGTTCGGTGCTGTAGCCTTTGTGCTGGCTGAAGCAATATTCGGGAAAACGGCCACAGAAGTCACGCATCATCGCGTCGCGGGTCACTTTTGCGATTACGCTGGCGGCGGCGATGGTGAGACTGTAGCAATCGCCATCGATGATTGCCGTTTGGGGAAGGGGAAACGGGAACACCGGAAGACCGTCTATGAGAACGTGGTCCGGTGGACTGGCGAGCGCTTCGATCGCGGCCCGCATGGCCTTGTGTGTGGCGCGCAGGATGTTGATATGGTCGATCTCGAGATGGTCTACCACGCCGATTGCCCAAAGAATCTCAGCGTTCCCGATCAGTTCTTGGTAAATCTCTTCGCGCAGTTCCGGCGCAAGCTGTTTCGAATCGTTGAGTTTGCGATGACGAAAACGTTCTGGCAAAATCACAGCCGCGGCCACCACCGGTCCGGCCAGAGCGCCGCGTCCGGCTTCATCAATGCCGGCGATACGTGAGACACCGACAGCGCGCAGTCTTTTCTCGTACCGAAAACCGCAGCGGCGATACATTCGGGCGGAAAATACTGAAATACGGAAAAGCTGCAAAGCGGAAATATTTCAGCGTGGAGGGACGGCCTCTGTGCCGTCCTACTATTTGGGACGAGACGGAGCTCGTCCCTCCCACTTACTCTCTGACGGCCGTCGCTTCCTTACCTTTGCGGCTGCGGAGATAATTCAGTTTGGCCCGGCGAGCGCGGCCTTGTTTATCGACTTCGACTTTGGCTATGCGCGGCGAATGAATTGGAAATACTCGCTCGACCCCTTCGCCGTAGGAAATGCGACGAACCGTAAACGTTTCGTTTAAGCCGCGGCCTTTGCGCCCGATGACGATCCCGGCAAAAATCTGGATGCGCTCCTTATCGCCTTCAACCACGCGAGTGTGCACGCGTACGCTGTCACCGACGGAAAACGTCGTAATCTCGTTTTTTTGCTGCTCCTTTTCGATAGCGTCAATGATGCGGTTCATAACGTAGAAGCGGCTTCCAGCCGCTTTCCCAGATTCAAAGCGGCAGGATGCCGCTTTTACTTAGAGCGACCATCTTCAACGCGGCGAGACGGAATTGCAAATCGAAACTCGGAGGGACGAGCTTCGTCTCGTCCCATTATTTGTGAGACGCGACCAGTCTTCGCCAAGGCTCCGTCCCGGCAGCCAGAGGATATCCCTCCCAAATTGATCATCGCGTGGAGCGCACAGTTCAACAGTTCGCAGCCGAAGCTCATCTGTTCATTGGGGTAAGAATAAAAAAAGAGCATGAACAAGATTAGACTGGATTCTTTTATCTGTGGAAATCTGTGTCAATCTGTGGCTCGTCTCCGATTTTTCCGCGCCCGTAGCTCAACTGGATAGAGCGTTGGCCTCCGGAGCCAAAGGTTGTGGGTTCGACCCCCGCCGGGCGCATTTTAAATTGTATTGATGACAAAACGTGACATGAAGTCGGTGCATGTCTTCTTCATTGGTCTCATTTAGTTTGATTAAAGAAATCCTCGAGCGCCCGGTTATAATACATCCACCCTTCTGGTGTCGGGTGCTCACGATGAGCAATCAGGAAAGCCGGGTCAGCGTCATGGTCTTCAAACTGAATTAGCGGGAAGTGATATCGCTGGGCGAGCTCGCTCATCCTGTCATAGTAAACTTGGCGACCCGCTCGCGAGACGCCCTTCGTGTCATGAAGTGTGTCATCAATGGGCATGCTTACAATTAACGGTTGGGCTCCGAGCTCGGTAAGTGTACGAAATAATAGCTCCAAGTCGCCCCATTCGCTTGCCGCCGCGATCCGTGCGCGAAATGCCGCATCCCTGCCCGAGCTAACTCCACCGAGCGACTCGGTCGTCAAAACCTCTCGGCCCTTGTCAGTCGGCGCTTCGCGCAAATTGAACCGTTGCGACTTACGCCATGGGATCCCTCTACCCCCGGCCAAAATGTAAACGAGCGCTTCGAAGTGGTCTTGCAAATCGAGTAATGTGTTTTGCATTCTTCCCAATGGCCAGATGGCCGTCAGAACGACGCGGTCTAGCGGACGGCCGGAAGCGAGCCAGGCGGCAGCGATGTGGAGGAGCGCGCTCTTTCGCAGCGTGTTAGGGAACTGTAACATTCGCTTTGCGATCTCAGTCTTTAGGTGCAAATCAAGGGCATCGCTGAAAAGGATGCCGCTGGCCGCCGGCAACGAGAAGTTTGCGGCATAAGCATCCGGATTGACCGCAGGGGTAAAAAACGAGCTCGGTGACAGCGAGATCACAACTTTTCGGTCGCGCAACTCGGAACCCAGTGCGGCCAGCTTTTGTAAAATAATCAGAGAGGTGGTGCCCGCTTTCCCCACAGGACAGACCTGAAAGCCAGTAGGCGCACTGGAAAAGAAATCGGATGCCCTGTTGGGAACTGGGTCGATCAATTCCGAGCTACCATAAAGAAGCAAGATGTTCGGCGCGCGCGCCGCAGCGCGCTGCAAGGCGAGCCCCTGATTTTTAATAAAAAAATCCCTGGGAGCTGTCGCATGAATCGTTTTTTCCTCGAGATAAATCGCCAGCAGTCTTCCCCCGCACAGGATCGCAATCGGAAGTGCACAGGCGATCAGAGCGCTAAACAAGTGCGGTGCGCCTGGGCGCGCAATAGCACGTCTGAACATCAACATTCACTAATG
>WNGI01002980.1_pt1 | contig 14806 bp, 9 predicted proteins | sample 5400621 | NCBI WGS metagenome assembly WNGI01 (sample SAMN13153374, study PRJNA577476) | soil metagenome | isolation source: 20 cm soil or saprolite under Garry oak tree replicate 1 | place: USA:California | collected 2016-06-15 | reverse complement strand
TCCAGACGCTTTAGCTCGCGATAGATCGTGCGCCACGGCACTGGCGGTCGCTCTCGTCTCCACCAGTCACGCGATACAATGCCGTAGCGAGCGAGCCACTGCCGAGCGATCCGTTCCGCTCGCTCTTCTTCGGGCAATTCCGGACCCATCGTTCCACGCCGCCGCACCAGCGACCACCGCCCCGTCCAACCACTGACGGCGGCACCCGGTTTGTCCGGCCTCCGCCAGCGCGGCAATCTTCTCACATTGGGACGGGTGCGCGTGAATCGCCGATTCGGCGAAGGTTGGTAATCCGCTGGCAGCCAGCTCGTCGGATCGTTTCCGGTTCGTGGCAGCATTGGCTTCCAACGCGCGACTTCGCGCAGCGCTTCGACCGTGTCATTGGTGACCAGTCCCCACGCGACCAGCTCGCGAATCGCCTCGCGCACCGCCAGCATGGTGAGTCCGGTGATCGCCTGAATGTCTCCGACAAACGATGCTCCCTCCGATTCAATTGTCGACCTCACCGCCTGCGCGTTCTCACTCAGCACCGGCTCGATCTCTTCATCGAGCCAGATCGATCCGGTTCCGCGCTCGAAGAATCGAACCCGAGCGAGTGGAATAGCTCCTGATTCCGGATCGTAATTGCCCTCGCCGGCCCAAACCGGTTCGCCAGTCGCGGCAAACCGCGACAGGCTCGCCGGGTCGTACCCTTTGACGCGAGCGCGCAAGTAGTCTCGATCCCAGGCAATCGGCGGACGCGCTATACCATATAGTTGTCGCACGGCGATCTCGGCGCCGACCGCGCTTTCGAGCCGATGCCGTTCATCGAGATGCTGCCAGCGCTGCATGAAAGCGGCGAAGACTGGAAGCTCCACAGCCTCGATCTGCTTCCGCAGGGCGGCTAGCGCACGACGGCGCCCGATTTCGACAACTCGGCGCGAACACCACTCGATGTCCGGCACCTCTCGCCGGAATTTGCCGCGAATGAGTTTACCGGTTCGCTCCCACTCGATCAGTCGCGACTCGACCCATTCGCGCTCCCAGCCGTAGCGCTCGTGAACTTCGAATACAGTCACCGGCCCGGATTGCGTTAGAAATCGCGCCAGAACTTCCCGTCGGGCGACCGAGGCGTTGATGGCAGCGTGGCGGAGGACTTCCGGAACGAGATCGGCCGCGTCGCGTTCGGCTAGATCCGGCGTCCCCCGCACGCGACGCACTTCCTCGACACCGAACGCCGACACGTACCGCGAATAAGTCTCAGTCAGAATGAAGCGCCATTCCTTCGCCGAGTCGGATCCCAGCTGAATCGCGATCATTCGGCCGCTCTCCAGCAGTTTCGAGAATGGATCTTCACGAACGCCTTCTTCTTCCCTCGCGATCCGCGCTCTTAGCTCCTCTTCATTCAGGTCGCCGGCTCTGTCCAGTAGATGCGCGAGCTCGTCGGCTGTCCGTGCGCGTCTCCCCGGAGCCGTTCCCCTCCTCTCCGCAAGCGTCTGCTCGATTGCCTCGCGTGTGATATCGTCGCTCCCTTCTCCGCCCATCACCTCGTCGAGCAACGACCTGTCGATCGAGAGCAGTGCCGCTCTCTGCTCAGCGCGCGGCGTGTCGTCCCCGTAAAGCCAGTCCATGACGAATCCGAACTGCAGGCTCGCAGCAAACGGCGACGGCGCATCGGTCTGGACTGTGTGGATCCGGATCGCTCCGCTGCCGATTTCGGCCAGCACTTCCTTTAGGCCGTCCATGTCGAATGCGTCCTGCAGAACCTCTCGATAAGTCTCTACCAGAATCGGGAAGCTCGGGAACTGACGAACAACCTGCAGCAGGTCGAGCGATTTGAGTCGCTGCAGCCAGAGCGGCATTCGGCGTCGCGGATTGCCACGCGGCAGCAGAAGCGCGCGGGCAGCATTCATCCGGAAGCGCGCTCCGAACAGCGACGTCGATCCGACTTCCTCCATCACCAGCTGCTCGGCCTCGGTGCCGGACAATCCGAGCAACGACTGCAGCGGCGTCGTCATTCCGAGATCCGGCAATCGCAGCATGATCCCGTCGTCGGTCGTCTGAACCTGTAGATCAGTATCGTTGATTGCTTCGCGTACCCGCTGCGCCAGTGCCATTCCCCAAGGCGCGTTGATCCTTCCGCCAAAAGCGGCGTGGATGACGATGCGAACCGCGCCTGTCTCGTCGCGAAATTGCTCGATGACGATGTTCCTGTCGTCGGGCACGATGCCGGTGGCTGCCCGTTGCGAGGCGATGTACTTCACCAGGGAATTCGCGGTTGGCGCATCGCACCCGTACTCGGCTTCCAGCCTCTCTTCGTTCGGCGCCTCCGCCAACTCGCGGCGCAATGCGCCGACGCGGTGACTCAGCATCAGCGAGCGCGCCATGTACTCACCGTGCCAGAACGGCATCCTCGCCGGCGTGCCGGGCGCCGGCGTCACCACGACGCGGTCGTGTTCGATCGCCGCGATCCTCCAGGTGGACGATCCGAGCTGGAAGACGTCGCCCATCCTCGACTCGTGGACGAACTCCTCGTCGAGCTCGCCGAGCCGCGTTCGATCGGGAAGATTGACCGTGTAGAGACCTCGATCGGGAATTGTCCCGCCCGATATCACCGCCGTCATTCGCGCCGCCCGACTTCCGATCAACCGGTCGTTGACGCGATCCCATGTAATCCTTGGCTCGAGCTCCGCCGCGACGTCGGACGGATACTTACCCGATAGCATCTCCAGCACTTCGTTGAATGCAGATCGCGTCAGCTCGTGATAGGGATATGATCGCCTCACTAGCTGATACAGGTCTTCAGTCGCCCAGTCATCGACTGAGACCGCCGCTACCACCACCTGCGCCAGCACGTCGAGCGCGTTTTGAACGACCTGTGTTGGCTCGACATCGCCGGCGCGCATCGCCGCCACGATCGCCGCGATCTCCACGGCGTCATCGCGAAAAGTCGGCACCAGAATTCCGCGGCTGGCGACTCCGAGAGTATGGCCAGCACGGCCAATCCTCTGCAGCGCGGAAGCTACGCGCTTCGGCGATTGAAGCTGGATCACCAGATCGACCGAGCCAATGTCGATCCCCAGCTCGAGAGAGCTGGTGGTTACGAGTGCTCTGAGCGACCCGGCCTTCAACCGCTCTTCGAGCGCGAACCGTCTCTCCCTCGCCAGCGATCCGTGATACGGAAGCGCGATTTCGACATCGGCGAGCTTATTGACTCGTGCCGCGATCTTTTCCGCCTGCGCGCGATTGTTGACGAACACCAGCGTCGTCTTCGACGCCTGTATGTGCTTGAGCACCAGCGGACCAACCGCCGGCCAGATGCTGCCGCCGACGCTGCCAAGATCCGCAACAGGTGACTCGATCGAGACCTCCATCTCCTTCGTCATCCCGCAATCGACGATCGTTACCGGTCGGAACGCCTGCGTTCCATTCTTTTTCTCGCATCCGCCGAGGAATCGGCCGACCTCCTCGAGGGGACGCTGGGTTGCCGACAGACCGATGCGCTGCGGGGCCTTCTCGACTAGAGCCTCCAGCCGTTCCAGAGTGAGCGCGAGATGAGCCCCACGCTTCGTGCCGGCTATCGCATGAATCTCATCGACGATCACCGCCCGCACGTCGCTGAACATTCCGCGCCCCTTCAACGTGGTGAGCATGATGTTCAGCGATTCCGGAGTCGTGATCAGAATGTGTGGTGATTTGCGCAGCATCCGCGCGCGAGCCGCCGCTGGGGTATCACCGGTGCGAACAGCGACTCTGATTTCGGGAAACTCCTTCCCTTCCTCCTTGAAGCGCTCGCGCAGCTCGGTGAGGGGCCGATCCAGGTTGCGCTGGATATCGTTGTTGAGGGCCTTGAGCGGCGAGATGTAGAGCAGGTGCACCGCGTTCGGCAACGGCTCCTTCAAGCCGCGCGTGATCAGCTCATTCAGCTCCCACAGAAACGCCGCCAGAGTTTTTCCAGTGCCCGTCGGAGCAAGGATCAACGTGTGCTCGCCGCTGGCGATTGCCGGCCATCCCCGCTCCTGCGGGTCGCTCGGCGCGCCGAATGTCTCCTTGAACCATTTCCGAACGAGGGGATGGAAGCGCGAGAGTATCGACGGGCTACGAGTCATGACACGAACCGGCGGATGCAACACGAGCGGGAGTTAAAGCACCCGCCGCAGCTTCTGCGCCCCCCACTCGAGGATCTTGCCCGAGAGCGGCCGCTTTCTGAACTCGTCGAGCTTGATCTCTTTCGACCATTTGATGTCGTCCATGAATACCGAGTCCATCTGCGCCCCGACTTTTCTGTTCAACGCGAGAAGCATCGACTCGTTGTTGAACGATAGAGATCTATTATCGAAGTTCATCGACCCGATCGACGACCACATTCCATCCACCACCATGGTCTTGGCGTGCATCATCGTAGGCTGGTACTCGTAAATCTTTACTCCGCCCTCGAGTAGCTGCTCGTAGTACGTGCGCCCCGCGTACCACGTCGTTTTGACATCCGTCTTGCTGCTCACGGTGAGCACCCTGACATCGACACCGCGATGGGCTGCCGCCAGCAACAGTTGCATGAAGTTCTCGCCAGGGACGAAATAGGAGTTGGTGATGTAGAGCGTCCTGCGCGCGCCGGCAATGGAGAGCGCCAGAAACCTTTCAGCGGGGGTGCTGCCGGTGCTCGGAATGCTGTGCATCAGGCCCCCTTGAACGTCCCCGACGTCCGCAAACGAGCTCTTCGGAAAAAACATATCGCCGGTTAGAAGCTCGCCGGTCGCTTCCGCCCATCCCGCGGCAAATGCCGCCTGCAACGCACCAACCGTCGGTCCCTCGAATCGCACGTTCGTCTCGCGCCACTGGTCCTCGTGATGACCATCGCCCAGCCAGTAGTCAGCGAGGCCGAATCCGCCGGTGTAGCCGATCTTGCCATCGACCACTACCGCTCGCACGTGCGATCGCTGTGCCGCTTTCTGAAGCGTGTACCACCGCAGTGGCCTCAGCCACTTCACCTCGACGCCCGCGTTCTTCAGCTTCTGCATCCAGTCACGCTTGAGGGGCTGAGACCCGAATGCATCGAGGAGAAACAACACACGAACTTTGTGCTGCGCGCGGTCCATAAGGTATTTGGCCAGCGTGTCCGCGACTGCGCCCGGCTGCGAGTAGTACATCTGCACGGTGACCGTTTGTTGGGCCGACGCAATGTCCTTCCACAACTGCGGATACGTGCCGTTTCCGTTGAGCAGTATTTGAACGTTGTTCCCGGGGTCAATCTCTGTCGCCGTGAAGAGCTGCATGCTCCGGTCAAATAGAGGATCTTCGATGCTCGGGGGGCCATCCTTGTCGCCCTCGGCAATTACGCTCCTCACCGGCGTGTCGTGAGTGACCGATAGAACACCGATCAGCGCCAGCACCGCTCCGAACAGCACCAGCGCCGCGATTGCGATGTACTTGATCAGCGACATATTCTCCCTGCATGACCTTCGTGGCCCGTCGGCGAATCGCGACGCGTGCTATCGTCCTCGACCGGTCTCTCGAGTCGCTGCCCATTTTTCGATTGAGCGACTCCGCCGAGGATACGGCGATCTCCTTCTCTCCCGAGAGCGGTGGCCGTTGGCGCGTATTGCCCAGCCCCGGTGACCGGCTGCCAGGCACTTTCGATCAGGACGTCTACATCGAGCTTCTCCACCGCTACCACGAAGCAGGTGCTCCCGAAGACGGCGTCGTCAGCTTTACGCTCCACGCATTTTTGCGCTCAATTGGGCGGCGCGTTGACGGCAGAACGTACGAGCAGTTGCGCTCGGCTCTGACGAGACTCGAGCGCACCACTCTCGAGTCGAGCGGAGTGTACGTTGCAGCCAGGGAAGGCCAGCCGCTAGAAGGACGATTCACCATTCTGTCTTCGGTGTCGATAGCTCGCCGACGAATGGCCGAGCGCGAACAGTTCACGCTGTTCCCGGTGCTCGCTGCGTCCGAGCCCGGCGATGCCAGGGTCACCATCGGCCCCGTCATTCGCGCAAACATCGCGGCTGGACACACAGTCACTCTCTCGGCGACGCACTATCTGTCACTTACTAATCCCGTTGCCAGAAGACTCTATCGCCTGCTCGAGGTCGCCAGAGAAGAAGGCATGGTGACATGGAGAGTCCCCCTGGCCTCACTCGCCGAGCAGCTCCCGCTCACCCAGCGGTATCCGTCTCATTTGCAACGAGTGCTCCAACCCGCGCACGAGATGCTGCTGGCAGCTGGCCTCCTGCGCGATGCGAGCTTTCGGCAGCTGAACCGGGATTGGCTTGTAGATTACGTTCTGGCCACTCGGGCTGCTTAAGTTGTTCCGCTGGTGCCCTTTGTGCGTCTTTGAGGAACACTCGCTGCTCTAAGGGCGTATCTATTACGTTACCGTCCATTCCCGTACGTTTTCGAACCGGTTTGACGGCGCGCACGCTTCTTCTACCTAGGCTGTATGTCCCGATCCAGAAAAACTCTGCTCCTTGGCCTCGCGTTGATTCCGCTGATGGCCGGTGGTTTCGTATTCCAGCAGCGCGAGAGTCAACAGGGCGCGCGCCTCCTCGACCAGGTCCTGAACATCGTGTCGACCCGTTTCGTCGACACCGTCGATGCGGCAACACTTTACGAGAAAGCGGCACGCGGCCTCGTTCACGAGCTGAACGATCCCTACAGCGTTCTGCTGTCACCGAAGGAGCTTTCGAGCTTTAACGCTCAGACCAACGGTCGCTACGCCGGAATCGGGATGGAGATCGCCGAAACGCAGGGCTTCATCACCGTCCAGCGTGTTTTCCCGCACACGCCGGCCGAGGCAGCGGGAGTGCAGGAAGGCGATCGAATCAACTTCATCGACACCACCAACATCCGCGGCTGGACGGTGAACCAGACTTCAGACGCACTGAAGGGGAACCCTGGCAGCAAGGTGCTGGTGAAATTCTCACGGCCTGGCGTGCCGGAGTTGATCCCGATCAGCTTCACCCGTGCAGTCATCAATATCCCCGCGGTTCCTTACGCGATCATGCTCGACGGCAAGATCGGCTACGTCCCGCTGCTTCAGTTCAATGAGAGCGCGCGCGACGAGCTCGAGAATTCCGTCACCAAGCTGACTCGTGAAGGTGCTAAGGGCGTCATTATCGATCTGCGCGGCAACCCGGGCGGAATTCTCGACCAGTCGCTGAGCGTAAGCAATCTCTTCCTCAAGAAGGGGCAGCAGATCTCAAGCATTCGCGCCCGCAACGGCGAGAACCAGACTTTCGTCGCCACCGATGATCCGGTAGCGCCAACGATTCCGCTCGTTCTCCTGACTGACGGCAGAAGCGCTTCCGCTTCCGAAATCGTCGCCGGCGCGTTGCAGGACCACGACCGTGCGCTGATCGTTGGAACTACTTCGTTCGGCAAGGGACTCGTGCAGTCGGTCTTCCCTCTCGAGGGCGGCTACGCGCTCAAGATGACGACCGCGAAATGGTACACGCCGAACGGACGGTCCATTCAGAAGGAGCGCAAGCTCCTGCCGAGTGGTGATTTCGTCGAAGTCATGCCCGATTCTCTGGAGACTGACTCCGTCAGGCGTTCACGTCCCGCGTTCCACTCTGACGCCGGCCGCATCGTCTATGGCGGCGGAGCGATTACTCCCGACATCATCGTACGGCCCGACACTTTGACGACGTCGGAGCAGAAGGTGTTCAACGCTTTCGCTCCAAAGACAGCCGACGTGAGAGCGACTTTGATGGACTATTCGCTCGAGCTGAAGAAAACCGTGCGTCCTGATTTCACGGTGCCGCCGGCCTGGCGCGAGGAGTTTTATCGTCGGCTCCAGACGAAGGGTGTGACGATCGATCACACGCAATACGAGCAGGCCGGGTCGGAGATCGATCGACTGCTAGGCAACACCGTGGCGCGTCTCGCGTTTGGAGATTCCACGGCCAAGCGTCGCAGCGTAAGCGAGGACAATCAGTTAGCGCACGCCATGGACGTCCTCAAGCAGGGCACGTCGCAGAAGGATCTCTTCGCGATCGCTCAGCGAGAGCAGGCAGGAGCTTCAGCCTCGGCGCGTCGCTAGCTCGAGCTCGTTCAACACGAAAGCCCCGGCGGTTTTTCGCCGGGGCTTTGTCTTTTCTAGGGCCACTGATGCTTGTTGGAGTATTTGCTTCCGAAGACTTCCAGCAACACTGGTCGCGGATCGTCTGTTCGCACGATCGCGTCGAGTCTTGCCGAAAGCAGAACGGGGCGCGTGAACTGGCGGTACCGCGCGTAGCCATGGCAGAAACACAGTGGCCCCTTCCGGGAAATGTCCCCCAGCAGGATGTCGGGCTCGCCGAAGATCGTCATGGCGTAGAAGAAGTTCAGGGTCTTCGGCCTCGGCAGGTCGCTCTGCCGGACGTGCCGGGGCATGCTGCCATGCTTACCCCATTGGACGTCAATCGCGACCTGTGACTTGGGCCATGGGGTATGGAGTATCGAACCATGCCAGTAAGTCCAGACGTCGGTGGGGGCGTAAGTCGAGTCGTAGCCTACCCATAGGACCTCTTCATCGGTCGGAACCGTGAAAGGAATCCAGGACCCATGGATGTCGTCCCGCCACAGCAAATGGTAGGCAATAACCGGCCGGGTGGGGTGCAGGACCGCGACCACCCGTTCCAGCGGGAACGTTTCATCCCGTTGGAGGTATAAGACCGGTGCCAGGCGCCGTGCCAGGTTGGACCCTTCGTCAGCTGGACCGAGCGCGCCGGGCAGATTGGTCGGTCGGAGCGGAATGTGGGCATGAGGACCGCAGGCTGTGACGAGCACCAGCGTCAGTCCCACTAAGATCCGCTCACGAATCTCGATGGCTCGTCTCCTCAAGGGATAGCCGTCAAAAAGTCACCCTACGCGACGCCAACCGTGCAGCGCCGTGTTCGTTGCAACTGGAGAGCTCATGCGCAAGCCACGTCCGAACGCGTACAATCCCGCTCAGGCACTTTTTCTCATCAGCAACGACCGCACTGGATCTCCGCTCAGTTGTCCCTCGTGCTCAGGATCCATCGAGCGCGATCCCAGACAGGTGCCTCCACCGCCATATGCGCACGTCACTTTGCGCTGTAAAAATTGCGGTAGGACAGCGCATTACGTAGCCGGGGCTGCGTAATCGCCCGGTTTCTTGCACAAAACTTGCCTTCCGATGCGAATGCCGGAGGGATAGTGCGTCACGCGGACGAGTATCCGGCGAAGCGACAGCACCATCTCGGTGTCGCTAGCCTATGGTAGATGCTTTACTGATTGCCCTGCGGGGAAGAGGATTAGGTCAATGGCACGAATCACAGGAACGGTAAAATGGTTCAACGACGCCAAAGGATTTGGCTTCATCTCACGGGAGGGCGGACCTGACGTCTTCGTTCATTTCAGCGCCATCGGTGGAAGCGGTTTCAAGTCTCTCTCCGAAGGCGACAAAGTCGAATTCGAGGTCGTCCAAGGTCAGAAAGGACCGCAGGCTGCAGACGTCACCAAAGTCAGCTAACTGTTTCTGAAATCCGGGAAGAGCCCTGCCGATTGGCAGGGCTCTTTTTTTGTTCACCGGTCGTCACAAAACTTGTTTTCCACAGGCGGCATTTGATTTGCTTTGATCCACACCGCAGTAATCATTGAAGCAACTCGCGAGGGAGGAGCACGATGGCCGCAATCTGGAAGGGCTCACTCACATTCGGCCTCGTCAACATTCCGGTCGAGCTGAAGACCGCGGTACGTGCGGATCATATCAGCTTCAGGCTGCTCCACGAGGAAGATCTCTCGCCGGTGAAATACGAGCGAATTTGCACCGCCGACGGTGAGCCCGTTCCCTGGAATCAGATCGTGAAGGGCTACGAGTACGAAAAAGGAAAATTCGTCGTACTCACCGATGAAGATTTCAAGACCGCGGCGCTCGAGCGCTCGAAGACCATCGACATTCTGGATTTCGTGAAGCAGGACGAAATCGATCCGCGCTATTTCGAGACTCCTTATTATCTCGTGCCGTCGAAAGGCGGTGAGAAAGCGTATGCGCTGTTGCGCGAAGCCATTCGCACCACGGGCTCGGTGGGCATTGGCAAGATCATCATTAGGCAGACTCAGCATCTCGCGGGCGTCAAAGTCGTCGGCGAAGCGCTCGTCCTCGAGATCATGCGCTTTGCCAACGAGCTCGTCGACGCGACCGAATACAACTTTCCCAGCCGCGAAGCCGTCAGACCGCAAGAGCTGCAGATGGCAGAGCAGCTCGTCGAGAATCTCGCCGAGCCGTTCGACCCGACGCGGTACACCGACGAGTACCGGGCGAATCTGATGCGCGTCATCAAGGCGAAGATGAAGGGCAAGAAGCCGAAGCTCGAGGAGCCGGAAGGACCGGAGCAGGACAGTGGAGTTCTGGATCTCATGTCACGACTCCGTGCCAGCCTCGAGGAGGGCGTCGGGAAAAAGGGCGCCGTGCGTGCCAAAAGCAAATCGGTGGCGGCCACCCGGAAACCTGCCAAAGCGAAAAAAACGAAGTCGGCATAAGATTCCCGCATGGCTGTAAAATCGGCTGCCGGTTCCAAGCGGAGTGCTCGTGCTCAACTAGCAGAGTACCAGCAGAAGCGCGATTTCACGCGCACCAAGGAGCCATCCGGAGAGAAGGCGGGAGCACCCGCTCACGCAGGCCGCCTGCGCTTCGTGATCCAGAAACACGCAGCACGGAATCTTCACTTCGACCTGCGGCTCGAGCTCGATGGCGTGATGAAGAGCTGGGCAGTGCCAAAAGGTCCCAGCCTCGATCCGAAAGTGAAGAGACTTGCGATGCAGGTCGAGGATCACCCGATTGATTACAACACGTTCGAGGGGACGATCCCCCAGGGCGAGTACGGCGGCGGAACCGTCATGCTCTGGGATCGCGGAACGTACTCGTCGGACGTCGCGACATCTCCGGCCGAGGAAGAAGACGCGATTCGTGAAGGGCTGAAGCGCGGCGACCTCAAGATCACGTTCCACGGCGACCGACTCCACGGCTCCTTCGCACTGGTTCGCATGAAGTGGTCGCGCGACAAGTCGAGCTCGGCGAAGCCGCAGTGGCTGCTCATCAAGCACCGCGATGAATTCGCCACCGACGAGGACGTCGTCGCCGATAACATGACCTCAGTCGACACCGCCCGCACGATGGAAGAGATCGCGGCGGGCAAGGCCAAGGTGTGGCACAGCAACCGCGAACCCAAAGCGAAAAGTTCGGTGACCACTGCTCCGACAATCGCGCCGGCGAAATCGTCGAGGAAATCTGTCGTCGCCCAGACAGAGTCTAAGCCCGCGAAAATCTCCCACTCCTCACTGGAGCCGATGTACGCGAGCATCGGCAGCGAGATCCCGGGAGAGGGCTGGACCTTCGAGGAAAAGTACGACGGCGTGCGGGTTCTCGCGTACGCGACTCCCACCGACGTCAAGCTCATTACCAGAAACGGCAAAGACAAGGCAAAACAGTTTCCGGAGATCGTCGCGGCTCTCAAGAAGCTTTCTTCGCAGGCGCGCCGCACTTTTGTTCTTGACGGAGAAATCGTCGCGCTCATCGACGGGGAGCCTGCCCGGTTTCAGGAGCTCCAGGGCCGAATGCACGTCAAGAATTCCCACATCATCGAGCGCAATCAATCTTCGACTCCGGCAGCTCTTATTCTCTTCGACATCCTGATGGACGGCGACAAGATCCTTCTCCGCGAGCCGTGGTCTGAACGCCGCGCCCAACTCGTCAAGCGAGTAGGCAAGCGGGTCACGCCGCAGCTACGGCTCACCGAGTCCGTGGAAGGGAACGGCAAAAAGATGCTCGAGGAGGCACGCCGCCACGGCTGGGAGGGCGTGATCGCGAAACGAGTCGATGCGCCTTATGAGCCCGGCCATCGCTCCCGCAATTGGCTCAAGCTCAAAATCGAATTCAGGCAGGAGTTCGTCGTCGGTGGCTACACCGAGCCCCGCAATAGCCGTGAGCATATCGGCGCGATTCTGCTGGGGTACTTCGACAAGGACAGACTCATCTACGTCGGGCATACTGGCGGTGGATTCTCTCGCGAGTCGCTCCAGGACATGCACCGCCGCCTTAAACCGCTCGAGAGAAAAACCTCTCCATTCGTCGAAACGCCAAAAACGAACGAGAAAGCCCACTGGGTCGATCCGAAGGTCGTCGTCGAGGTGAAGTTCAGTGAATGGACCGCCGATCGCCGCTTACGCCAACCGATCTTCCTCGGCGTTCGCGACGATAAGAACCCCGAGGATGTTGGGATCGAAAAGCCAAGCGTTCAGAGGAAATCCGGTGGCCGAATCGCCAGGAGCCAGGCGCGTCCCAGCGTCGCCGCGCGTGCGCAGACCAAACCTCCACGCTCGACGACATCCGGGACCAGACGCGCCCGAAAGACGAGCACGATGTACGACAAGGAGTCTCTTGTCGCGCAACTCGGGGAAATCGAAGAAAGGCGCGGTGACGGCACTCTCGACTTCGGCGGCGGCAAAAACCTGAAGGTCTCGAATCTGGACAAGGTTTTCTTCCCGAAGGAGAAGTACACGAAGGGCGACGTGATGCGTTATTACGTGCGCATCGCCGACCTCATCCTTCCGACCATCCTCGATCGGCCGCTCGTGCTGAAACGGTTTCCGAACGGGATCGACGGGGAGAGCTTCTATCAGCAGAAGGCTTCCGAGACGACGCCGCCGGGTGTCCGCGTCGAAGAGATCGTAACCAATAACGGAGACCGACAGCCGCGCTACATTGGCGGCGATCTTCTCACGCTGCTGTACACGATCCAGCTGGGCGCGATCTCGGTGGACCCGTGGCACTCACGCGTTCCACACCTCGAGTATGCCGACTACACCATCATCGACCTTGATCCCGGCCCGCGGGCCAACTTCGGCCGCGTAGTTCAGATCGCGCGATGGACGAAGGAAGTCATCGATGGCTTCGGGCTCAACGCCGCCATCAAGACTTCAGGCTCGAGCGGGTTACACATCTATCTACCATTACCGCCGCGAACGCCGAACGAGGCGGCGACTCTCGTCGCTCAGGTGATCGCTACCAAGGTGACGGCTGCGCATCCCAAAGAAGCGACGATCGAGCGATTTGTCAAAGCTCGTGGAGCAGCAATGGTTTACGTCGACTATCTCCAGAACATTCAGGGGAAGACTGTTGCGGGGCCTTACTGCGTCCGCGCGAAACCGGGGGCTACGGTCTCTACGCCACTAAGATGGACGGAGCTGACCGATGCTCTCGATCCGCGGGACTTCAATCTTGGCAATGCCGCCGAGCGTTTTGAGAAGGAGGGAGATATCTGGAACGAAGCGATGAGGAAGAAAAACTCGCTTCGTGCGCTCGTCTAGCGCGGGTTACCGGCCGCCGTTTCCTACTTTGCGCAACGGCAGTTCCATCTGTCCGCCTTCCGGCTCGTTCTGTTTCGCGGCGTCACCGAAGATCGGATCGCTCGACTCGTCAACCATGTGAGTGAGCTTGTAATAAAAATGGAGTGCGTGAATCGGCGCCATGAAGCTGCGGTTGCCGGCGCGAGAAATGGCGACCGCTTCCTCGCGAACTCGCCGCGGAAGATCACGCGCGGCTGGGAGTGCAAGAAGTCGCTGTATCTCTGTGCTGTCTCGTGCGAGCAGCGCTGCGCACAAACTGTCCAGATAAGCCAGCATAGTTAACGGGCCCCCAGTTCCGGGTGTTTACCCTTATGTACACATTGCAACTAATACACCGCTACCGCAAGAGGTTCCTGTGGGTTATACCCGCCTGATACCGGCCCGTTACGGCCTCACGGATAAAGAAAATCGAACCTCACACCGCGATGCGGTCTACGCCTTTTCTTCGGTAAATACCGGAAAAGTTGCGCCGGTCTGCCGCGGCCTTCACTGCGCCATTCGTCTGTAGGTTCGACGAGCCAGGCCGCCTGGAGGGCACGTCGGAAACTCGCTTTGTGCAAGCGTTTACCCAGCAGCAGTTCGTACATCTGTTGCAACTCGCTGAGGGTGAACGTGCCGGGTAGGAGCCGAAAGGCTATCGGCGCCTGATCAAGCCTGCCCTGGATCGTCCTGGTCGCGACCTCGACCATCGCGCGCTGTCGGGGAGATAGAGGCGGCAGGTCGGCGATCTGGAACCATGTGTAGCCGGCCCGAGGCGACGCCGTCTCGTGTGGCACGAGAGCCACATAAGCGACGGAAATGTCCGCATCGCTCGGATGTCGCTTGCCTTCGCCAAACGCGCCGATCTGTTCCATCCAGCTCGGCGCCTCGCCGAGGGCTTCCTGAGCGGATCGCGTTGCGGCGAGCTCGAAAGTCTCGCCGGTTTGGGAAGGCCGCCACGGCAGCGACCATCGCTCGCGCTCGCTTGAGTTCCGCGCCAGCAAAACCGCCAGCTGATTCCGCGTCGCCGTCACCAGAACTACATCGACGCTGAACGCGGAGGGGCGGGATGAGCGATCACGCATGATGGCTGCGAATTAGTCACTTTCTGTGACTAAAGTCAAGGCCGCGTCGAACGTTTATTTTCTCGGGGTGACTCTCGCGTGACGACGGAGAGTCTCGGGCAGGCAGTTATGGATATACTCGCGAACTACGCGATCGTCAACCGAACATTCCGTGAATAAATTCGTTGGCCCGTCAACGATCCTTCGCGCTCGCTCGCACGCGCTTCTCAGCGCCGCTCAACCGCTCGCTCCTCGCCTTTACCTCGAATTACGTAGGGCGGAATGCTGATCGGTAAATGCCCGGAGATCGCCGCAGTTCCCAACATCGCTCGCGCCGCTGCCACCTGCGATACTGGAAATCCTCCCCACGCAACCAGATACGTCCCGACCCACGGCAACTGTTGCAGCAAATACGGATTCCCGAACGCGACGAC
>WNGI01003694.1_pt1 | contig 14808 bp, 11 predicted proteins | sample 5400621 | NCBI WGS metagenome assembly WNGI01 (sample SAMN13153374, study PRJNA577476) | soil metagenome | isolation source: 20 cm soil or saprolite under Garry oak tree replicate 1 | place: USA:California | collected 2016-06-15 | reverse complement strand
GCCCTTTGTTTGTGAGCGTCTTGTAGTTATGTTTGTCGGCGCAAGAACCGCGAGCTGGCTCCTTCCGGAAGTCCCGCTCAGGGACTCCGTCGCTGAACACACGCACGGTTTCTCCCTCAGGTTCAAAACTGAAGCAGCGCTGAAGCCTCAGGACGACATTGGGTCGCCTGGCAGCGCGCGTGTGTACACGAAGGAGTAGTATGCCATTTGCAGCCTTGGGCCTAGCGCCCGAACTGGTGCGCGCCGTCGCCGACGAAGGCTACGCGCACCCAACCCCCATCCAGTCGGAGGCGATTCCGCTCGCCCTCGCCGGCCGCGATCTCATCGGATCGGCACAAACCGGTACCGGCAAGACGGCCGCGTTCGTGCTCCCCATCTTGCAGCGCCTGTCGCCGGGGAAGCGCGGCGTCCTGCGCGCGCTGATTCTCGTGCCGACGCGCGAGCTGGCCGAGCAGGTCGCCGCCAGCATCCGGGCGTATGGGCGTCACACCCATCTCAAAGGCGCCGCGGTTTACGGCGGCGTCGGGATGGAGCCGCAGACACGCGCGCTGAAGCACGGCGCCGACATCGTCGTCGCCACTCCCGGTCGCCTGCTCGATCACATGGAGCGCGGGCACGTGAACTTCACGCAGCTCGAGGTCCTCGTGCTCGACGAGGCCGATCGCATGCTCGACATGGGGTTCGCGCCCGACGTCCGGCGCATCCTCAGCGCGTTGCCCGAGGAGCGGCAGACGATGCTCTTTTCGGCGACGATATCGCCCGAGGTGGACGCCCTCGCCCGCCGGGCCCTGAACGGGCACGCGTCGGTCGAGATCGGCCGCCGGGCGCAGGCCGCCGAAGGAATCGAGCACGTAATCGTCGCGGTGGACAAGCTGCTGAAGCGTGGCGCGCTTGGCGCCATTCTCAAGGCAAAGCCCGCCGGTCAGACGCTGATCTTCACCCGCACCAAGTACGGCGCGGACAAGCTGGTCACGTTCCTGAAGCGCGAGGGCATCGCGGCGAACGCGCTCCACGGCGACAAGGCGCAGAGCCACCGCACCCGGACGCTCGACCAGTTCCGCAACGGGACGGCCGAGATTCTCGTGGCCACCGACATCGCCGCGCGCGGGATCGACGTGGACGGCATCCGGATGGTGGTGAATTTCGACGTGCCGACCGACCCCGAGGTCTACGTGCACCGCGTCGGGCGGACCGCCCGGGCGGGCGCCCGCGGGCTCGCGCTCACCCTGATCTCTCCTGACGAGTGGCTGTGAGGCGGCGCGGCCGGAGCGCTCGTTGAGGCCGCGACGGGGCGGCAAGCGGCGCTAACCGCCTAGTCTTTTGTTTTCAGCGTCCGGATAAAGTTCGCCACGGGAGTCGCGGCGAGCGTCAGGAGCCTGATGCTCCCGCGCGAGGCGAGCTCGACCGAGACGCGCGCGATGGTCTCGTTGTCGGGGCAGTCGACGACGCTGACGAAGTCATAGGGGCCGAGCACGGCGTACTGCGCCGTGACCTTGGCCCCGTACTTTTCGATCTCCTTGTTCACTTCCTGGAGTCGCTTGGGGTTCGTCTTCAGCGACTTGGCGCCGTCGTCGGTCAGGTTCGAAAGCAGGATGTAGGTGGGCATGGGAGACCTCAGCTCCGTTTCTCGATCGGCACATAATCCCGCTTATCGGGTCCGGTGTACACCTGGCGGGGCCGGGCGATCTTCTGCTCCTTATCCAGCAGCATTTCCTGCCACTGGGCCAGCCAACCCGGCGTGCGTCCGATCGCGAAGAGGACAGGGAAGATGTCCACAGGGAACTTCATCGCCTCGTAGATGATCCCCGAATAGAAATCGACGTTGGGATACAGCTTCCGCGAAACGAAGTACTCCTCCTGCAAGGCGATCCGCTCCAGCTCGAGCGCGATATCGATGAGCGGGTTCTTGCCCGTCACGTCGAACACCTGCTCGGCGATCTGTTTGATGATCTTCGCCCGCGGGTCGAAGTTTTTGTAGACGCGGTGCCCAAACCCCATCAGGCGAACCTCGCCCTTGCGGACCCGCTGAATATACGCGGGAATCGCGTCGATCGATCCGATCTGGCGCAGCATGCGCAGCACTTCCTCGTTGGCGCCGCCGTGCAGCGGGCCATACAGCGCCGCCGCGGCCCCCGCCATGCAGGAGTAGGGATCCGGATGCGAGGAGCCGATGCCGCGCATCGCGCTGGTGGAGCAGTTCTGCTCGTGATCGGCGTGCAGGATGAACAGGACGTCGAGGGCGCGCTCGAGCACGGGATGCGGCGTGTATTTCACCGCGGTGGTCTTGAACATCATGTTCAGGAAATTGCCGGTATAGCTCAGGTCGTTGTCCGGGTACGCGTACGGCATCCCGATCGAATGGCGGTGCGCGAACGCCGCGAGCGTCGGCGTCTTGGCGATCAGGCGAACGATCTGGTTGTTGCGCAGCTGCTCGTCGGCGATCCGCTTGGCCTCGGAGTAGAACGTCGAGAGCGCGGCGACGGCGCTCACGAACATGCCCATGGGATGCGCATCGTGATGGAAGCCGTCGATGAACTTCTTGATGTTCTCGTGAATGATCGTGTGGTGCGTAACCTCGTACACCCACGCGTCGAGCTCCGCGGCCCTGGGGAGCTCGCCATGGAGCAGCAGGTACGCGGTCTCGAGGAACGTGCTCTTCTCGGCGAGCTGCTCGATCGGATAGCCGCGGTAACGGAGGATGCCCTGGTCGCCGTCGATGAAGGTGATGGCGCTGCGACACGCCGCCGTGTTCATGAAGGCGGGGTCGTACAGCATCAAGCCGAAATCGGCGTCGTCCGTCTTGATCTGCCGGAAATCGGCGGCGCGAACCGTCCCATCCTGGATGGGGAGCTCGTAGCTCTTGCCCGTACGATTGTCGACGACGGTGAGCGTGTCCTTCGGCACTGCGGGTCCCTGGGCTGGGTGAGCCGAAAAGATAACTGGCTATCGGCTATGGGCTATCGGCTATCAGGAAACCCCGATAGCCGACAGCCGATCGCCTTTTTATCTTGGCACACGGTGGCTCAACCCCGTCCCAGCCTCTATCCCACCCGTTCGAGCGCGGGCGCCATGCTCGGGCAGCAGCTGGCCGCGCGCGGCCACACGGGCTGCATTCTCCTCGGCATCACGCCCGAAGGCGTGGAGATCGCGGCGCATGCCGCCAAGGCCATGGGCGCGCAATTCGACGTGCTCGTCGCGGCCTTCATCAAACTGGGCGCCAAGCTGGCGCCAATCGGCGCAATGGCCGAATCGGCGCCTGCCGAGATGGACCCCGAATTTCAGCCGGGAATGAACCTGCTCGAAAAACTCGCGGCCGCGATCGATGAATCCCGCGCGCAGGTCAAACAGGATCTCGTGCTCTATCGCACGCAACGGCCGGTGAAGAGCCTGCAGGGCCGGACCGCGATCATCGTCGACGGCCAGATCGTCTACCCGTGGAAAGTGCTGGCATCGGCGAAGGCCGCCGAGGGATTAGGCGCGCGCGAGATCGTGATCGCCACGCCGGTCGCGACGCAGCCGGCCGCGGACCGGATCCGGGGGCGTCAGTACGCGCTCGTCTGTCCCACCGTGGTGCTGGAACGGGAAGGGCATCCTAAGCCGTACGGAGATGGCGGCGCGGATGCCCCTGAAAAGCTGAAAAGTATCATGATCGCACATCAAGCAGCGTAGCAGGTCGTCGTCTGTTACGACTTCAACTCCACGATGTCCTTTTCAAGCCACCGATGCTCGCCCGCCAAGATCTCCTGGGCGAACTTGTAGGTCGGAACGTCCTCATTCCGTCGCAGCCCATTGAACTTCGAGCGCACGCGCCGGCGGGCCTGCCTGCAGAACAGGTCCGCGAGCCTGACGGCCCGCGCACCGGTTGCGCGATCGCGCTCGAAGAGCCGCTGGGCGCGTGAGCAGGTGGCCGCCATAGCGAACAGCTCGGCCGCGACGTCGACCAACCGGAACAGCACCGACTGACGCAGCTCGAGCTTGGGCCCGAAGCGCACCATCGAGTGGAACACGCTGCGCGCCAACCGGCGCGCGCTGCGCTCCACGAAGCGCACGTGTTTCGCCAGCTTTCCGAACTCGGAGTAGCGCGGCCAGAACCCCCAACCGAGCCAGCGGGTCGGGTACCACCAGCCATAGAACGCGGCGGACTTCACCAACCCGGCGAGGCGCTCAGCCGGAGTCTTGCCGGGCATGACTACGTCGCCGGCGACCTGAAGGTGCTTGTCCACCGCTTCGCGCGCGATGAAGAGATGCATGATCTCCGAGGAGCCTTCGAAGATCAGGTTGATGCGGAAGTCGCGCATGATGCGCTCGACCGGCACCGGCTGCTCCCCGCGCGCGCGCAACGAATCCGCGGTTTCGTAGCCGCGGCCGCCGCGGATCTGGACCGTGTCGTCGATGATCCGCCAGCCGGCTTCGGAGTTGTAGAGCTTGGCGATCGCGGCCTCGAGCCGGATATCGTAGCCACCGCGCTCCGCCATCGCCCCGCACAGCTCCGCCACCGCCTCCATCGCCAGGGTGTTGGCGGCCATGGAGCCGATCTTCTGCGCGATCGCGTCGTGCTGGCCGATGGGACGGCCCCATTGCACGCGCTCCGCCGCCCAGCGGCGCGCGATCTCCAGACAGCGCTTCCCCGCCGCTACCGACGAAATCGGCAGGGTGAGCCGGCCGGTGTTCAGCGTGATGAGGGCGAGCTTCAGTCCTTTGCCCTCACCCCACAGCACGTTCTCCTTCGGCACGCGCACGTTGGTGAATCGGATGACGCCGTTGTAGAGCGCCTTCAGGCCCATGAAGTGACAGCGGTACACGACTTCGACGCCGGGCCAGTCCGCTTCGACGATGAAGGCCGTGATCTGCTTCTTTTCTTTGCCCTTCACCGATTTCGACGGTGTGCGCGCCATGACCACGAGCAATTCGGCCTTCGTCCCATTGGTGCACCACAGCTTTTCGCCGTTCAGGATCCAGGCATCGCCGTCGTCGCTCACAATGGCGGTCGTCTCCATCGCTGCCGGATCGGAGCCGACGGCGTGCTCGGTGAGGGCAAACGCGGAGATCGCGCCTTTGGCGAGGCGGGGGAAGTATTTCTTTTTCTGCGCGTCCGTCCCGAACATCTTGAGCGGCTGCGGAACGCCGATCGACTGGTGCGCCGAGAGGAGCGCGGTGAGCGAGCCGTCGACTGAGGAGACGAGCTCGATCGCCTTCATGTACGAGAGCTGCGACAGGCCCAGCCCGCCGTACTCCAGCGGAATCTTGATTCCGAATGCCCCCAGGTCGCGAAGGCCCTGGATGACGTGCTCGGGGATCTCGCCCTCGCGGTCGATTCGGTCGGAGTCGACCTCTTCGCGGAGGAAGCGTTCGAGCTTATCGAGGAAGGGTTTGGCGCGGGCAACTTCGTCGGGATCCTGCTCGGGATAGGGATGGATCAAATCCATCCGCAGCTTGCCGAGGAAGAGGTCACGCACGAAACTCGGCGCGGCCCACTCCTGCTCGCGTGCCGCCTCGGCGACTTCGCGCGCCTCGTCAGCGCTGATCTTGCGTTTGGGTTCGGCCAGGTCAGTTGCCATCACCTGCAAATGTAACACCCGACCCGTGAGCGGCGTTACTGAATCTTTGTGAAGGTCGTACATTCTCCGCGCCCTTCACTGGAGACCACATGCGCGGCCTGCCGTCGCTGCTTACGCTGTCCCTTGCGCTTGCCCCCCTCGTCCCATGCCCGTCCCAGGCACCACCGGCGCCGGCGCCGCCGCCGCAGGGGCCTCCCCCCGCGCTCGTGCTCAAAGCCGGCCGGCTGGTCGATGGCCGTTCGAGTACCGTCCAAACCAATGTCGGCATCCTCGTGGAAGGCGAGCGGATCAAGGCGATCGGCCCGCTCGCCCAGGTCCAGGCGCAGGCAGGCAGCGCCCGCGTCATCGACCTGTCACAAATGACGCTGCTGCCCGGTCTGATCGACGCGCACACCCACCTCCTGCTCCAGGGCGACATCACGTCCGACGAGTATGAAGACCAGCTGCTCAGGCAGTCCATTCCGTATCGCGCGATTCTCGCGGCCCGCAATGCCCGCCTCTCATTGGAGCACGGCTTCACCGCGATTCGCGATGTCGAGACCGAGGGCGCGATGTACGCCGACGTGGACGTGAAGCTCGCCGTGAATCGCGGCGAGATCCCGGGTCCGCGCGTCTTCGCGTCAACCCGCGCGATGGCGCCGACGGGGATGTATCCGATCGGGACGCCGAACTGGGAGATCGAGCTGCCGCACGGAGTGCAGGTTGTGGACGGCGTCGACAACGCCCGCCTCGCGGTGCGCGAGCAGGTGCAGCACGGCGCGGACTGGATCAAGTACTACAGCGACCGGCGCTACTACTTCACGCCCGACAGCCTGCTGCGCAGCTGGGTGAATTTCACCGATGCCGAAGCGAAGGCGATCGTCGACGAAGCGCACCGGCTGGGCCGCGGCGTCGCGGCGCACGCGATCGGCTCCGACGGGATCGCGGCGGCCCTGCGGGCCGGCGTGAACTCGATCGAGCACGGCGATGGCCTGACCGACTCGCTCATGGACGTGATGGTCAAGAACAACGTCTATTGGGTTCCCACCGTGACCGTCGGCGTCCACGTGATGCCGCGGGGCGGCGTGTGGCCCACGCTCGTCAATCTCGAGCGTCGGGCCTTCGGCCGCGCGCTGCGCAAGGGCGTGAAGATCGTGATGGGGACGGACGTCGGCGGATTTCCGTGGACGGAGATCAATCAGGCGAAGGAGTTCGAGTACTACGTGCAGTACGGCATGACGCCGATGCAGGCGATTCAGTCAGGAACCTCGGTGGCCGCGGCGCTCCTCGGACAAGAACAGAACATGGGGGCGCTGGCGCCGGGGCTGTATGCGGACATCATCGGTGTCGCGGGCGATCCCACACGCGATATCACGGAACTCCAACGAGTCAAGTTCGTTATGAAGGGCGGCGTGGTTTACCTTTCTCAATAGTGAGACCGCTCGGCCTAGCGCTCTTCCTTAGTATCAGCGCCGCGGGGGCCGGCTTCGCGCAGCTTGCGCCGGCCGGCACCGGCGGCGTTGCGGCATTGGCCGGCACGCTCCGCCAGCTCGGCAGCAACAAGCGCGTCCTGATGATCGGCGCGCATCCTGATGACGAAGACACCCAGCTGCTGGTGCTCCTGTCGCGCGGCATGGGCGCGCAGGTTGCCTACCTGTCCCTCAGCCGCGGTGAAGGAGGGCAGAATCTGATCGGTCCCGAGCTCGGCACCGAGCTCGGCGTCATCCGCACAGAGGAGCTGCTCGCGGCGCGCGAGCTCGACGGCGCCCGGCAATTCTTCACGCGCGCGTACGACTTCGGCTTCTCCAAGACCGCCGACGAAACGTTCCGGTTCTGGCCGCGCGATTCGATTCTCAAAGACGTCGTCGCCATCATCCGGCGCTTCCAGCCGCAGATCATCATCGCGGTGTTCTCGGGGACCCCAGCCGATGGGCACGGGCAACATCAGGTCGCGGGCATCATTGCGCGGCAGGCATTCGACCTGATGCGGGATTCCGCCGGCGGTCCCACCAAGTTCTATCGCTCGACCCGCGGCGATACCACCGCGACAACGCTGGCATTCTCAGTGGGCACACTCGATCCGTTGGTAGGGCAGTCCTACTTCCAGATCGCCATGGCGAGCCGCAGCCGGCACCGCTCTCAGGATATGGGACAGCTGCAGCGCATGGGCCCGGCGACGGCGCGCGTGGCCCTGGTGGCGTCGAAACCGACGGGAGGGACAGGCACGACGGCCGGCACGGGCGAGTCGTCGCTGTTCGCGGGCGTAGACACAACGTTTCACATCGCGGGCTACAGTACCCTGATCGATTCCGCACGGAGGGCGCTCACGCCTTGGCGGCCCAGTGCAATCGTTCCCTATCTGATTCGCGCGTTGCGACTGCTCGGCCCGGCCGATCAGGAGCAACGAGCCCTGCTCGCGCGCGCCATCGCTGCCGCAGCCGGGGTGACGATCGACGGGACTGCGGACGACGGCATTGTCACCCAAGGCCAGCGCCTCCAGGTGGAAGTCAACGTCTGGAACGCCGGCGATAGCGCGGTCCGGGTGGATAGCGTCACGATCGACGCGCCGAGCGGCTGGTCGCTCGAGCGGCTGGAGCTCGGCGCGCCCACGGTGGCGCCCAACGCCGTTCTCACGCGGCGTTTCGTGCTCACCGTCGCGCGCGACGCCGAGCGCACCCAGCCGTACTTTTTGCGACGGCCGCTGATCAATCGTGGCGGGCTGTACGACTGGTCCGCCGTGCCGGCTGATGTGCGGGGACTCCCGTTCGATCCGCCGCCAGTGAGCGCGCGCGTGCGGGTGAGCATCGCCGGCGAGCCAGTGACGCTCACGCGTGAAGTCGTGTATCGCTATCGCGACCAGGCGATCGGCGAGATCCGCCGCCCGCTGTTCGTGACTCGGGATTTCGATGTCGCCATCGCCCCAGAGGAGCTGTTGTGGCCGATCGATGGCGGCTCGCGCGAGCCGCGACACTTCACGATCACGGTCACCAATCGCTCACGCACGCCGGGGCCCGCGCGCGCGATCGTCACGGTCCCCTCGGGTTGGCCACAGATCTCCGCCGAGAGTCTCACGTTCACTCGCGAGGACGAGTCGAAGAGCATCACCGTCACGCTCGCGCCTCCGGCGGCCGACAGCCTGAAGGCCGGGACTTTCGCTCTCCGGGTCGCCGCGACCGGCGGCGACGGCCGTCGCCACGACGGTGCGCTGGAAATCATCGACTACCCGCACATCCGGCCCCGCGCGCTCGCACATCCGTCGATTGCGCAGGTCCGCGTCGCGCGCCTGTCACTGCCCGCGCTTGCGCGCGTCGGCTACGTGCGGGGTGCGTCGGACCGCGTCCCCGAAGCGTTGACGGCCGTGGGCGTGCCGCTCGAAGTCATCAGCGCCGATTCGCTGGCACGCGGCGACCTCTCCCGTTACGACGCGATCGTGATCGGCAGCCGCGCGTACGAAACGGAGCCGGCACTCGTCGCGAATAACGGTCGAGTACTGGATTACGTGAAGAACGGCGGGCTGTTGGTCGTGCAGTACCAGCAATACCCGTTTGTCGACGGAGGCTTCGCGCCCTATCCGCTGCACATCGCGCGCCCGCACGATCGCGTCACAGACGAAAACGCCCCGGTGGGGCTGCTCGAGCCGGGTCATCCGGCCTTCCACTATCCCAACGAAATCGCGGTTGACGACTGGCGCGGCTGGGTGCAGGAGCGCGGGCTGTACTTCGCTCACGATTGGGACACGACGTACGTCCCGCTGCTCGAGACGCACGACCCACCGCCCAACCCACCGCAGGAGTTGAAGGGCGGCCTCCTGGTCGCGCCGGTTGGTCGCGGGACCTACGTGTACACGGGGCTCAGTTTCTTCCGGCAGCTGCCCGCGGGAGTACCTGGTGCCTACCGTCTCTTCGTAAATCTGTTGGGATTGAAGCGCCGGAATGTTCCATAATACGGTGCGTTGTACGTGGTGCGTGGTGCGTGGGCTACTCCGATCGACCACGCACCTTTTGTTGCTGGCGCTCACCACCGCCTGCTCGCGCGATCACCGCACCCCGTTGGTCATTTACAGTCCCCACGGTCGAGATCTGCTGACGTTATTCGAGAGGCGTTTCGAAGCTCTGCATCCCGACATCGACGTGCGCTGGCTCGATATGGGCTCGCAGGACGTGTACGATCGCGTACGCTCCGAGCGCGCCAATCCGCAGGCCGACGTCTGGTTCGGTGGGCCCTCGCTGATTCTCGCACCCGCCTCTCGTGACTCGCTGCTCGATTGCTACCGGCCGAGTTGGGCGGACGCGATTGCCGCGCGCGGCCGCGGCGCGGGCGACTGCTTCTTTGCGGCGTACGAAACGCCCGTCGTCTTTCTGTATGCCGAGAAGGTCGTGCCGGCGGCCGAGGCCCCGCAGGATTGGGACGATCTGCTCGATCCCAAGTGGAACGGGAAGATCATCATCCGCGACCCCCTCGCGAGCGGGACGATGCGCGCGGTGTTCGGGCTCATCATCGAGCGCGGGCTCCAGGCGACTGGTGATACGGCGGCCGGTGTTGCGTGGCTGCGCCGGCTCGACGCGCAGACCAAGGTCTACGAGCAGAATCCGGCGCTCGTGAGCGAGAAGATCGCGCGCCAGGAAGGGCTGGTCACCGTCTGGGATTTGCCCGACGTGTTGATCAGCCGGCGGCGTGGCATGCCTATCGGGTACGTCTTTCCCAGGAGCGGCACCGTGGCGATCGAGGACGGGATCGCCGTGGTGCGCGGCGCCAAGCACCGGGCGGCCGCGCGCGCCTTTGTCGACTTCGTGGGCAGCGTCGAGATGCAGCTCGCCGCCGCGCGGGAGGTCTACCGGCTCCCCGCGCGACTCGATCTTCCTGCCGACTCGCTGCCTGACTGGGTGCGCGACGTGCGGCGCCGCATGGTCGTGGCGGACGTGGATTGGAACCTGATCACCGAGCACGGACCCGAGTGGATGCGCTGGTGGGACCAGCACGTGCGGGGAACAGGACGAGCGCGTTGAGCGGCTTCCTCGAAATCCGCGCCATTGAAAAACGCTGGAGTCCCGAAGTCGCCGTCGGCCCCATCACGCTCGACATCGCACGTGGCGAGATCCTCGCGCTGCTCGGCCCGTCCGGCAGCGGCAAGACCACGATGCTGCGGCTGCTGGCGGGCTTCGAAGCGGCGGACGAGGGACGGATCGCCGTGGGAGGGGAAGACGTCACCGCCGTGCCGCCCGCGCGACGCCGCTTCGGAATGGTGTTCCAACACTATGCGCTCTTCCCGCACCTCGATGTGGGAGGCAACGTCGCCTTCGGGTTGCACGGAGGAGCAGGAGTCGAGCAAAAGGTCTCGCAGGCACTCGCGCTTGTCGATCTCACCGGGTTCGAGCGGCGCAAGGTGCACGAGCTCTCGGGCGGGCAGCAGCAGCGCGTGGCGTTGGCTCGCGCGCTCGCCCCGGAACCGCGCGTCGTGTTGCTCGACGAACCGCTGTCAAACCTCGATCCGACGCTGCGCGAGCGAACGCGCCGCGAGCTGCGCCAGGTCATCAAGCGCATCGGCATCACCACCGTGTTCGTCACCCACGAGCAGGACGAGGCGTTCGACCTCGGCGACCGCATCGCGGTGCTCAATGACGGCCGGCTGGAGCAGGTGGGCGTCGCCGACGAGCTGTACGAGCGACCGGTCAATCTCTTCGTCGCCACGTTCGTCGGGCGCGCGAACGTGTTTCGCGGGCGCGCGGCGCGCGATCTGGGAGGTGAACCGACGCCTGACGGTCAGGTGCTGGTCGTTCGACCGGAGCGATTACAGTTCGGCGCCTCCGGGTTGCCCGGTGTGGTGCGCGAGCTGCGCTACACCGGCCCCGCGACGTTCTTTCTGGTCGAGGGTGAGGATGGCGAGCGGTTCGAGGTGCTCGCCCAGCCCGACGCCGCGCGCATCGACGAGCGAGTCCATGTGGCCGCCACGCGGGTGATCGTGCTGCCAGAGCCCGGAACCAGGCGATGAGCCGCGCCCGGTGGACGCTCGTCGTCGCCATCGCCGTGACGTTGCTCCTGGCGTGGCTCGTGCTGTACCCGATCGCCGTCGTGGGAGCGGAGGCGGCAAACGGTACCGCATGGCACGACTTCCTGACGCGTCCGGGCGAATGGGCGGCGCTGTGGGCGAGCCTTTGGATATCGCTCGCGAGCGTCGTGCTGGCCGCCGCAATCGGTATTCCGCTCGCCTTTCTGTTCGAGTGGTTCGATTTCGCCGGCCGCAAGACGCTGGGGGCGCTCATCGCGCTTCCCGTGGTGCTGCCACCGCTCGTCGGCGTGATCGCGTTTCTCTTCCTGTACGGCGAATCGGGGTTCGTCGCGCGCGCGATCCAGGCGCTGTTCAAGCTCGAGCAAGCGCCGTGGCGACTGCAGGGCCCGCTCGCGATTCTGCTGGTCCACGCGTACTCGATGTACGTCTACTTCTACCTGTTCACGCGCGCCGGGCTCGCGCGGCTCGACGTCTCCATGCTGGAAGCCGCGCAGGCGCTCGGCGCCGACCGCCGGGGCACGCTGTGGCGCGTCGTGGTCCCGTTGCTCCGGCCCTCGCTGGCGGGCGCGGCGATCCTCACGTTCATGACCTCCCTGGGCTCGTTCAGCGCGCCGTACATCTTTGGCGGCGGCTTCCGCGTGATGACCACGCAGATCGTCGCGACGAAACTGAACGGCGACCTGCCGCTGGCGATGGTCGAGACCGTAGTGCTCGCCAGTGTCGCGATCGTCGCGCTGCTGATTCTGCGGCGCACGGAAGGCAACGACATTCTCGTCGCGCTGGGCAAGGGGATCGCGCCGCGCCCGCGCCCCATCCGCCGCGCGGGCGTGCGGCGGCTCACGACCATCGCGGCTTGGGGACTCGCCGTGCTGCTGCTGTTGCCGCACCTCACGTTGGGACTCGTCTCGCTCGTGCCGTACGGCGCTTGGACCACGGAAATCCTGCCACCGGTGATCAACCTCGACAATTATCGCCGCCTCTTTTCGGAAGCGGAGCGGCTCCGGCCGCTGCTCAATTCGCTGTGGATGGCGAGCGCCAGCACCGCCGCCGCGGTGCTGCTCGCGCTCGTCGCGGGGTGGCTCGTCGTGCGCCAGCGCGTGGCCCTGCGCCGCGTGATCGAAGGACTGCTCGTGCTGCCCTGGGCGCTTCCGGGGACGGTGTTCGCGATTGCGCTGGCGATCGCGTTCAGCACCAACGCACCGTTGCAGCTGCGGTTCGTGCTCGTCGGCACCGCCGTCATTCTGCCGCTCGCGTATCTGGTGCGCGCGTTGCCGCTCACCGGCCGCGGCCTGCTCGCGGCCTATCGCCAGCTCGATCCGTCGCTGGAAGAGGCGGCCGCGAGCCTGGGGGCCGGCCGCTGGCGCACCGTCGCGCGCGTGACGTTGCCGCAATTGCGCCCGGGCCTCGCGGCTGGAGCCAGCCTGGCATTCGTCGCGGCCCTCGGCGATATCGTGGCCTCCATCGTGCTGTATACGTATGAAACCCGCCCCATCTCGATCGAAATCCTGTCGAGCCTGCGGCTCGCCGAGACCGGCGTCGCAGCGGCGTTCGGCGTGGTGCTGATGATCGTGAGTGCGGTCGTCCTCGGTGTGGGGGCAAGACGATGAAACGGCTGTCGGTTCTGATGCTCGTGGCCTTCGTCGACATGATGGGCCTGATGATCATCTGGCCCCTGCTGCCGCTCTATGCGGTGAATCTCAACGCGACCGCGACTACCGTGGGTCTACTCGCTGCGTCATTTCCCATCGCGCAGCTGGTCTCCTCGCCCGTCTGGGGGTTCGTCTCCGATCGCTATGGCCGGCGGCCGGCGCTTCTCGTGGGTCTCGGAGCGTCCGCGTTCGCGTACGTCGTCTTCGGATTCGCGCATACAGTCTGGCTGCTGTTCGTGTCCCGCTTTGTGCAGGGACTCGGTGGCGGAACGACGGGCGTGGTCCAGGCCTACGTGGTCGACACGATGTTGCCGCGGGAGCGCGCAAAGGCGCTGGGATGGCTCTCGGCGGCCACCAGCGCGGGCGTCATCATCGGTCCGGCACTGGGATCGTTCATGCACCGCTTCGGCGAAGCCGCTCCCGGCCTGTTCGCGAGCGCGCTGGTGCTCATCAACGTCGCCTTCGCGTGGAAGTGGCTGCCTGAGTCGCGCTGGGCGCAGGCCGGCGTGACCAGGACCGCAACCGATGCAACGCGCCGCTCGATCACCCTCGGCGAAGCCGTGCGCAACGTCGTCCAACCCGCGGTCCGTGTAGTCGCCGATCCGACCAGACCGGTTTCGCTGCTGATCTGGATCTATGCGCTCGCGATGCTCGCGTTCAACGCTCTGCCGCCGATATTCTCGCTTTACCTGCACGACAGATTCGGGATTACGGCCGATCAGATCGGGTTCTTCTTCATGATCTTCGGCGCAGTGGGCGTCTTGATGCGGATCGGGCCCGTCGGTTGGTTCAACGCCCGCCTCGGCGAAGTGCGCACGATGCAGGTGGGAATCCTCCTGCTCTTCGCGGGATTCGTCCTCGTGCCGCTCGCGACCTCGCTCCCGCTCTTTATCGGCGCCCAAGTCCTGCTGCCGCTTGGCACCGCGCTCCTCTTCCCGGCCAACTCTGCGTTGGTGAGTCATAAGGCGCATCACGACGAGATCGGCGTCACGTTGGGCGTACAGCAGACCTATCGGGGCGTTGCCGCGATCCTGGGACCTGTGTATGCGGGTGGGTCCTACCAGTTACTGGGTCAGCATGTCCCGTTCTATATCTCAGCGGCGATCATCGTGTTCGTCATGTATCTCACGTTGCGAATCCGCGAGGACACGCCGACACCTGTGGCGGTGAGCACCTGAACGCCGCTACTTTGGGGCGATGAACATCGTCGCTGTCGTCGCGCTGCTCGCGCATTGCCTCGCGCCCGCGGATCCGCCACCTCCCCGGCCGAAGCTCGTCGTCGTCATCACGGTCGATCAGCTTCGGCCCGATTACTTCAGCCGCTGGAAGAGCCAGTTGACGGGTGGATTGGCGCAGCTGGCGAACGAAGGGGCGTTCTTCACCGAGGCCTACCAGGACCACGCAGTCACCGAGACGGCGCCCGGGCATTCGACGATTCTCTCGGGGATGTGGCCCGCGCACACCGGAATCATTCGCAACTTGCAGGGTGTGCTGGATACCCTGGCTCCGCTGCTCGGAATCGCGGGACCGGGCGCGTCGCCGCGGCGCTTTCGCGGCACGACGCTCTTCGACTGGCTGAAAGCCGTCGACCCCACGGCACGCGCGCTCTCGGTGA
>WNGI01019875.1_pt1 | contig 14809 bp, 13 predicted proteins | sample 5400621 | NCBI WGS metagenome assembly WNGI01 (sample SAMN13153374, study PRJNA577476) | soil metagenome | isolation source: 20 cm soil or saprolite under Garry oak tree replicate 1 | place: USA:California | collected 2016-06-15 | reverse complement strand
CAGACGAACCGCATCGTCTCGCAGCGCGTGGAAACCTCGCTCCACGTGGGCACGCACCTCGACGGGCCGATGCACGCCGCCGACGGCGCCGGGGACATCGCCTCCCTGCCCCTCACCAAGCTCGTGCACGAGGGTGTGATCGTGGACGTCTCCGACGCGGTCGAGGACTGGAGCATCATCACGCCCACGCACATCACCGACCGGATGGAGGTCAAGAAGGGGGACATCCTCATCCTGCACACCGGCTACCACCGCTACTACGAGGGTAAGCCGCAGCAGGACCTCACGCGCTACTTCTGCATGCACCCGGGCGGCACCCGCGAGCTCGCGCAGTGGATGCACGACATGCAGATCGCGTGGTGGGGCATCGACGCCGGCTCGGGCGACCATCCGATGAACACCACGATCCGCTACATGCGGGCCGACCTCACGCGGCGCTTCGAGGAGAAGGTCGGCAAGTCCGTCCGCGACTTCTTCGGCGAGTACGAGTACCGCCACTACAAGAGCGGGCGCCTCGTGAAGGAAGAGATCTTCCCCATGCACTACCTCGCCTTCCCCGAGGGCTGCATCCACGCCGAGAACGTCGGGGGCGACATCGAGAAGGCGCTGAACACGCGCTGCATCATCGGCGCCTTCCCCTGGAAGTTCGAGGGCGGCGAGGCGTGTCCCTGCCGCATCATCGCGTTCTTCGACGTGGGGCCCCTGAGCGTGGAGGAGATCCGGGAGACGGCGCGCCGGCGCTGACGTAGGCGTCGGCCTCGATCTCGACCAGCATCTCGGGCGCGACGAGCCGCGTGACCGCGACGAGCGTGGCCGCGGGGCGGATGGCGCCGAACACCTCGCCGTGCGCGCGCCCGACCTTCTCCCAGTCCGCGATCGCGGTCACGTACATCCGCGTGCGGACGACGTCCGCCAGGGAGGCACCGGCCGCGGCCAGCGCGCGCTCGATGTTGCGGAGCGCCTGGCGCGCCTGGGCGTAGGCGTCGCCCGCGCCGACGATCGCGCCGCGCTCGTCCGTCGCGGTCGTCCCCGCGACGTGCACGTACGGACCGACGCGCACGGCGCGCGAGTAGCCGACGACCGGCTCCCACGGCGCGCCGCCCGAGATGTTCCGCCGCCCGCTCACGGCTCCGCCAGCCGGTGGAACACGAGCCCGTCCAGGAGCTTGGGGTAGAAGTGCGTGGACTTCTGCGGCAGGAGCTCGCCGCCCCGCACCACCGCCTGGAGCTCCTCGGGCGTGGTCGGCGCGATCAGGAACGCCGCCTGGTACGCGCCTCCGCGCGCCACGCGCACCGCCTCGTCCTGGTCCGCCGTGTAGTCCACGTGGGTCCTGGCGTCGAGCATCTCGTCGGTGATCCCGAGGAGCGGTCGCAGCACGCCCTCGTGGAGGATCGACACGGCGAGCTCCCGCCACGCGCGCGAGGTCCCGTCCGGCCACGTGATCCAGTCGAACCGGTCGGGGCGCAGGCGCAGCACCGCGCCCGGGCGCCTCCAGGGCGAAGAACGCCATGAGCTTGTGCCGCGCCGCCGGATGCCGTCGCGCGTACGCGACCGCGGTCTCGTAGCGGTGGTGGCCGTCGGCGATGATCACCGGCTGCGCCGCCATGAGGGACTGGACCCGCGTGATCGTCGCCTCGTCGGTGACGCGCCAGAGACGGTGCAGCTCACCCCTCAGGTCGCGCGCTTCGGCGATCGGCGGCCCCGCCGGCGAGGTCGCGCGGGAGAGCTCGGCCGCGGGGTCGGAGACCAGCATGAAGAGGAGTCCCGTGTCGGCGCCCGTGGCCTCGAGCAGCTGCATCCGGTCGCGCTTGGGACCGGCGTGGGTGCGCTCGTGGGGGAGCACGTCGCCCTCCGCGTAGTCGCTGACCTCGCCGAGCGCGACGAACCCCGTGCGCGTCACCGACCGCCCGTGGGCCGTGTACGTCTGCTGGTAGGGGTAGATCGCGGGCGCCGCCTCGGGCACCCAGACGCCGTCGGCGAGCCAGGTGTCGAGCGTCGCGCGCGCCCGCACGTACTTGTCGCCGTCTGGCTCGTCGCGCGGATAGGAGACGCGCACGATGTTCCAGGCAGAGCGCGCGTAGAGCTCGGCCTGCGTCTCGGGGCCGATCTGATCGTACGGCGGCGCGACGACGTGCGAGACGTCGGCCTCGCCGCGGAAGCGGAACCCTCTCACCGGCAGGATCTTCATGCGACTGCGCGCCTCTCGGGGGAATCGATGCGTCCACGGTGCGCTGGCGGCAATGTCGGACCAAAGGCGGGAGAAGTCAAGGGCGCGACGGGCCCGCCGGTGGCGCGCCAGTTGTGGCAGGATGGAGGGCGCCGTGAAGACGCTCGCCCGCATGACGAAGCGCGAGCGCGTCCTCGCCGCGCTCGACCGGCGTCCCGTGGACCGCCCGCCGGTCGCCTTCTGGCGACACGCGCCCGACGTCGACCACACGGCCAAGGGCCTCGCGGACGCGATGCTCGCGTTTCACCGCCGCTTCGACCTCGACCTGATCAAGCTCATGTCGAGCGGCGTGTACTGCGTGGAGGACTGGGGCTGCAAGGTCGCCTACACGGGGTCGCCGAACGGCGCCAAGCAGTGCACGGAGCACGCGGTGACGGAGCCCCAGGACTGGGCGCGCGTACGCGAGCTCGACCCCGGCGCGGGCGCGCTCGGGCGTGAGCTCGAGGCGCTCCGGCTGACCGTTCGCGGGCGCCACGACGACGCGCCGGTGCTGCACACGGTCTTCGCCCCGCTGACGATCGCGCGGAAGCTCGCCGGCGACCGGCTGCAGGAGGACCTCCAGGCCCGGCCCGAGGCGGTGGCGCCCGCCCTCGACGCGATCGGCCGCACGGTCGCGCGGTACGCCAGGGCGGCCCTCGAGGCGGGCGCCGACGGGCTCTTCGTCGCCACCCAGACGGCGAGCGCCGAGGTGCTCTCGGCCGACGCGCTCGACACCCTCGAGCTGCCCGCCACGCGGCGGCTCGTCGAGGCGGTCGCGGGCGTGACGCCCCTCGTGATGCTCCACGCCCACGGCCGGGAGATCGCCTTCGACCGGCTCGCCGCGCTGCCCGTGCACGCCATCAACTGGCACGACCGCCTCACCCCGCCGGCGCTCGGCGAGGCCCATCGACGCTTCGCCGGCGCGGTCGTCGGCGGGCTCGGGGAGACCGGCACGCTGCGCCGCGGTCCCGCGGCCGCCGTCGCCGAGGAGGTCGGCGACGCCCTTCGCCAGACCGGCGGGCGCGGGCTCATCGTGGCGCCGGGCTGCGTGCTCCCACTCGACGTGCCCGAGGCGCACCTGGACGCGGTGATCGACTCGGTGAAGCGGAGCCGCCCGTGACGGCACGGCTGCTCCTCGCCGCGCTCGCCGCGCTGGTGCTCGTGTCGCCGGCCGGCGCCGCGGACCCAAAGGGCGAGCTGCGCGTGGCGATCCCGTGGACGCCGGAGACCCTCGATCCCACGATGAACCTCTCATCCATCCGCGCGGCCGTCGGCGTCAGCATCTTCGACTCGCTCGTCGGGCGCGACGGCGACGGGCGCCTCGTGCCCGAGCTCGCCGAGTCGTGGCGGCTCCTCGACGACCGGACCTGGCAGTTCAGGCTCCGCCGGGACGTCGTCTTCCACGACGGCGAGCCGTTCAACGCCGAGGCGGTGCGCTTCACGGTGCAGCGCGTGCTCGATCCGAACCAGAAGTCGCCCAACCGCGCGAACATCGCGGAGGTCGTCCGCGTGGACGTCGTCGACGACCTCACCGTGAACCTGATCACCCGGCAGCCCTACGCGCCGCTCCCCAACCGGCTCGTCGACTTTCCGATGGTCCCTCCGAAGTACACGGCCGCGCACGGCAACCCGGGGCTCGCCCTGCGGCCGGTCGGGACCGGCGCGTTCCGCTTCGTCGAGCTCGTGAAGGACGAGCGCCTGATCGTCGAGGCCTTCGAGCGTCACTGGCGCGGCGCGCCCGGGATCGCCCGCATCGTCTTCCGACCGATCCCCGAGCCGTTCACCCGCGCGGCGGCGTTGCGGAACGGCGAGGTCGACCTGATCACGACCGTGCCGCCCACGCTCGCCCGGGAGCTCGAGCGCGTCGCCGGCCTCCGCGTCCACCGCGTGCCGAGCACGTGGCAGATCTACCTCGGCCTCAATGCGTTTCGGAAGCCCCTGTCCGACGCGCGTGTGCGCCAGGCCCTCAACTACGCCACGGACGTGGACGCGATCATCAAGAACGTCCTCGACGGCGACGGGCGTCGGCTCCCCGGACCGTTCACGCCCGCCATGTTCGGCTACGATCCCGCGGTGAAGGGCTACGCGCCTGACCCGGTGCGGGCGCGCCGGCTCCTCGCCGAGGCGGGATATCCCGACGGGCTCGAGATCACGCTCGAGTCGCCCGCCGGCCGCTACCAGGGCGACAAGGAGGTCGCCGAGGCGCTCGGTGGCCAATGGCAGAAGGCAGGCTTCAAGCCGAAGGTCCAGGTCGCGGAGTGGGGCGCCTACTTCAAGCGCTACCTCGGTAAGCAGTTTCAGGACGCCTACCTGCTGGGCCTCGGCGGCCCGATGCAGGACGCCGACGAGCTCTACAACCTCGTCTCGTCCAAGGGCCGCGGGCTCTATTACAAGAACGAGCGCGTGGACCAGCTCTTCGACCTCGGGCGCGCCACGCTGGACCAAGCGAAGCGCCGCGCCGTCTACGGAGAGCTGGCGCGCGCGATGGTCGAGGACGCGACCTGGGTGTTCCTGCTCCAGCAGGTGGACGTCTACGCGACACGGGAGCGGCTGGTCTGGACGCCGCGCGCCGACCAGTGGATGCTCTTCCACCCGGCGGCGCTCAAGTAGCCTCCCGTGTCGACGTCGCGACGCTCGCCAGCGCGAGCGCCGCCTGGTCCGCGAACGCCTGCGCGAGGCGGATCTCCCGCGCGTCGAAGCCGCGGCCCGCGCGGTCGCCGACGGTGAGAGCGCCGATCACCTCGCCCTTCACGATCAACGGCACGCCGAGGACGGCGCGGGTCTGGCCCCGCTCGAGGCGGGCGCGGACCTCGGGCTCCAGGGCCAGGCGGGCGTCGGCCAGGATGTCGGGCGAGAACACGGGCTGCCGCTCGAGCATCGCAAGTCCGAGGACGCCCGTGCCCGGCGGCCGGCCGCCGTTCGAGCAGAGCTCACCCGACGCGCCCTCGACGTGCGCCACGGTGACCGTCCCGTCTGCATCCGACGTCATCGTCAGGAGGGTCGCGACCCGGGCGCCGAAGAGGTGGCGCACGCCCTCGGCGATCCGCTGCGCGACGGCGGCGCGGTCGGGCGACAGCGCGAGGAGGCGCCCGACCTCGCCGAGCGCCCGGGACGCCTCGGCCGCGAGCTTGCTTTCGGTGATGTCGACCATCACGCCATGCAGCCACCGGACCCGCTCGTCCTCGTGGCGGATCAGATGGACGAAGTCGCTGAACCAGACGACGCGGCCGTCCGCCGCGATCATCCGATACTCGACCACGTGGTCCTCGACGGGCGGGGCCGGCCGCTTCGCATCGAATCGCTCCCGGTCCTCGGGGTGCAGGTGGTCGCACCAGAAGTCGGGCTCCGTGTACCAGCGCTCGAGCGCGTAGCCGAGGATGCGCTCGGCCGCCTGGCTGACGAACAGGATCTGCCAGGTCGCAGCGTCCGCCTCCCACACGATCGCGGTCAGCCCGTGCACGAGACTGTCGAACCGCCGTCCGGAGTGGAGCGCCGCGGCCAGCGCCTCCGCGCGGCCGCGCTCCGTCTCGGCGAACCGCTGCGCGTTCTCGAGGGCGAGCGCCGCCTGGTCGGCGAAGGCCTGGAGCAGCCGGACGTCCTCCTCGTCGAAGCGGCGGCCGGTGCGATCCTGCACCACGAGCGCTCCGGTGGCGCCGTCGCGGCCGAGCAGCGGCACCGCGAGCGCGGCGCGATGCGCCGATGCTTCCAGCGCGCCCCCGAACGCGGGAAGGGCCGTGACGGATGGGTCGTCGAGAAGGTCCGATGTCAGGACCGGCCGGCGCTCGTGCACGGCACGGCCCGCGACGCCGATCCCCGCCGGGAGCGTCAGGCCCGGCACTACGCCGGGCGTGGCCTCGCCGGCGACGGCGACCGCGAGCAGGCCGCCGAAGACCGGCTCGACGCGCAGAATTGCGGACGCCGCCGCGCCGAGGAGCGCCAGGACGCTGTCGGCGATCCGTTGTCCGACGACGTCGGGGTCGAGCGACTGGGTGACGAGGCGCCCCACGCTGGCCAGCGCCTCGGCCGCCTGCCGTCGGCGCTCGCTCAGCTCGTACACGCGCGCGTTCCGGATCGCGAGCACCTCACCGCGCGAGATCAGGGGCAGGACGACGACGGAACGGTGGTCCTCCGCCGTCATGCGCTCGCGGAGCCGGGCGGGGACGTCGAGGAGCCCGTCGACGCGGACACCGACGTCGTGCAACCAGAGCGGGCGGCGCTCACGGATCGCCTGGTGGGTCATGCTCCCGCCGGGCGGGATCACCTGCCCCAGCCAGCGGTCGTGTGGGCCCTCGCCCGCCTCGGCGACGCAGACGAGAGCGCCGGAGGCGGGGTCGAGCTGGAAGAGGCTGGCGCGGCGCACGCGGGACAGGTCGAGCACCGCGGACACCACGCGCTCGGTCGCTTCGGCCGGATCGAGCGTCCCCGCGAGCTCGTGGCTGACCCGCGCGAGCGCGCGCGCTGCCTCCTCCGCCCGCGTTCGCTCGGTGATCTCGCGCACGATCATGAGGAGCCGGCGGGGTGTCGATGGCCGGTCGCCGAGGGGCAGGAAGCGCGTCTCGTAGCTGTGCGCCCCCAACTGGAACTCGACGGACGCGACGCCCCCCGACGCCGCGGCGGTGCGCGCCCCCCGCTCAAGCGACAGGGCGGTCTCCGGCGGGAACGTGTCGGCGATCTTCTTGCCGAGCATGAGGTCCGGAGCGACGTGGAGCTCGGAGCCGCGCCCGCCCTGCCAGGCGAGGAAGGTCCCGTCGGCGTCGAGCCAGAAGTAGAGGTCCGGGAAGGCGCGAAAGATGGCCTCGAGCTCCGCCTCGAGGCGGACGAGCCGGCTCGTCACCTCGCGCAGCCTGGCGAAGTCGATGAGCTGGGCGGGCGACGCGGCCTTCGGCGCGTTTACCGCCTCGGCGCGCTCCGCCCGGGCGCCCTGGCCGGTTCCAAACATGACCCACTCGGCCGGGACCTCCAGGTCGTGGGCGAGCCGAACGAGGTTCTCGTAGGTCGGGACCCGGTCGCCGAGCCAGGCGTAGAGGTACTGGGAGCGGTAGTCCTTGTCGGTGCAGAACCGGGCGATGTCGGGTCGGCCATCTTTCCAGTAGCCGGTCGCCTTCAGCCTCTGGCGAATGCGGCGGCCCACCCCTGGGAAGCGATTCATCGGTGCCCCTTCATACCACAAGAACGTTTCACGTGTGACATGAAAGGATCAGGGTCTATCTGACAATGACTTAGGCCCTGATGGGAACCTATAGGGAGGCGGCTCACACGCCGGACGGGCCAGGCCCGAGCGCCGCGCTCGGGCTCTACTTCCCGGGCTGTCCACGGGCCGCCAGCCCCGCTACAATACCGCCGAGCCCGAGGAGCACCCGAGGAGGCGTGAATGGACGACGACGTCGCGGTGGCCGCGACGACCGGTGTCGCACAGGTCTTCGATCTCCACGCCCTCAAGGCGTTCGCGGCCGACCGGCGCGTACGCAAGATGCTCTTCAAGACGGACCAGCTCTGGTCCGAGATCGCCTGCTACGAGCCCGGCCAGTCCACCGTCATACACACGCATCCGAGGGAGGAGGAGGCGATCTTCGTCCTCGAGGGCACGGCGAACATGAGCATCGACGGCCGGGAGGTCGTCGTCCCAGCAGGCTCCATCGTGAAGTTTCCAAGAAACGTCCTGCACGACGTCCGCAACCTCGGGCCGGAGCGCTGCGTGATCATGTTCGTCAAGGTGAATCCGAGGATCCTCAGAGGGCCCGCCGATGGGTAACGTCGAGCGCTGCGATAAAACGCTCCCGGCCAACGAGATGTTATTCTACGTCCGGCGCGACCCGGCGCTCAGGGCGCGCTGGCTCACGGACCTCGAGGGCCTCGCGCGGGAGTTCGGGCTGAGCCGCGCCGAGTACGAGGCGATCCGCGACAAGGATCCGAAGCGCCTCATGGACCTGGGCGTCCACCAGTACTACGTCCCGCAGATCCTGCGCCTCTTCTTCGGCGCCGCGCACAACACCAACGCCAGCGCCGCGCTCGAGTGCTACAAGCGGGCGTTCCCCGAGGAGACGGCGCGGGCGCTGGCGCGGCAGGCCGCGCTCGAGGGGCGGTAGCCGTGGCGCGGATCGTGGCGGCCATGGCGATGACCCACTCCCCGGGTCTCACCGGTTGGTTCACGCGCGCCCCGGAGGCCTACCAGCGGCTCGCCCTCGAGGCGACGGCCGAGATGCGCCGCCGGCTCGAGGCGGCGCGGCCCGACGTGCTCGTGATGTTCACCAACGACCACCTCCTGAACTGGCCGATCAACAACCTGCAGGCGCACGTGGGCCCCGCCGACTGGTTCGACGAGTGGCTCGGGATGGAGAAGTACCGCGTGCCGGGCCACCCGGGGCTGGCGCGCTTCATCGTCAACGAGGGCGCGCGGCGCCGGCTCCAGCTCGCGTACCTGCGCGAGATGCAGTTCGACGACGGGATCTCGGTGCCCACGCACTATCTGAACCCCGACGCGAGGTTCCGTCTGGTGCCGGTCGGGATGAACTGCACCGTCCCACCGATCCCGACGCCCGAGCGCGCGTACGAGGTCGGCGGCGTCCTCCGCGACGTGCTGCGGGCGTTTCCCGGCGACGACCGCATCGCGGTCATCGCCACGGGCGGGCTCTCGCACGAGCCGGGCGGCCCCCGCTACTTCTGGGTGGACGAGGAGTTCGACCGGTGGTTCCTCGGGCTCCTGGCCAAGGGCGACCACGCGACGCTCCTCGCCGAGTGCACGCTCGAGCGCATGGAGGCGGCGGGCTCGGGCGGGACCGCCGAGCTGCTCTCATGGTTCCTCGTGCTCGCCATGACGCACGGCCCCGCGGACGTGCTCGCCTACATGCCCGCGGTCGCCTGGCGCTCGGGCACGGGCATGGTCGCCTGGAACGAGCTCGCGGACGGTGCGGCCGCCCGACGATCCTGAGCGATGGCGCGTACCCACGCCCTGGACGCCGGAACCGTCCACTACGAGTGGAACAACGCGCTCGCGCCGCGCCTCGTCATCGACCCGGGCGACACCGTCGTCTTCGACACGCGCGACTCCGCCGACGGCTTCTACTCGCCGTCCTCCACCCACGGAGACGTCCTCGCGCGCGGACCGTTCCGCGGGCACCCGCTCACCGGTCCGGTGGGCGTCAGGGGCGCCCGGCCGGGCGACGTGCTGGTCGTCGAAATCCTCGACGTGGCGCCGCGCGCGCCGTTCGGCTGGACGGCGATCCGGCCCGGGCGTGGGCTCCTGCCCGAGCACGACTTCCCCAAGCCGTTCCTCCAGATCTGGGACGTCTCGGACGGCGTCTCGGCCCGGACCGGCCGCGACATCGCCGTGCCGCTCGAGCCGTTCCCGGGCGTGATGGGCACCGCGCTGGACGAGCCGGGCGCCCACAGCACGATGCCGCCGCGCAAGAACGGCGGCAACATGGACGTCAAGCAACTCGTCAAGGGTACGACGCTCTACCTGCCCGTCTGGGTGGACGGCGCCCTGTTCAGCGTCGGCGACGGGCACGGGGCCCAAGGCGACGGCGAGGTGTGCGTGACGGCCGTCGAGATGATGGCGCGGGTGACGCTCCGGTTCGGCGTCGAGCGGGGGCGACGGCTCGCCGAGCCGCAGTTCCGCACCGGCGGGCCGCTCGCGCCCCGGACGGATCGGGGTCCCTGGTTCGTGACCACCGCCCACGGCCCCGATCTCTTCGCCGCCGCCCAGCAGGCCGTCCGCTACATGATCGAGCACCTCGTGCGCGAGCGCGGCGTCTCTCGCGAGGAGGCGTACATCCTCGCGAGCGTGGCCGTCGATCTCAAGATCAGCGAGATCGTAGACGCGCCGAACTGGATCGTCTCCGCGTTCCTGCCCGAGACCATCTTCGGCTGAGGCGGGGCGCGCCATGACGCTCGAACGGCTCGACCACCTCGTGCTCACGGTCCGCGACGCCGACGCGACCTGCGAGTTCTACCGTCGGGCGCTTGGCATGGAGGTCGTGACGTTCGGCCAGGGCCGGCTCGCGCTGCGCTTCGGCGCGCAGAAGCTCAACCTCCACCCGGCGGGTCGCGAGCCCGAGCTGAAGGCGGCGCGGCCGACGCCGGGCTCCGGCGACCTTTGCTTCTTGACCGGCGAGCCCCTCGACGCCTGGGTCCGCCGGCTCGGCGAGCTGCGCGTCCCCGTGCTCGAGGGGCCGGTGGCGCGCGTAGGCGCGCTCGGGCCGATCGAGTCCATCTACCTGCGTGATCCCGACGGCAACCTGCTCGAGATCGCCCGCCAGCTCACCACGAGCGAGGACCCGCTCGCGCCGATCCGTGCCTGGCTCTCCCGCTGGGAGGCGTGCGTGCGCGCCGCGGACTTCGAGGGCGGCCGCCGGCTCTGCGCGCCGGACCTCATCGCCTTCGGCACCGTGGCGTACGTCGTCGAGGGCATCGAGCGCGTCATGGAGGAGCAGTGGCGCCACGTCTGGCCCCGGATCCGCGACTTCACGATCCGCGTGGACGAGGCGCGGGGCGCGGTCATCGACGGGGCCGCCTGGGTCGCGGCGCCCTGGGACTCCACGGGCGTGCGGGGAGACGGCACGACCTTCGCGCGGCCCGGCCGGCTCACGATCGCGCTCGCGCGCCGCGACGGCCGGTGGCTCGCGACGCACACCCACTTCTCGTTGTCCCCGAAACGCTGACGGCCGCGGCCCGGGCCGCGGCCCAGGAGGAGCAAATGCACTACGGCGTCTGCATCTTCCCGACGGATTACTCGATCCGCATCGACGAGCTGGCGCGCGCCGCCGAGGAGCGCGGCTTCGAGTCGCTGTTCGTCACCGAGCACACCCACATTCCGGCGAGCCGGCGCACGCCCTTTCCCGGCGGGACCGAGCTCCCGCGCGAGTACTCGCACACGCTCGACCCCTTCGTCGCGCTCACCGCCGCGGCCACGGTGACCCGCACGCTCAAGGTCGGCACGGGCATCTGCCTGGTCATCGAGCACGATCCGATCACCCTGGCCAAGCAGGTCGCGAGCCTCGACGTCCTCTCGGGCGGGCGCTTCCTCTTCGGCATCGGCGGCGGCTGGAACGCCGAGGAGATGGAAAACCACGGCACGGCCTTCAAGACGCGCTTCCGCCTGCTGCGCGAGCGGGTGCTCGCGATGAAGGAGATCTGGACCAAGGACGCCGCTGCGTTCCACGGTGAGTTCGTGAGCTTCGATCCGATCTGGTCGTGGCCGAAGCCCGCCCAGACGCCCCACCCGCCGATCCTGCTCGGCGGCGAGAGCGGCTACACGCTGCAGCGGGTCGTGGACTTCTGCGACGGCTGGTTCCCACGCGGGCGCGCGGCGGACGCGATCCTTCCGGGGCTCGCCGACCTCGAGGCCCGCGCGACGCGCGCCGGGCGTGACATGAAGACCATCTCCGTCTCGATCTTCGGCGCGAAGGCCGAGGCGGCGGCGCTCCAGCGCTACGCGGACGCCGGGATCACGCGCGCCATCCTGCGTCTGCCCTCGGAGCCGCGCGACACCGTCCTCCCGCTCCTGGACCGGTACGCGAAGCTCGGCCGGTGAGCCCCGACCTCCCGCCCTGGGCGGTCGAGCTCCTCTACCAGAGCCGCGTGGCGCGGCTCGGCACGGCGGACCGGACGGGCCGGCCGCTGGTGGTACCCGTCTGCTACGCGTTCGACGGGCGCACGTGCGTCACGGCGATCGACGCCAAGCCCAAGCGCGTCCCCGGGCGGCGCCTGCGGCGCGTGCGTAACATCGAGGAGAACCCGCGCGCGGCGCTGGTCGTGGATCGTTACGACGAGGACTGGTCGGGGCTCCGCTGGGTGCTCGTCGAGGGGGGCGCCGCCGTCCTCACGGGCGGGGCCGAGCGCGCGGCGGCCGTGGACCTGCTCCGCGAGAAGTACCCGCAGTATCGCGTGATGGGGCTCGACCGGGAGGGGGCGACGGTCATCCGGGTGTCCGCCGAGCGGACGCTCTGCTGGAGCGGGAGCTAGCGCTTCACGATCTCGACGCCGCTCGCGCTCACGCGTACGCCGGCCTGGCCCGCCTGGCGCATCGCCTGGGCGAGCTTGTGCTTCTCGAGCCAGGCACGGATCTCTGCGTTGCGCAGGGCCTCGAAGAACTCGAGGAAGAACGTCGCGAGCTGCGAGACCTTGCCCTGGTTGTCCTGGAGCTGGAAGACGTGCGCGCCGCGCTCGAACTCGAAGAAATCGTAGACCGTGCACAGCGGGAACTCCCGGTGCAGGTACTCCTTCACGGCCTCGATCTTCCCTTCGTCGATCGACTGCTTGTCGAGGAACTTGCGCCATTGAGGAACGAGCTCGCCGTTCGGCGGGAGCCGTACGCCGTCGAGGAGCGCGCGCCGGTCGCCGTTCGAGCCGCCGTGACGGCCGGACCGCGTGACCGGCGCGAGCGCGGGCGACACGGGCTCGCGCTCGGGTGCCGGCGCGGGCGGCGCGTCCGGTACCGGCGGCGCCGCCAGCACGTCGAACCCGCTCGTGAGCTTCTCGAGGAACTTCCGCCACGTCGGTCCGAGCTCACGGCTCGACGGAAGCTCGACGCTCGGGAGCACGTCGCCCGGCCTCGGGCCCGGCTCGGCGGAGGCCTCCAGGGGCTCGCGCTCCGGCGCGGGGCGGGGCAGCTCGACCGGCGCGGCGGCCGCCTCGGGCGCCGGCGTCGCGGCCAAGGGCTCGAGGAGCGACGCCAGGCGCTCGAGCCAGCCCGGCGCCTCGTTTTCGCCCGTGGCGTCCTGACCGGGCGCCGGGACGGTGACCGGCTCACCGCGCTCGGGTCTCTCGGCGACCGGCGGCCAGTCCGGCACCGCGATGACCGAGCTCGCCTCGCGCGCCGGCGTCACGTCCGGCGCCCCCGGCGCGGCGGTCTCGCGAGGCGCCGAGCCGCCACGACTCCAGTCGACCACGTCGAGGTAGAAGCCGGTGGCGCCGTTCACGTCGACGTAACGGAACTCGAAGCAATGCACCGCGGGGAACTTGAGCAGCCGGAGCTTTCGGAGAAACGTCTCGGCGACGCGCTCGGCGACGAACACGATGCGCGGCGGCCAACCGCTGCGCTCGTCGCCGGCGAACCGGCGCACCGATTCTGGATACTCGAGGCACCATGCGTACGCCTCGAGCATGCTGAACAGCATCTCGTCGTCGGCGGTGAAGCCGAGCGCCACGAGCATCGGCGTCTGGCGGGCGTCCACCCCTGCGAGGTCCACCGTGGAGCGTCCGAGGTTGACGCCGGCGGCGACGATCCGGCAGCCGGGTTCGATCGCCTCGGCATGCTCGGTGACGAGAACCTCGAGCTGCTTCAGGCTCTTGACTTCGTGCCTGCGGAATGCCAGTTTCATCCCAGATTTAACGGAGCAACTCGAATGCCAAGGGTCGGCGCCCATTCGCGTTTGTTAAATCAACCGCTTGCGCCGGCGTCTCGACCTCCAGCCTGCCAAAGATCTGTCAGAATGGCACTCATGAGGCATTCCACTGCCGTCTCGGACCCTATGAAATAAATTGCTTTGTATATATCTTCCGCGTGGTTGGAATATGGCTAAACACCCCGCTGACCTTAGCCTCGAACATATTGTATCTTAGTGATTTTGCAGAGATCGACTCGTCCGACACACACCGAAAACCGTGGCATCCCGATTGCTCTTCCATTGGGGCCCATATGCAAAGTCTGGCCACAAGAGGAGAGGCATCGGAGATGGTGGTAGCCGCAGGTATGTCGTTCTCCGTCAACCTCACCGAGGCGTTCAGGGAGCTCGTCCAGATCGGGATCGCGCTCAGCAACGAGCGGGACCTCTCGACGCTCCTCGAGCGCATTCTCACCGAGGCCCGCCGCCTCACGCGTGCAGAGGCCGGCACCCTGTTCCTGCGCGAGAACAACCAGCTCCGCTTCGCGGTCGTCCAGAACGACCGGCTGGCGCGGCAGCTCGGCGAGGCCGAGATGAAGCGCCGGCTGCAGGCCGAGCCGCTCAACATCACCGACCTGAGCCTCGCCGGGTACGTCTCGATCATGGGCGAGGTCGTGAACATCTCCGACACCTACACGATTCCCCAGGACCGCCCCTACAGCTTCAATCCGGTGTTCGACACCCGCAGCGACTACCGGACGCGGTCGGTGCTCGTCGTGCCGCTCCAGGACCCGAGCGGCAACGTCTTCGGGGTCCTCCAACTCCTCAACGCCCTCGACCCCGACGACGGGATCGTGCCCTTCGACGCGCAGTACGAGATGCTCGTGCGCGCCCTGGCCTCCCAGGCGGCCGTGGCGATCCGCAACGCGCGCCTCGAGGACCTGTCGTTCAAGGACGCGCTCACCGACGTCTACAATCGCCGATACTTCATGGTGCGCATCGAGGAGGAGTGGAAGCGTCACTCGCGCTTCGCCGAGCCGGTCTCGCTCGTCCTCCTCGACCTCGACAACTTCAAGCACGTCAACGATCGCTTCGGCCACCGCGCGGGCGACGAAGCGCTGCGGGAGGTCGCGCGGCTCCTGATCAAGCACTCGCGGAACTTCACGATCGTCACGCGCTTCGGCGGCGACGAGTTCGCGGTGCTCCTGGTGAACACGCCGAAGCTGGGCGGCGTCTGCTACGCGCGGCGGATCCGCGAGGTGATCGAGCGGCACGCGTT
>WNGI01002976.1_pt1 | contig 14815 bp, 10 predicted proteins | sample 5400621 | NCBI WGS metagenome assembly WNGI01 (sample SAMN13153374, study PRJNA577476) | soil metagenome | isolation source: 20 cm soil or saprolite under Garry oak tree replicate 1 | place: USA:California | collected 2016-06-15 | reverse complement strand
GAGCGCACACCGCTTCAACGTATGCAGGCGCGCCCTGCGGGCTCAACGCGCAGCGGAGGCGCCGGGGAGGAAGGCCTTCCAGGGTCATGGAACCCTAGCCGTATCACCGAGGATGCGCGCCCGCAACGCACGGGAAGGGCGCGGGAGGAGGGGGACATCGTGAACGAGATGCGCGGGCCGAACCCTCGGCCGGGACGGTTGAGCCGGCGGGGCTTCGTCGCCGGCGGGCTGGCGCTGGGCGGCGGGCTGGCCGGGGTGCGCGCGTTGGGAGGCCCCGGCGGGCTTCTGATTCCCGCACCGGCGGTCGCGGCCGGCCCGCCGAAGCGCGGCGGGACGCTCATCGCCGCCCAGGAGATCGACCCGGTCAGCCTGGATCCGCACACGAACTCCAACTTCTCGGCGCTCCAGGCGTACGAGCACATCTACGAGAGCCTGACGGGGTACGACGAGAAGACAAACATCGTGCCGGCGCTCGCCGAACGGTGGGAGACGTCGAACGCGGGGAAGACGTACGTATTCCACCTGCGCCCCAACGTCAAGTTCCATAATGGCCAGACGATGACCGCCGAGGACGTGAAGTACAGCATCGATCGGGTGCTCGATCCGAAGACGGCGTCTCCCTGGCGGAACTGGTTCGACCTGGTCCAGGAAGTCAAGATCGTCGACCCGCTGACTGTCCAGTTGAACTTGAAGGGTCCTTATCCGGGGCTCCTCGGATCGTTCGCCGGCATGCGCGCGTCGGGGATCATGCCCAAGGGGCTCGCGGAGCGTGAGAACCTCAAGATCAAGGCGATCGGGACGGGCCCCTTCAGGCTCGTCGAGTTCGTCTCCCAGGACCACATCACGTACGCCCGGCACGCGGACTACTGGAACACGCCGCTGCCGTACCTGGACGGCATCACCTTCAAGATCCTCACCGAAGAGAACGCCCGGCTCGCAGCGCTCCACGCCGGTCAGATTCAGTACGCGGTGGTCACCGCCCAGGGGGAAGCGCAGCTCAAAGGCAGCCCGGGAATCACCGTCTTCAAGAGCCCCAATGCCTGGGTCTCGCTCCACTACATCAACGTCTCCAAGAAGCCGCTCAGCGACTCGCGGGTGCGCAGGGCGATTCGGATGGCGGTCGACACCAACGAGGTCATCCAGAAGGCGGTCTTCGGCGCCGGCGTCCCCTCGGGCCCGGTGCCGACGGGCTACGGCGACTGGTCCCTCGACCCCAAGACCCTGCCGTATCAACGCGCGGACGTCGAAGGGGCGAAGAAGCTCCTCGCCGAGGCCGGGTACCCGAACGGCGGCTTTAGGATCGAGATGAAGTGCTCGCCCCAGTACCCCGAGTTCGTCGCCTCGACTCTGGTGGTCCAGGACTCGCTCCGGAAACTCGGCATCGACGTCCAGGTGGTGCAACAGGAGTGGGGGACCTTCGTCAACGACCACAACACCGAGTTGAAGACCGGCGGCAAGGAGGGCGGAGAGATCTTCGCCTCCGCCAATACCTTCCGTCCCGATCCGGACGGGTACATCTACCCGTACTTCCACTCGGCCGGAGCGCTCAACGACGGGGGCTATCGAAACGCGAAGCTGGACCCCCTGATGCAGCAGGCCCGGTCGATCTTCAACCACGACCAGCGCAAGAGCCTGTACCGCGAGATCCAGCGGACCCTGCTCGACGAGTCGCCCAACTGGTGGTGGTACGCCAGGTTCAACATCGAGGCGATCAGCGACAAGGTGGCGGGCTACGCCCAGTCCTTCACCGGGCGTCGCATCTTTCTCAAGAAGGCCTGGCTCGGCTGAGGCCGGGGGCGCTCCCGGACGGCGGTTCCACCGGGACCCCTGCGCTGCCTGAGGCCGGGACCGCGACATCCGGATGCGCTACCTCCTCCGGCGCCTCCTGTGGACGCTCGCCGCCCTGCTCGGCGTGTCGCTGCTGATCTTCGTGCTGGTCAGGCTGATCCCGGGCACGATCATCGAGGTCACGACCGGCATCGAAGGACAGTTGAGCCCGCAGCAGCGGCTCGACCTGCTGCGCAGCTTCGGCCTCGACCGGCCGCTGCCGGTCCAGTACGCGCTCTGGCTCTGGAATATGCTGCAGGGAAACCTCGGCTGGTCGTTCCGGACCAGCCAGCCCGTCGCCGGGCTCCTCGTCTCCCGGCTGCCCATCACCGTCGAGCTCGCCGTCCTCACCGTGATCTGCGTCACCCTGATCGGGCTGCCCCTGGGCGTCGCCGCCAGCATCACCCGCAGCGTCCGCCTCAAGACCTTCGTCCAGATCATCGGGCTGGTGGGACTGTCGGTCCCGAACTTCTGGGTCGGCATCGTCCTGATCATCGTGGCGTCATTTGCGTTTCACTGGTTCCCGGCGCTGATCTTCGTCACGCCCTGGCAGGACCTGCCGGTGAACCTGGAGCAGATGTTCCTCCCGGTGTTGTCGCTGGCGCTCGGGCTGGCGGCCGTCGTGCTGCGCATGACCCGGTCCTCGATGCTGGAGGTGCTGGGCCAGGACTACGTCCGGGTCGCCCAGGCCAAGGGCTTGAGCGACTCGATCGTCCTGCTGCGGCACGCCCTCCGTAACGCGCTCATCCCGATCGTCACCGTGCTGGGCCTGCAGATGGGCACGCTGCTCGGCGGGGTCGTCATCACCGAGCAGATCTTCGGGCTCCCCGGGCTGGGGTGGACGCTGCTGAACGGCGTCTACCAGCGGGACTACCCGGTCGTGCAGGGGGCGGTGATGCTGTTTGCCGTCCTGTTCGTCTTGACCAACCTGTTCGTCGACCTGACGTATACGTACCTGGATCCGAGGATCCGCTATCAATGATGCGCGTCATGAGGGCACGATGAGCCGGGTCGAGGCCGAGCTTCGGGACGCCCCGCGCCAATCCGCCTGGCCGGTGAGACGGCCGGGGTACGGGCGCTTCGTGCGCCGGAGCCCGGTGACCGTGATCGGCGCCGGGCTCGTCATCGCGGTCGTGCTCGTCGCGCTGGTGGCGCAGATCATCGCGCCGTACAGCCCGGACTCCCAGGGCGCGCAACCGCTGCTCCGCCCCGACCGCCGGCACCTCGCCGGCACCGACGAACTCGGGCGGGACGAGTTGAGCCGGCTGATCTACGGCGCCAGGGTCTCATTGTACGTGGGCGGCCTCGCGGTCTCGATCGCGCTGGCCTGCGGCGCCACGTCGGGCGTGCTGGCGGGGTTCTACGGGGGCTGGGTCGACAACGTCACGATGCGGATCATGGACGTGCTGTTCTCGTTCCCGGCGATCGTGCTGGCGATCGCGATCACCAGCATCCTGAGGCCGAGCCTGACCAACGCGATGATCGCGATCGGGATCGTCTATGCGCCGATCTTCGCCCGGATCGCGCGGGGGCCCACCCTCGCGGTGGTCACCCTCGCCTACATCGAAGCCGCGCGGGCCGTCGGCCTGCCCAACTGGAAGATCATGCTGCGGCACGTCGTGCCGAATGTCTCGGCGCCCTTGATCGTGCAGACGACCGTGTCCCTCTCGACCGCCATCCTCACCGAGGCCGCGTTGAGCTTCCTCGGCCTGGGCACCCAGCCGCCGACCGCATCCTGGGGATTGATGCTGAGCGCGGCGCGGCAGTACATGCTGCTCGATCCGTGGATCGCCGTCCTGCCGGGGGCGGCGATCGCGCTGACCGTCCTCGGGTTCAACCTGCTCGGAGACGGCCTCCGGGATCTGCTGGACCCGCGCATCCGGACGCTGTAACGGCCCCCGCGGCGGCTTACGCGCTCCTCGAACGACGGGGCGTGGAGGGGTGTCCGCTGCTGTCCTCCGGTCCGCCGCGGCTGCGCGCCCGCCTCGATAGGGGCACGGTCTTGTCGTTCCAGGGAGGACCCATTTCCGCTTCACGAATCCTGAGCGAGAAGATCAACCCCCACCCCGAGAGTCCCAGCAGGCCGACCGCCAGGGCCGTCGTGATCCACTTCGCGGCGGCGCCGGGGACCCTGTTGGCGAGCGCCGTCACAAGCGCCAAGGCGATCACGATCGTGGTCATCTTCTTCACGTACGCCTGCGTCAGTCCGTGTCCTCTCATCTCGACTCCTCCCCGCTGTGCGCCGGGGCGCCACATTCAGTTTTCGATCGACTGGAGGGAGGGGGCCCCTGCCTGCGAGGAGCCGTGCTGCGCCTCCGGATCCCGCTGAAGCACCCCTTCCAGGATCCTCGCGAGGCGCCGGTTGAGCGCGTCCAGGACCGCCCGGGAAACGGCGAGGTGCGCATCGGCCGCCCGGGCGCTGCCGACGAGCCGCTCCGGTTGACCGGGGGCGCCGGCCAGGACGGCCACCGCGACCGTCTCGTTTTCGGACGGCATCAGGGAGAGATCTTCGAGGAGGAACCCGGACGAGCTGGCGATCACCTGCGCGATGGCCGCGAGCGTCGCGTCCGCGACCAGGAGCGGCACCGCGCGCCCGGAGATCCGCGCGGCCGCCGTCCCGTGCACGACCCGGTCGCCCAAGCCGAGCACCACCGTCGCGACGCTCTGGTGGGGCTCGGCCGACACGACGGCATGGTCCAACCGGAGGCGGATCTCTCCCCGCCGGTAGCGCCTGCCGGGCTGGCGCAGGTCCCGCTCCTCTTCCCGCCGGGTGTGATGGACGATCCCCAGGCCGGACTCCTTGGCGAGGGTCGACCCGCGGCTCGCCAGCGTCAGCAGATCATCCACGGTGGCGGCGATGTGCGCCGCGGTCCGCGGCTCCACGCGGCGGCCTCCGGCGAAGCCGACGCTCGCCGTCACCCGCTCCTGCATCCCCTCGATTTCCACCGGAAGGTTCACGGTCTCGCGCAGCCGCTGCGCGAGCGCGTTTGCGTCCTCGACGCGGCGGGTCGTCGCGATCGCAAACTCGTCGCCGCCGTAGCGGCAGATGAAGTCGGTGGACGGATCGAGGGCGGCGGAGAGGAGATACCCCACGGAGCGCAGGATGTCGTCGCCCACCACGTGGCCGAGGGCCTTGTTGACGATCCCGAAGTTGTCCAGGTCGACGAACAGGATCACGACCTCTTCTCCACGCCCGAGGGCGCCCATGGCCCAGTTGCGCAGGGAGGCGGCCCAGGGGAGACCGGTGAGGGGATCGTGTTCCTGATGCCGGGCCTCGAGGATGGCCGTCAGCGAGATCAGCCCGACGAGCCGACCGTGGTCGACGACGGGAAGGATCTCGGCCTGCTGGCGCGCGAGCAGGTCGTAGGCGTACGAGAGCGGAAGGTCGGGGGTGGCGGGAATGACATCCTTCGACATCGCCTCCGCGACCGTTCGATACAGGGGCTTCCGCAGCAGTTGAATCGGTGTGATAAACCCGATCAGGTGATCATTTTCCACCACCGGCAGCCCGGGCACGCCCAAGGTGCTGATGAGATCGATCGCGGCGGCCACCGTGGTCAGGCCGTGAATCGCCTGAGGTGCCGGGGTCATCAGGTCGGCGACGGTGCTGGGGGAATTTCTCATGCGCTTCGGCAGACCGTGGCCGGCTGGGCGGTGCTGGTCGGGGACCCGATGCTCGAAGGGAGCGCCATACGCCAAGGGTATTATCCGGCTTTGGACGGAGGGCTGCCACCCCCCGAACGGATGGATTCACCTCTCAAACACACGATCGGTCGCTTTCCCCAGGAGGGCCCTCCCCGTGGTCTCGGGGCCTGTCTCCTGGGGTACTAAGGGGAGGGAAAGACATCCCGCCGCGGGGCTTCGGGGGGAGAGTGCTCGCCCGCCGGTCACGCGGCAGACGTCGAAGGGGTGTCACATCGAACTGATTACTCCGAACGAACTACTCCTCCAGGGGACGAACGATGGGCCTGGCCCGCAGTAAGAGTCCCACCAAACGCGCGCCGAAAGGCCGCGCCAAGGCCGGGTCGTCCCCGGCCGCCAAGCCGGCGGACGGCAGTTCGGCCGGTCCCCGCGGGAGAATCACCGCCGCGGACCGGCGGCGGCTGGCGGAAGTGCTTCACGATGGTCCGCTGCGGATTGCCACGGCGGCCAATATCCGCCTGCAGGCGCTCCGCCGGTTCATCGCCGATCCGGAGGCGTCGGAGGCCCTCGACGAGGCGATCCTGCTGATCCGGGAGGTGATCGCCTCGATGCGGGACCTGCTGCGCACCGGCAGCGAGGCGGTCGGGGATGATCCGCTGTCGACGCGCCTTCAGCGGGCTGCCGCGCGCTGGAGCGAGATGACCGGCATGCGCGTGCACCTCAACGTACCCGACGGCGCATCGGACGACCCGTCGGGATTTTCTCCCGAGGCGCTCGATGTCGCCGAACAGGTCATCGGCGAGAGCATCGTCAACGCCTGGAAGCATGGGGGCGCGCGGCAGATGTCGGTTGACGTCTACCCGCGCAAAGGGGGGGTCATGCTGACCCTGCGCGATGACGGATCCGGGCTCCGGCCGGCGACCGGCACCGACACGCCGAGCGGCACGAAACTGGGCCTCCGTCTCCTCCGCTCCAGGATCAGCGAGCTCGGTGGCTGGTTCCACGTGCGCTCCCCCCAGGGCGGCGGGACCACCGTGAAGGCCTGGATCCCCTCCGGCCAGCCGCAGGCAAGCGCGGAAGAGTAGACACCGTTTCTCTCGCCGGCCCTCCCGCGCCGGATCAGGCACCGACCGCCACCCACCCGAAGCAGCGCTCAAGCCCTCCATCCCCCGATGAACGGCAGGGGGGCCCGCGCCGCCGGTCGAACACGTCTGCATCGACATCTTCCACGGGGCGGTGTGATTCCTATGGCGGTCTCGCAGTACGTCGGGGCGCGGATAAAGCGGATCGAAGACCCCAAGTTGATCCGGGGAGAAGGGGCCTTCCTCGACGACCTCGCGCTCGGCGGGCTGCTGCATGCGGTTTTCATCCGCAGCCCCCACGGGCACGCCAAGATCCGCAAGGTCGACCTTCGCCGCGCCCGAGCCCATCCCGGGGTCGTGACCGCGGTCGCGGCCGGGGACGTCCAGGAGATCCAGCGGCCGCTCCCGGCCATCCCCGTCGCAGGGATGCGCGGCGCGGACCACTTCCCCCTCGCCGCCCAGGAAGTCTGCTACGTGGGCGAATGCGTCGCCGTCGTCGTGGCGGAGGATCTGTACGCCGCCCGGGATGCCGCCGACCTCGTCGAGGTCGAGTACGATCCGCTCCCGGCCGTGGTGGATTTGGAGCGGGCGGCGCGCGGCTCGCCGTTTACGCACGCCGGCTGGGACACCAACGTCGCCTACACGAGCACGGTCGAGCGGGGGGATCTCGACGCCGCCTTCCGGAGCGCCCCCGTGGTGGTGCGCCAGCGGATGGAAAACCAGCGGGTCGCGCCGGTCTCCATGGAGCCCCGCGGCACCATGGCCACGTACGATGGAAGCCTCGGGCAGGGGCTGGTGACGGTCTGGACGTCCACCCAGGAGGCCCACTCGATCCGCGACGGGCTCAGCCAGGTGCTGGGGCTCGACGCCAGGCGGATCCGGGTCGTGACCCCGGATGTCGGGGGCGGGTTTGGCGCCAAGCTGAACACGTATCCCGAGGACGTGCTCGTGACCTACCTGGCCCGCCGGCTGCGGCGGCCGGTGAAATGGGTGGAGACGCGCCAGGAAAACCTTCAGACGACCACCCACGGCCGCGGCCAGGTGGTCGAGGTCGAGGTGGCGGCCGAACGGGACGGGCGCATCCGCGGGATGCGCAGCCGCGTTCTGGCGGACCTCGGCGCGTCCCTCATCTACACGACCGCGATCGTCCCCACGCTGACGCCGCTGATGATCCAGGGGCCGTACGAGATTCCGGCGCTCCGCTGCGAGCTGATCGCGCTCTACACGAACACCTGCCCCACCGGCGCCTACCGGGGGGCCGGCCGGCCGGAGGCCTCCTACTACCTGGAGCGGGTCATGGACCTGGTGGCCGACGAGGCGGGGGTCGATCCGGCCGAGGTGCGCCGGCGGAACTTCATCCCGTCGTCCCGGTTCCCGTACAAAGCGGCGAGCGGCGCGACGTATGATTCGGGCGATTACGCCAAGCCCCTCGACGAGGTGCTGCGGATCGCCGACTACAAGGCGCTGCGGATGGAGCAGGCGGCGCAGCGGCGGAATGGGAAGATCATCGGCGTCGGGCTGGCGAGTTACGTCGAGATCTGCGGCTTCGGTCCCTGGGAGCTCGGGACCGTGCGCGTGAACAAGGACGCGACGGCGACGGTGGTGACCGGCACCTCCCCCCACGGGCAGGGCGACGCGACCGGGTTTGCGCAGATCGTCGCGGACGCCCTGACGATCCCGATCGAGCGGATCTCCGTGGTGTTCGGGGACACCCTGCTGGTCCAATACGGCGGCGGCACCAGCGGGAGCCGCAGCATGTCGCTCGGCGGATCGGCCGTCTACCTGGCATCCCAGGAGGTGCGCACGCAGATTCTCGGGATCGCGGCGAATTTGCTCGAGGCCGCACCGGCGGACCTGGCCCTGGCGGAGGCCCGGGTCTCGGTGCGGGGCGCGCCCGGCCGGTCGGTGTCGATCGCGGAGGTGGCCGAGGCCGCCTACGACGGCAAGCACGTCCCGAAGGACCAGGCGCCCGGGCTCGAGGCCACCAGCCGCTTCAAATCCGAAGGGACGACCTTTCCTTTTGGGAGCCACCTCTGTGTGGTCGAGATCGATCCTGAAACGGGCCAGGTCCGGATCGTCCGGTACGTGGCGGTGGACGACTGCGGGCGGGTGATCAACCCGCTGCTCGTGGACGGCCAGGTCCACGGAGGCATCGCCCAGGGCGCGAGCCAGGCCCTGCTGGAGGCAGTCAAGTACGATGACCAGGGGCAGCTCATCACGGGGACGCTCGCAGAGTACGGCATCCCCTCCGCCCATTTCCTCCCTCGCATGGAGCGTGGGATCTCGGTCACCCCCACGCCCCGCAACCCGCTCGGGGCCAAGGGGATCGGGGAGGCCGCCACGATCGGCTCGACACCCGCGGTGGTCAACGCGGTCGTGGACGCCCTGAGCCACCTCGGGGTGCGCCACCTGGACATGCCGCTCCGGCCCGAGCGGATCGCGTCGGTGCTCCACAAGGATTCCATCACGCCCGTCCGGGGAGGACGCTGATGTCTCGGATGCTCGAACCTCAGCAGCGGGCGGTGACCCCGCAGGCGATCGACGCGCTCGATACCCCGGTCCTGATCGTGGACCTCGACCGCCTCGACGCCAACATCGCCGGGTGGGCGGCGTTCGCGCGGGAAGCCGGGGTCAAGCTCCGGCCCCACGGGAAGACGCACAAGTGCGTCGAGATCGCCCGGCGGCAGATCGAGGCGGGCGCCGTCGGCCTCACGCTGGCCAAGATCGGCGAGGCGGAGGTGATGGCCCGGGCGGGCGTGGGCGATCTCTTCCTCGCCTACGAAGTGATCGGCGCCCCCAAGCTCCCCCGGCTGATCGCGCTGGCCAGACAGATCCGCGTTCGGGTGGGGGTGGACTCCGCCGAGGGGGCGGAACCGCTGGCGCGCACGGCGCAGGCCGCCGGGATCACGCTGGATGTCCTCATCGAGGTGGACAGCGGCCTGGGGAGGTGCGGGGTCCGCCCCGGCCAGGAGTTGGTGGCGCTGGCCCAGTCGCTGGCCCGGATGAAGGGACTCCGGATCGCCGGCATCTTCACCTACCGAGGCTACCGGCCGGACCTCGAGGCGGCGGGCCGCGAAGAAGGCGAGATCATGGTCACGGAGGCGGACCGGCTGCGGCGAGCGGGGATCGAGATCGAAGAGATCAGCGTCGGGTCAACCCCAACAGGACGCAGCGCCGGGAGGGTCTCGGGGGTCACGGAGATTCGCCCCGGCACCTATGTCTTCAACGACGCGATGCAGGTCCGCTGGGGATCCGCCACCCCTGACGAATGCGCGCTCGCGGTCCTGACCCGGGTGATCAGCCGTCCGTCCCGCGATGTCGCGGTGCTCGATGCCGGGAGCAAGGCGCTCACGGCGGAGCGGGGTCCGTACAGCAGCCGCGGCGACAGCCACGGCGTGATCCGCAACTATCCCGACTGCCAGATCGACCGGCTCTGGGAGGAGCACGGCCGGGTCCAGCTCACCGACGAGGCGCGGCGGCTGCGGGTGGGGGATCTCGTCGAGGTGATCCCCGCCCACGTCTGTCCGACCGTCAACCTGGCCGAGCGTCTCGTCTGCACGCGGCAGGGCCGGGTGGTGGACACGTGGGCCGTGGCCGCGCGCGCGCAGGTGCAGTAAGATGTGCGCGTGGAGCTCGAAGGAGAGGCTCGTCCGGCCGTCACCCAACGCTGACTGAGGTGCGGTTCACCACGTGAGCGTGGTCGCGACCACCGCGGCGACGGCCGCCGGCGTGGTCATCCTCCTCGCCATCTCCTACGATCTGTTCCAGACGGTGCTGCTGCCGCGCCCCGCCGTGCGCAAGCTCCAGTTCGCCCGAGTGATCGTCAGGCCACTCTGGGGGGTCTGGAGATGGTTCGGTCTCCGGTCGTCGCGCCTGGACCGCAGCGAGGCGCGGCTGGCCGCCTTCGGGCCGCTCTCACTGCTCTTGATCTTTGCCATCTGGGGGGCCGGCGTCGTGCTTGGCTACGGGCTGATCATCCACGGCGTGCGAGACCAGTTTCGCCCCAATCTTCAGGACTTCCCGACCGCGCTGTACGTGTCGGCGTCGACGCTGGTCCCCCTCGCCTATGGGGACTTCGTCCCCGAGCACCGCGGGGCCAGAGTGCTCATCGTCATGGAGAGCGCCAACGGGGTGGTGCTCGCCGCGCTCGCCATCACCGTGCTGTTCGAGCTGTACGGAGCGTTTCGGTCGCGCGAGGAGCCGGTCGTGGCGCTCGAGGCCCTCGCCGGGGCCCCGGCCTCGGCCGTGCAGCTGCTCGAGACGTCGGCGGAGCCCGGCATGGCCGAGGCGCTCAAGGAGACGTTCGACGAGTGGCGCCGGTGGTCGGCCATGGTGCTGGAGAGCCACCTGGCGTATCCGCTGCTCGCCTACTTCCGGTCGAGCCACGACAACGAGGCCTGGATCAACTCCTTCGGGGCGGTCATGGATGCCGCGGCGCTCGTGATCAGCTCGGTCGAGGTGGAGTCGGCCGGCGCGGCGCGGCTGATGTTCACGGTCGGCAGCCATCTCGTCGAGGACATGGCGATCGTCTTTGGGCTCACGGCGGCGGCGGATCCGATCATCGAGCGCAGCGAGTATATGGCTGTGGTTGGCCGCTTGAGGGCGGCCGGCTACCGGGTCCGGGACGGCGACACCCACTGGCAGCAGTTTGCCGATCTGCGCTCGAAATACGGGTCGATGTTGAACCAAGCCGCGCAGTTCCTTGCGATCCCGCCCGCGCCCTGGGTCGGCGACCGCTCGTACCTGCCACACCGCCTGCGAGGGCGCCGCAAGAAGTAAGCGACGAATTCGGCCTGCTGATCACCAGGGGCAGGAATGCGCTCCCCGGCCTCGAACGTACGTTCGCAGGCCCGAACGGACCCCTGGAGGCGCATGACCCTCGAGCAGATCCTGGAGGCACTGCAGACCCGCCCTCGGTTCGCGCCGCAGTTCACGGCGTGGCGGGCCTTCCCGGCGGTCCCGGCCACCTTCGCGGAGCTTCCGCCAGGGCTCGATCCCCGGCTGGAAGCCGCGCTCATGGGGCGGGGGATCAGCCGGCTCTATTCGCACCAGGCCCAGGCCTACCATGCGGTGAGCCGGGGCGGAGATGTCGTCGTGGTGACCCCGACGGCCTCGGGGAAAACCCTCTGCTATAACCTGCCTGTGCTCGACGCCATCCTCAAACAGGACGACACGCGGGCGCTGTATCTCTTCCCGACCAAGGCGCTGTCGAGCGATCAGGTGGACGAGCTCCACGAGCTGGTCCGCGCGCTCGGCGTGGACCTGCGGACCTCCACGTACGATGGCGACACGCCCGCCGATGCCCGGCGGACGATCCGCGCGGCCGGCCACATCGTGGTCACGAACCCGGACATGCTGCACACGGCGATCCTTCCGCACCACACGAAGTGGCTCCGCCTCTTCGAGCACCTCCGGTACATCGTCCTCGACGAACTCCATCACTACCGGGGCGTGTTCGGCTCGCACCTCGCCAACGTGATCCGCCGGCTGCTGCGGATCTGCCAATTCTACGGGAGCGCGCCGCAGTTCATCTGCTGCTCCGCGACGATCGGGAACCCGCGGGAGCACGCCGAGCGGCTGATCGGCCGGCCGGTCACCGTGATCGACCGGAGCGGAGCGCCGTCGGGGCCGCGGGTCATCGGTCTCTATAACCCCCCGGTGGTGAACCAGGCCCTCGGCATCCGGCGCGACGCCGTGCGGGAAGCGGTGGCCCTCGCGGGCGAGCTGCTGACCGGCCGCGTGCAGACGATCTTCTTTGCGCGCACGCGCCTCAGCGCGGAATTGCTGACCACGTATTTGCAAGAGAACGCCCGCCGGCGCGGGGGGGATCCCGGGGCGATCACCGGGTACCGGGCCGGATATCTCCCGAGCGAGCGGCGGCGGATCGAAGCGGGGCTGCGGAGCGGCGCGGTGCGCGCCGTCGCGGCGACGAACGCCCTCGAGCTCGGCATCGATATCGGTCAGCTGGCGGCGTCGATCCTGGTGGGCTATCCGGGCACGATCGCCAGCACCTGGCAGCAGATGGGACGGGCGGGACGGCGGGGCGACCTGTCGCTTGCCGTCCTCGTGGGGACCAGCGCGGCGCTGGATCAGTTCATCGTGACGCATCCGGAGTATCTGTTCGGGCATCCGGTGGAAGAGGCCCGGACGAACCCGGACAACCTGTTGATCCTCACCAGCCATCTCAAGTGCGCCGCGTTCGAGCTGCCGATGCGCGACGGGGAAGCGTTCGGCCCGAGCACGCTGCCCGAGATCCTCGCGTACCTCCAAGAGGAGCGTGTGCTGCACCACGACGGCGACGCCTGGCACTACATCGCTGAGGCCTACCCGGCGGAGGAGATCAGCCTGCGCAGCGCCAGCACCGAGAACGTCGTGATCATCGACCTCACCGATCCCGCCCCCCGGGTGATCGGCGAGGTCGACCTGGCGGCGGCCCCGGCATTCGTGCACGAGGATGCGATCTACCTCCACCTCGGCCAGCAGCACCACGTCGAGCGCCTCGACTGGGACGAGCGCAAGGCCTACGTCCGGCGGGTGAACGTCGACTATTACACGGACGCCCAGATCGCGGTCGATGTGCGCGTGCTCGAGGAGTTCGCGCAGGCCGCCGGCGCGGCGCACGGAGAAGTGGTCGTCACCTTCCGCCCCACGATCTTCAAGAAACTGAAACTGGCCACGCACGAGAATGTCGGCTTCGGCACGATCCACCTGCCGGAGACGACGCTCCACACGACCGGGGCGTGGTGGGTGTTCCCCCGGGGACACACGCCCGGCCTGCCCCCCGACGAGTTGCAGGGGGCGCTCCTGGGGCTGGCCCACGCGCTGGCGAACGTGGCACCTCTGTACCTCATGTCCGATCCCCGGGATCTCGGCGCGGTGGTCGAGGTCAAATCCCCCCACACCGGCGAGCCAACGGTAACGCTGTTCGAGCGGGTCCCCGGCGGCGTCGGACAGGCGGAACGCCTCTTCGCGCTCGGCGGTGAGCTCCTCGCCGCCGCCCGCGCCCTGGTCGAGGCCTGCGGCTGCGCCGAGGGGTGTCCCTCGTGCGTCGGGCCGGTCCTGGAGGTTGGGCCCCAGGGCAAGCAGCATACCCTCCACCTGCTCAAGGACGCCCGTGTCCACGCCTGAGGCTCCCGACGGCTCCACGCCCTCTCCGGTCCCCGCGGGCGAGGGCGCCGGGCTGCGGATGAGACTGAGGCAGTTGGGCGCTGCTGGGACCGGGCGCCGCCCGCTTGTCCCGCCGGTGATGCGTCCCGCATCCATCCGGCCTGCGCCGGCCCCCGGAGACGGCGTCGAGGTCGTCCGCGCGCGCTATTCGTTCGCGCACCGGCACGGGCACAGCGCGATTGGAGAGTCCCTGGACGCCATCGCGGCGCACGAAGAGGCGATGGACCCTGGGCAGACCGTCTGGCTCGACACCGAGACCACAGGGCTCGCCGGCGGCACGGGCACCTACGTGTTTCTGGTGGGGCTGGCCTCGCTGGGGGAGGGAGGGATCGTCATTGAACAGTTCCTCCTTCGGCGGTTGAGCGCGGAGGGCCGGTTCCTCGCAATGCTGCAGGAGCGGCTCGCCCGAGCGCGCCGCCTCGTCACCTTCAACGGCCAGCGATTCGACTGGCCGATCCTGGAAGCCCGATTCGTGCTCTCACGGCTTCGCCCGGCGCCGGTCGACGACCACACCGACCTCATCCATCCCGCCCGCCGGCTCTGGCACCGAGTCCTCGGCACGCACCGCCTCAGCGCCATCGAGGCCGCGGTCCTCGGCGCGCCCAGGACCGGCGACATCCCGGGATGGGAGATCCCCGCGGTCTACGTCCACTACCTCCGCACCGCCGACCGGGGCGCCCTCGAGCCGGTGCTGGCGCACAACCGCACGGACCTCGTCGCGCTCCTCGGCCTTCACGCGGCCGTGGCGCGAATTTTATCGAATCCTCCAGGGCCGCACGGGCCGATCGACTGGGAGGGGGCGGGCGTGCTCCTGGGGCGGCGGGGGGATCACGCGCAGGCGGCCCGATGCTTCGAGCACGCGCTCGAAGATGCGCTCGACGGGCGGGACCGGTGGAGAATCCTGCGGCGGTGCGTGCGCGAGTATCGACTCATGGGCGACGCGCGGCGGGTCCGCGAGCGGTGGGAGGAGGGGGTCCCCCGCCCGCCCCAGCGCGACCGGTACCACGCCCAGATTCTCATGGAAGTCTCGCGGATCCGGGACGCCTGCGGAGACGACCGGGGAGCCCGCGCGGCGGCGGAGGAGGCGCTCGAGATCG
>WNGI01013740.1_pt1 | contig 14820 bp, 10 predicted proteins | sample 5400621 | NCBI WGS metagenome assembly WNGI01 (sample SAMN13153374, study PRJNA577476) | soil metagenome | isolation source: 20 cm soil or saprolite under Garry oak tree replicate 1 | place: USA:California | collected 2016-06-15 | reverse complement strand
TTCTGCGCCTGCTTCATGAGCTTGTTGACGTTCATAAGATTTGGATCAGCCTTTTTGTCATGCCGAGCCCTTCGAGTTCGCTTCGCTCCGCTCAACATGACAAAAAATCATGACGTTGGAATCAGGATTTGATTTCAGCTTTAAACATCTCAAGGGCTTCCTGGATGAGCGGATCATCTTTGAAATTCTCAGAACCCTTGCCGCTTTCTGAAGCCATTGCGTGCTTTGAAGGAAGCTCGTCATTTACGGTGAGTTTTACAGTCCAGTCTCTTCCAGTGATTTCGTGCAGCAGGGTCTCAAGGAATTTACGATTCGTTTGTGTGCCCAAAATATCCATCATTGCTTTCTCATTCGGCGAAAAACCTAGCTGAAAATTGCGTCCTTCGATTCCGAGCACGTGGGCTGCCGCGGCGGAATTTCGGAGGAAAGCTTTTTGCACAGGAATTTTCGCGCTGAGCTGTTCCCACACTCGCGCAGGATCGACATCGGCGCTCGACTCAGCCGCTTTGTATTTTGGGGGCGACTCTGCCACGCGTGAAGTTTTGTTTTTACTGTAGCCGGGATCGGTGATCCCGGTTTTTCGCGCGGGTTCCTCGCCGGCATCGCCGATGCCGGCTACAAGGGCGGGCCGTCGTACCCTACCACCGTCGCGTAATGCGCTCAAGTTCTCGATCACTTCATCGAGTGTCGCTTGTCCCAGGCTTTGGATCGCCTTGATGATCGCAACTTCGAAATGAAGCTTCTTGTTCGGCGCCCATTTCATTCGGCCTTCGGCAGCGGCAAACTGATCGATCAGCTCGAGCAAACGATCCGTAGCGATCAGTTCGGTATGAGAAGCGAGCGATTTCTGCGCGTCAGGATCGACATCTTCCTGCAGGGCATCGGGCTTGGCCTTAAACACGAGCAGGTCGCGAAGATAAACGATCAAATCCGACATGAGTCGCATCATGTCCTTGCCACTTTCAGATTGCTCGTAGAGGAGCTCGAGGGCCGCCGGGGTTTCGCCATGTAAGATCCGTCCCGTAATGTCGATCACGGTTTGTTCGCTCGTGAATCCGAACACGTTGAGCACATCGCTCTCCGCGATTTTTTCTCCGCAGAAAGCGACGAGCTGATCGAGCATTGATTCCGCGTCGCGCAAACCGCCCTCTGCGCCGCGCGCAATCGCATGCGCTGCCGCTGGCGGGAGATTGATTTTTTCTTTTCCAGCGATGAATTGCAGGTGCTGCGCGATCAGATTTGCCGGAATACGGTGCAGATCGAAACGCTGGCAGCGGCTCAAAATGGTTGGCAAAACTTTCTGCGGCTCGGTGGTCGCGAAAATAAATTTCACATGCGCCGGCGGCTCCTCGAGCGTCTTCAGGAGCGCATTAAACGCCGCCGATGACAGCATGTGCACTTCATCGATCAGGTAAATTTTGTAACGGCCCTTGGCTGGCGCATAACGAACGTTGTCGCGCAATTGGCGCACATCTTCGACGCTGTTGTTGCTGGCGCCATCGATCTCGATCACGTCCAGGCTGTTGCCCCCGGCGATCTCCCGGCAATTATCGCAAACGCCGCAGGGCGTCACGGTCGGCCCTTGGATGCAGTTGAGCGACTTTGCCAAAATGCGTGCGGTCGATGTTTTGCCAACGCCGCGCGGACCGACAAAAAGGTACGCATGCGCCAGCCGGTTCTGCGCGACCGCATTTTTCAACGTGCGCGAGACATGCGGCTGCCCGACCAGATCATCGAAAGTCTGCGGCCGATATTTTCGGGCGAAAACTTCGTAGCTCACGCTATCAACCTAAACGGAAAAGTTGATGGTTGGTAGTTGATAGTTGATGGATCGGAAATGACATCGAAAAGCTTTGCCTCTCCCGTGCTCGTGCTCTTGCTCCTGCTCATAACCCGCGCACAAGGTCGCGAGCCGCAAAAATCTCCGCCGGCGAGACCGACAACTGAGAGCAAGCAAATCCGTGCGCGGGATATCGGCATTCCATTTGAGGGCACGCCGGGGAAATCTAACGCGATTACCGACGTGGCTGGTGTCGAAGTTGGATATACGACGCTTATCAGTGGCGACGGTAAACTTGAGGTTGGCAAAGGCCCGGTGCGCACTGGCGTTACCGCGATCCTGCCGCGGGGGCATGATTCGCTAAATGATCCGGTTTATGCCGGCTTTTTCAGTTTAAATGGCAACGGTGAAATGACCGGCACAGCCTGGGTTGAGGAGAGTGGCTTTCTCGAAGGCCCGATCGTCATTACAAACACGCACAGTGTCGGCGTCGCGCGTGATGCCGTGATCGCGTGGCGGATCAAGCGCGGCGCAGCCGATAAGACTGGCTACTGGTGGAGCTTGCCCGTCGTGGCCGAAACGTGGGACGGCTGGCTTAACGACATTAATGGCTTTCACGTTAAGCCAGAGGATGTCTGGCACGCACTCGATACCGCGCACGGCGGCGCAATCGAAGAGGGGAGCGTCGGTGGGGGAACTGGAATGATTTGCTACGAGTTCAAAGGTGGAAACGGGACAGCCTCGCGCAAGATCGACATCCGCCCGGCAGCTGCGGGGAAAGACGCTCCGCCACGAAGTTTTGTCATCGGCGTGTTTCTACAAGCGAACTTCGGCCGCCGTCCGCAACTCACGATCGCAGGCGTACCGGTTGGCAAGGAAATTCCGGGCGAAGTTTACAAGGAAGAAAGCGGCTCGTGCATCGCCGTGGTCGCAACGGACGCGCCGCTGCTGCCAAATCAATTAAAACGACTCGCGCGCCGCGTGTCGCTCGGTCTCGCCCGGACGGGAACAATTTCGGGAAATGGCTCCGGTGATTTGTTCATCGCATTTTCAACTGCGAACCCGAACGTCGCGAATCCAGATCAGGTTACACATAATGTGCAAACAATTCCCAATGATCTCATGGACCCGCTTTTCGCTGGCGTTGTGCAAGCGACTGAAGAAGCCGTCGTGAATGCGTTGATCGACAACCATTCCATGACTGGTCGCGACAATCATCGCGTCGATGCCCTGCCGCACGATCGTGTGCGCGAAATTATGAAGCGCGTTCGCTGAACACCGTCGATGTCCGACGCGCGTGCAGACTGTTGAAGTTACGCGGATTGGGCGCGCCCGGGTAGCGCACGCGTCTCGCGTGTTGGTTTCGGCGTCGCGCCGAAACAGGCTTTGCTTTGAATCTCGTCGCTCGAGTAAAGTGCGAAGTCCAAAGAAAAGTTCGCGATCGCGAGGACGCGCTCGCCAGCACGCGTGTCAAGATATGAAAAGGCTTCGCTGCCCGCGGCGATATCACCGTGTTATTTCGTCGCTTGCTGCACCGCGGCCCTTTGCTCTCGACGGCTGGCAATGAGATTGCGAGTATCTGTGATGCGCGTTTCGGCGTGAATCCGTATGTCTGCCGAGGTTAAAAAAGAGATCCAGCTCGAGATCGCCCATATCTTGTTCATCGACATCGTTGGCTATTCGAAGCTTTCGAGTAACGACCAGCACGCGGCGGTTGAAGAACTAAACCAGATTGCTCGCGCGTCCGAGCAATCTCAACGAGCCGAAGCCACGGATCGCTTAATTAAAATTCCAACGGGCGATGGGATGGTGCTGGTCTTTTACACGAGTCCAGAAGCGCCTGCGCAATGCGCGGTAGAGATCAGCCGCGCGCTCAAGGAACATCCTCGCCTGCAACTTCGGATGGGAATCCACAGCGGACCAGTCAGCGGGGTTGTCGATGTAACCGAACGGGCCAATCTCACGGGCGCTGGAATCAACATGGCGCAACGGGTGATGGATTGCGGCGACGCAGGGCACATTCTTCTCTCCAAACACGTCGCCGAAGACCTCGAAGAATACGAAGGGTGGCGACCGCTACTGCACGACCTTGGTTCGTGCGAAGTGAAACATGGCGTGCGCGTCTCGGTTGTGAACCTCTATGACGATCAATTTGGCAATGCGAAGCTGCCGCGGAAATTCCAGACCGTGCAGAAGCGCCGGACGCGTCTGCGCTGGACGGCGACCGCTGCAGCGTTGCTGGCGCTCGCGGCAATTGTCGCCGGTATCGTAATGTTTTCCCGTAATCGCGTGCGATCAGTGCTGGCTGCGCCGGAAAAGAGCATCGCGGTGCTTCCATTCGAAAATCTCAGCCGCGATCCAGATAATGCCTACTTTGCCGAGGGCATTCAGGACGAGATTCTGACCCGCTTAGCCAAGATCGCCGATCTGAAGGTGATCTCGCGCACATCGACGCAGCATTACAAAAGCGCGCCGGAAAACCTGCCCGAGATCGGCAAGCAACTTGGGGTTGCGCACATCCTGGAAGGAAGCGTGCAGAAGAGCGGCGATGCCGTGCGCGTGAATGTGCAGCTAATCAAAGCGGCCAATGATTCTCATCTTTGGGCCGATACCTTTGATCGCAAACTGACTGACATCTTTTCCGTCGAGAGTGAGGTGGCCAAAGCCATCGCCGAGCAGTTGCGCGCAAAACTCACTGGTCAGGAAGAGCAAGTCATCGCCGCCAAACCGACAGACAACCCTGAGGCTTACGATGTTTACCTGCGCGGGTTGGCTTATAACCTGAAAACCACCAACACAACCGCCAACTCCCTGGGCGCACAGAAATATCTGAAAGAAGCAGTAAGATTAGACCCGAAGTTTGCCCTTGCCTGGGCGCTGCTGTCATACGTGGACGCGCGCGGCTACCTCAACCAGGCTCTTCAACCAACAGTCGCCCTGCGTGAAGAGGCGCGGCAGGCAGCCGAAACCGCGCTGGGCCTTCAGCCCAATCTCGGCGAAGCCGTGTTGGCCAAGGGATATTACTACTACGCCTGCTTAAAGGATTACGACACCGCGGTGCGTTATTTTGAGGAAGCACGTCAGTTCCTGCCCAACAGCAGCCGGATTCCTGAACAGCTAGCCTATGTGACGCGGCGAAGAGGCCAGTGGGACCAGAGCGAGAGTTACTTCAACGAAGCCGAGCGGCTCGACCCGCGCAACGTTTCGCTGCTCACCCAGCATGCGCTTTCCTATATCTGGCTTCGTCGTTTCCCCGAAGCACTGCGGAAGCTTGATCAGGTTCTTAATATCACACCGGACGACGTGGATGCCCTTGTGCTAAAGGCGGGCATCGCACAAGCTGAGGGCGATCTGCCGCGCGCCGCGGCGATCCTGGCTCCGCTGCATCCGAATGCCGACGACGCCCAGGCCTTGGAAACACAAGCTTACCAAGCGATCCTGGAGCGCCGCCCTGGACCAATCATTCCTCAGTTAAAGGAAATATTGGCCAACCCCGATCAAGCATTGGGTTATTACAACGGCGAACTGCGCTTTTGGTTAGGCTGGGCGCAGGAAGTTGCCGGCGACCGTGCCGCCGCCCAGGAAAGTTGGCGTCAGGCGCGCAGCGAACTGGAACCCTTCCTCAAGGAACAGCCGGAAAACTATCTCCTCATTGGAGATCTTGCGCTGACCAATATGGGCCTCGGTGACAAGGTCGCTGCGTTGGCTCTAACTGAACGGGCCATGGCCGTGCTTCCGATCGAGAAAGACGCTGTAGATGGTCCCGCTCCGATTGAGATCCTTGCCCGGGTAGCAGCAGGAATGGGGGAACCCGACCGTGCCATTGCCGCTTTACAGAAACTGCTCTCGACGCCGTATGAAGGCCTACTGGCTTTGAGCCCGCCGCTTACTCCTGCGCTACTACGTCTCGATCCGATGTTCAATCCGCTCCGGAACGATCCGCGCTTCCAGAAGCTCGCATCGAGCGCGCCGAAATAGAAAGGGTCAGCTTCGGTCGAACCAGAATGACGCCCGAAGAACAGAACAAAACGCTGGACGCGTGGCAAACCTCTGCGCGGTATTGGGACAAGTATCGAGTGCTGATCGCACAGATGTTCGCACCATTAACGTCCGGTCTAGTTGAAGAAGCGCGGATCGGGATCGGCCAGAAGGTGCTCGATATCGGTGGTGGAAGCGGCGAGCCCTCGCTCACAATCTCACGCATTGTCGGGCCAACAGGATCAGTAATGTACACAGATCCCGTAGCCGGTATGGTCGAGACTACTCAGGCAGAAGCAGGCAGGCGGGGCCTGACAAACATCCACTTCAGGCAATGTTCTGCCGATGATCTACCGTTCGCAGACCGTACATTTGATGCAGCAGTAGGCAGGTTATCAGCAATGGTTTTTGTCGATCCGGTCGCTGCGGTGCGGGAGGCGCTAAGAGTGATTCGCCAGGATGGATATGTTTCGTTTGTCGTCTGGGGCCGGACTCGCGCCCGCTCAACTACCAGCAATAAAGCAGGCTGTTACCGATGTGGCGCGGAGATACTTTGTAGGGGGAACAATGAGTTCCCCGCAGAGGCATTAATTGTTAGCGGTAGAAAAGCAGCCGTATAGCGAATTGGCGAAATCAGGTCTCCGCAGGAATCTTTGTCCGTCGCGTCTGCCGGTCCCCGTGTAGCGCAGATCGGCGGTAAAAACCAACTTGTTCAAGTCTGAAAAGCGCCGCGGTAAAAATATATATAATTTTCGAAACCCACTGAAATTGATTTCGTGTCAGATGCCCAAACGAGCTGCCACGGTGCGAAAGAAATCCTGCTACCGATTTTGCAGCGTTATCGTGTTTTGCGATTTCCGAGTCTGGGGAGAACCACCGCCCTTTTACTGTAAGACTGTTTGTGGAGAGTCGCGGAAGGGATAGACAAAAACCGCACCGCGGGATCGAACCACGGTGCGACTGTTTATTCTTGCTGGTGTTTCAGTTACCCGGCTTGGTGACGCCCTGACCCGCCCCGGTGACGCCGGGGCCCGCCCCGGTGAGGTTCTTGCTGGAGCCGGTCATAGCAGAGCCACCTTTAGCATCTTTTTTTGGCTTCAGGTCGCGAACTTTGATGTTTTTCTTTTTCTTGTCTTGCATGTTTGTTACTTGTCCTTTGCTGGATGGATTGTTTGTGTTGTGTCAGTGGCACCGAACAGCAAATTGATGCCCGCCCGTAACGTCCTGTTTTGGAATCAGGTCATCCAGACGAATCAATTTATCTATCCTGCGCTTGGGCCTTTGATTTCCTGACTCTCCGGCGGGCGCATTCTTTTTGTTCTTCGGTGCACTCACTTTGGCCTTCTTTGTTATCAGTATCCGCCAAGTTTAAAGGAAAGCCATCAAACAATCAGTTGTCGCTGCATTTGTTCTTAAACGATAGGCGCTTATGCCGTGTTCGCTCCCTAAAAATTAGGATTGCGATTGCAGACGGAGAGAATGTCTGAGTTTATTCTAAGGCCACTCGAGCTCATTTTTATACCAACAATGCTCTACTCTTGGGCCACGCTCTGAGATGGCGCGCCAGGGTCGAACGAGAAATTAGCGAGCAGTTTTGCCGCACGACGTTGGTTTTGATTGTCTTTTCACAGCACTTGCGAGCGAGAGATCGATACTAGGGGCGCGTTCGTTGTTATTGCTGGCCAACGAAGAAACCAATTTGCCCCCTTCAGACGCATTCTGATCTGGCTCCAGATCTGGAGGAAAAACGACATGCTCGGGCAGAATTACCGAACCATTGCAAAACAGCGTCATGGCTCGCACGGTGTGGCTCAATTCGCGAAGGTTTCCGGGCCACTTGTGGCGAAGCAACTTATCCATCGCTTGGGGATGAATGGCGGTGATGTTTTTGCCCTTTTTTAATCCGGCTATCTTTAATTCCGCAGCAATTAGCGCCGCTAATTCTTCAAACCGTTCGCGAAGCGGAGGAATGAGCAAAGTGAGACCATTGAGGCGCTGGTAAAGGTCTTCCCTGAATTTTCCCTGCCGGACTCGTTCCCGCAGCGAACAGTTTGATGCGCAGATGATTCGCGCGTTGGATGTGAGCATGCGTTCGGAGCCGAGCCGCTCAAATTCGCCGTATTCGAGCACGCGCAAGATTTTACCTGGGCAAGGGGGCTCATTTCGGAGATTTCATCCAAAAAAAGCGTGCCACCATCAGCGAGCTCGAATTTTCCTTTGACGCTTTGCTGCGCGCCGGTGAAAGCCCCGCGCTCATGACCGAATAGCTGGCTCTCGAGCAGTGTGTCGCTGATTGCCGACGCGTCAAAGGCAACAAAGGGGCGGCCTGCGCGCGCCGAAGAGTTGTGGATGGCGTGAGCGAGCAAAGTTTTGCCTGTGCCGGTCTCACCGAGTAGCACCACCGCCACGTCGGACTTCGCGGCCAGCGCTGCCAGCTGCAAGCAACGAGCCATGGCCTGATTGCTTGTAGTCAGATCTTCAATTCTCAGTTTGGAACGCGGCTCTTGCATTGCTGCCCGAGGATTATTGCTTCATGCTTTCACGCAACTGTCGAATGGGTTCGAACGCGTATTCAATCAGCGTGCGTCCACCGACGATGATGTGCGCTTGTCCTCTCATCCCGACTCGCAGAGCTAAAACTTGTCCTGCGCGGGGGGATATCTCATAGCGGTCGAGCGAGCCCAGCGCGACAAAGTGGGTGCCATCAGTGGTAGTAACTGCTGACGGACTGATCCAATCGAGTTTTCCGGTCACAGCGCCGTAACGCTGGTAAGGGAACGCTTCGAAGAAATACCGCACGCGTTGAGCGATGGCGAGTTTCGCGAGGCTAGCTTCGTTTAAGGTCATCCGGGCACGTGGTTTCGCATCTTTCGGTGCGAGCTGGCAAAGCACTTGTCCCTGCTGCACAAAACTGCCGACTGTCCGCTGATCCATGGAAATGATCACACCTTCATAGGGACTGCGGAGTGTCAGTAAGTTTTGCTGGGTATTTTCCAAGTCTGCTTTCAAAGCGCCGATGCGCATTTTTAATTTCTCAATTTCCGACTGCTGCTCAGCCCGTTGACGCGCGTGCTCTGTCTCCATTCGCTCACGGTCGAGATTGACCTGCTGCACAGTGCGTTGGGCGACACTCAAATCTTTTTCCGAACCGGCTAAATCGAGTTTCAGCTTTACAAGGTCGATTTCCGATTCGCCGCCCAGCTTGGCCAATTTCTCCATACGCGTCACCAGTTCGCGGCTCGTGCTGGCATGATTCTCACGGAATTTTACTTCGCTTTTCGCCTGCTCAATTTCCGCTTTCTTAATCTCGAGTTGGGCAGCGTAAGCAGTTTCAGATTGAGTGAGGCTTTCTTCTTTTGAGCGTAAATCTTCGGTGAGGGTCCGAAATTGCGTGTCCCAACCGCGGATTTCGTCGGAGCGCAAAACGAACAACGCTTCGCCCTGTTTGACAGGTTGGCCCTCCTCCACGGCCACGCGACTAATGATGGCTTGCCGGGGCGATTGGATTGGATCGGCGCCGGTGGCCGGAATCAGGACGAACTGGCAATGGACGGTTTCCGGTAAGCGCATTACGACTGCGACGAGCAGCGCGAACAGAAAGGCCGCCAGCAATAGCCAGGCGGTCGAGCGGATGATCCAGGGCGGTGGTTCCTGCGGCAGCAGCTCGGATTCCACATCGAGTGAACCGCGTTCGGTTAATTGTGATCTCATGGACGAACTGGCTCAGATCCCCAGTTGTTGGCTGGAAAGGTAATAATATAGACCGCGTTGTGCCATCAACTCATCGTGTGTGCCAATCTCGGCAACACTGCCTTGTTCGAGGACCACGATGGAATGCGCTTCGCGAATCGTGCTCAAGCGGTGCGCAATTACAATCGTCGTGCGACCTGCCATTAACCGACCGAGATTGTCCTGGATAGCGCGCTCCGATTCTGTGTCGAGCGCGCTCGTTGCCTCATCAAAAATCAATACTGGCGGATTATTATAGATTGCTCGCGCTATTGCGATGCGCTGCTTCTGGCCACCTGAAAGAGAAAGACCCGATTCGCCAATCTTTGTCTCGTAACCAAGCGGAAGACGCATAATGAAATCGTGCGCCGCAGCGACTTGTGCGGCGGCAAGCACCCGATCGAGATCTGGCTCCAGATCGCCAAACGAAATATTGCGCGCAATCGTTTCGTTAAACATGTGATTTTCCTGAAGCACTATTCCGATGTGCCGGCGCACGTCGCGATAATTGAGAGTTTTTAGATCGATATTATCGAAAAAGATGGTCCCTTCCGTAGGTTCGAGCAGGCCGGCAATTAATTTAATGAGCGTCGTTTTGCCACAACCGCTGCGACCGACGAATGCCACCATGCGCCCTGGCGCCAGGTCGAGGGTGATGTTCTTTAGAATATCGGGCGATTCGGGGCCGCCGTATTTGAAACTAACCCCGCGAAGCTGGAGGTGCCCTTCGAGGCTATGCACCGGGATGAGTCGGGAACGATCATGACCTTGCTCCGGCTCCTGTTCGAAAATATCGTTTAGCCGATTCAGGAGGACGGCGGCGTTTTGCAGGTTGTCCCAAACTCCCAGCGCGCGCAAAATTCCCGCGTAGGCCATCGCCGTCAGTGAGCTGAACGCGACAAAACCGCCAACGCTCAAGTGCCCATGAATGACTTGCGTCGCGCCGACCCACAAAAAGATCGCAGTGGAGAGCAGACCGATGCTTTGCAGAACGCTGTCGTACGACATCACTATAAAGGTCGCCTTGAAAAGTTTTTGTGAGACGGAGAGAAACTCGTTCAGCATGGCGTCACGGAAGGCACTCTCGGCGGATGCCGCTTTCACTGCCTCGATTCCTTTGATGGCATCGATTTGATGCGAACTGTATTTGCCCTGGCTTTCTTCCACCCCGTGATACAGGGGACGAAGCACTTTTACCGAAAAAATCATTAGTCCCACGTAAAGCGGCGTTGTTGCCAGAAACGCGAGGGTGAGCAATGGACTGTACATCGCCATCAAAATCACTGCGCCGACGAGAAAAACTGCTGCCAGCAAAGCGCCAACTCCCTGTTGGACGGCAAATTGCCGAACGTGCCTCGCACCATCGAGCCGGCGTTGAATGTCGCCTGTCCGGCGGCTCGTGAAATAAGTCATCGGCAGGGAGAGAAGCTTCCGGCTCAAAAAATCGAGAACTGTTGTATCAAGGCGCACGGCTGCAAAGGCCAGCAGATATTCCTGGGCGAGAGTGGAGAGCTGCACGAAGACGATGGCCGCGAGCATGCCGAGCAGGATCGTCTTCAACAGGCCGACATCGTTTTCGACAATGACCTTGTCGACCACCATCTGGGTGAACACTGGGAAGAGCAGTTGAAGGAAACTGATAGCGACGGCCAGCCCCAGCACCTGGAGCAGGATCACCTTAAACCGTGCCAGAAACGGAAGAACCCACGCCAGCGTTGGCTTGGTTTCCGGAGCTTGTTCGAATGCGGGCGTGTAATCGAACAGCGCCGCGTAGCCTGTCCACTTCGCTTCAAATTCGCTGCGCGGAAATTTCCGCAACCCAACCGCGGGATCGGCCACGCGCACAAACTGCTCATCGACATCGTAGAGCACGATCCAGTGGTTGCCCTCCCAGTGCACTATCGCTGGCAGCGGCATGAGCGAGAGATTGCGTAGCGAGATCTTCAATGCGCGCGCCGCCAAGCCAAGTTCAGTTGCGGCGCGAGAAAGCGCCTTGAGGCTGGTGCCGTCCGTAGCCGTGTGACAAAGCTGCCGAATCCGTGCCAGGCTTACCTTGCGGCCAAAATACCGGCAGATCATTCCGAGACTGGCTGCGCCACAATCCATCTCGTCGATCTGCATGATGTGGTCCACTTTGCGGATTCGCTTTCCGCGTTTGCGGAACAAGCCCTGCTCGTTAGCGAAGGGAACTTCTTTATCTTCGGCCCCGGCTGGAGGATGTTCACGATCCAGCTGAACCTTGTCGTGGACATGTGTTTCGGCAGGCAGCAATTCGGTCGTGAAATCAAGCGGAATACGCGCTTCGGTTTTCGCCTGATAAAGCGCGAGCCGTTCGCTCACGAGCCTATCGAATTCCGGAAACCGTCGCCGCAAGTCCTGCACCGACTTGGGTTCAAGAGAGAGCAATTGGCAATCTGTGAATGCCTCGACGGAGGTCGCACGCGGTGAGCCGTTCAAGACCGACAGTTCACCGAAAAAGTCACCCTCGCGATAAAACGCGAGATTGCGCGTTTGTCCGTCGATTCCGGCAAAGGCCCGCGCGCGTCCCTTCTGCATTATGTAAAGAGGACCGGCATCGTCTCCTTCACGGATAATTAGATTGCCTTTTTCGATCGTGACAGGTTTTAACCTGTCGATCATGCCGCGCAACACGGGGGTCGGAAGCCGGCCAAAATTGCTGAACTGATAGAGGAAACTTTGCAGAGCTCTGTCCCGGCCGGTGGTCTCGACATATTGCTTCAAATCGGGTACGCGACGGACGAGCTCCGTAAAATCATCGCGATCGAGCCGCAAAACATCTACCGCTGTGCTGCAGCGCACCGTCGCGTTTCGGGTTCCCCCCTCAGACAATGCGGCTTCTCCAAACGAGTCACCGGGTTTCAACACGCCCAGCGGGATTTCCTCACCGTCTGGCTTGATCTTGAGGGCGCGCGCCCGCCCTCTGGTCAAAACGTAAAAGCAATCGGCCGGATCGTCCTGTTTTACGATCACATCACCGAATTCATAGTGCTCTTCCTCCAAGAGCGGCTCAATCGCGGCGAAATGTTCATCGGCAAGAAAACGGAAAACCGATGAACGCCGCAGAATTTCGGTGTCTTGAACTTTCATTCTTTGGCAGGTGACACGGCGCCCAGCCGCCCCTGCGTATATTTGCTCATAAGCTCAGAGAAATGCCGGTCGAGTAGTCGCTGATCGATCCGCGATTTAACGGTTGGGTCGTCCGCCTGCGGCTCAATTTTGTTGACGACACGACACAGTTCAAATCCGTCACCGCGCGCAGTCGGTTCGAGGACATTCCCCGCCGAAACGCTGAGGAATCTCTGCTGGGCGTCCACGGGAAGATCTTCTAAAAGAAAGTGCGAACGTCGGTAAGGGTAACGTCCCTCGGTTGCAACTTCCTCCATTGACACCCCATCTTGTTGCACGCAAAACAGCGCTTCCTTGGCGGCATCCTGGGATTCTAGCTCGATCACTTCGATTTCGAATCGCGTCAACGGCAATCGTAAAGGCATTAATTCGTATTGACGCGCCTCAGGGACAAGCAGCCTTTCGCAATGCGTCCGGTATGCTGCCTCGATTGCGAGCATTTCATCCAGCCATTTCGAATCACGCCCCAATTTCTTCAGCCAATTCGCCCGTTGTGCCGGATTAACACTGTTCCGATGCAAGAATTTCCGCTCTTCGGCCGCAATCGCCTCTGGGGCCGGTTCTTGTCCCGCGCAGCGCGCCGCGAGACGCGCCATTAAATCGGTCGTGATTCGGTCCAAATCTCCCGATAAAATCAATTCCGTCAGGAACGATCGGCGTAGGGCGAACGACGCGCACTGATATTCCACTTCATCCGGAACGACGCTTTCGCAAATCGCGGTGGCATAATATTGACGAGTAAAATAGTCGCTGAAGTCATCCAAAGTCAGGCCACGATTTGCCAGCCATGCTTCCGTTTCTTCAGCAGTGATCAGATCGTATTCGTAACGAAAAGCTTCTGCCGCACTAGAAATTGCGGACTCGTCCAAATCTAAGTCTAGCTCATCCGCGCGTTTTTCCGCTTCGACTTCATCAAGAAATTCTTTCCACTTTACCCCCAGCTCGCCCCTGAAAATGGCTGCATCGATTGCATCATGTGCCGTATATTCCTGTTCTCCGCACGCGCACACTATCAAGTCAAAACCTGAAGCTGACTCCGTGGTCGCCATTGAAAGCGAGCTTTCTACAGCATTCCGGAAAGAAAGTCGAGCCTCATCACTAAATATCAGCAACCAATGGATTTGACCTGCCAAGACGAAGAACGCTGGTGCGCCTGGCGTCATGCCGAGGCTCTTTTCGGCTGGTTCTTCGATTATCGCGAAATGTGTTTGCCATGCATCCTGCGCTCAAGCCAGCTCACGAATCTCAGGTAATGCAGCAAAGCCGGTTGGAGCTTTGGGCTGTATCTCAGCCGTTGATTTCGAGGGGCGAACAATCTGGATTGCAGACGCAGACCGCGACAACGGAAAGCGTTTCGTTGTGCGTGCGGATGAAAAATTGACTGCGTTTCTCGAACTCGAAAGAATCACGCCGCGATGACATTGATTGCCCTTTGTAGCCAGGCTGCTTGAGGATAGGCTCAATCCGTTCAGCCTTTCTCAAGAAGAACCTCGTTCCGCCATTTCCGTAGAACAAGCTGAGCAATGCAAACACCCCCCGGGGCGCTGTGGGCGTCTACGGATACTAAAATCAGTCCGATGCAATGGTGAAGAAAGAATCTGGAAAGTGTTCTTCTCGTGGTCCCGTAGCGATGCAGAATTCTAGTTGTGCTCGACGTTCGGCTGTCCATCGGTGATTCTCCCTTTGCGCGACTTCCTTTTCGCCGTGCTTCATGTCCACCAAAATTCAAAAGGAAATCCCGCTCGAGATCGCACACGTCCTGTTAATCGACGTGGTCGGTTACTCGAAACTGCTGGTCAATGAACAGATTGAGCTGCTCCAAGAGCTGAATCAAATCGTGCGGAGCACCGAATGTTTTCGGGCCGCCGAAACAACCGGCAAACTCATCCGGGTACCAAGCGGAGACGGGATGGCGCTCCTGTTTTTCCAGAGTCCGGAAGAACCGGTGCGATGTGCGCTCGAGATCAGCAAAGCGTTGCAAGAGTATCCGCATATCCAGCTGCGGATGGGAGTGCACAGCGGCCCAGTGAATCAAGTCAGCGATGTTAATGACAAGACGAACATCGCGGGAGCGGGGATCAACGTGGCGCAGCGCGTCATGGATTGCGGCGATGCCGGGCATATTCTTTTGTCCGGGCATATAGCGGAAGATTTGACCCACTACCGGCACTGGCAGCCGTATTTGC
>WNGI01009377.1_pt1 | contig 14821 bp, 12 predicted proteins | sample 5400621 | NCBI WGS metagenome assembly WNGI01 (sample SAMN13153374, study PRJNA577476) | soil metagenome | isolation source: 20 cm soil or saprolite under Garry oak tree replicate 1 | place: USA:California | collected 2016-06-15 | reverse complement strand
TGGCCCATGCGGTAACCGCCGCGCGCCTTGGGCAGCAGATAGGGCGCGTTGGTCATGGACTCGAACCCGCCGGCGAGCACCACCTGGGCCGAGCCGGCGCGAATCTGGTCCGCAGCCAGCATCACGGCCTTCAGCCCCGAGCCACACATCTTGTTGACCGTGGTGCACGGCACGCCGACCGGCACGCCGGCGCCGACCGCCGCCTGGCGCGCAGGCGCCTGGCCGAGTCCGGCCGGCAGCACGCATCCCATGATCACCTCCTCAAGCGCGGCCGCCTCGATGCCGGCGGCGGCGATGGCGGCCCTGGCGGCCGCGGCGCCGAGCTGTACCGCCGTGAGGGGGGTGAGTGCGCCCTGGAAGGCGCCGATCGGGGTGCGTTTGGCGGAAACGATGACTACATCCTGATTAGACATGGTGGAGCCTTCCAGGTTGAGCGGGTTGTTCAGCGGGCCACGGCTTCCGCGGCGCGGCGTGCGCGGCGGCGCGTGCCACGGCGGGCGGCGAGCGGGGCGGCGCCGGCCCGCGGCCGCAGCCCGCCTTCGAACACCGCGACGAACGCCTCGGCGATCTGCGCACCGGTGAGGCTCTGGTCCTCGCGATACCAGTGCGCGATCCAGTTGAGCGCGCCGGCGAGCGCGAACGCGGTCATTTTCGGATCGCACGGCTCGATGGAGCCGTCCTGCACGCCCTCGCGGATCAGCCGCCGGATGCCGTGATCGATCTCGGACTTCAGCGCCTTGATGTGGCGGCTCATCGCCGGCGACAGGTCCTGGTCCTCGGCGCGCACCATGCACCAGCCGAACTCGGATGCCACCGCCTCACCGTAATGGCGCAGCACCGCGTTCAGGCGCTCCCGCGCCGGCACCTCGAGGTGGCGCACGTCGCGAAACGCCGCCCGGATCTGCTCGACGCCCGCCACGAAGCACTGGAACAGCAGCTGCTCCTTGCTGGTGACGTAGTAATACACGGTGGGCTTGGTGACCTCAAGCCGGGCGGCGATGTCATCGAGCGAGGTGTTGTGGTAGCCCTTGCGGTTGAACTCGCGGGCGGCGGCGCGAATCACCGCCTCGCGCTTCACCGCGCGGTCGCGCAGCCGTTCGCGGCTCGCCCGCCAGGGGGAGGCGACCGGTACGGGTTGTTTGCCCGGGGCGGGCGGGCTGGCACGGCGGCTGTTCATTGCGTACGGAGTATTATAGCGGTGCGGCGCCCGCAGCGTGACTGCTGCGGGGGGCGGCGGCTGCGGCCCCTGGTGCGCGTTGACCGGCCGTCGGGGCCTCGACCATACTGATGGGTAGCTATCCTACCTTCGGGTAAAGAGGCGCGTCCAGGCATCACTACGGCAGCTGAGAGCAAAGCACATGAATGCCGGTCTCGAGGGCGCAGCCGCACCCAGCAGCGATGAGGCGGTCGCGCGGCCCCCGCTGCGGTTCGTGTCCGCGGCCTCGCTGTTCGACGGCCACGATGCCGCCATCAACATGATCCGGCGCCTGTTGCAGGCGCGCGGCGCCGAGGTGGTGCACCTCGGGCACAATCGCAGCGTCGCCGACATCGTCGGCGCCGCCATCGACGAGGACGCCGACGCGATCGCGGTGAGCTCCTACCAGGGCGGCCACAACGAGTATTTCGCCTACATGGTGGACATGCTGCGCGAGCGCGGCTGCGAGCACATCCGCGTGGTGGTCGGCGGGGGCGGCACCATCGCGCCGCACGAGATCGAGGCGCTCGAACGCCGCGGCGTGGAGAAGATCTACACGCCCGAGGACGGGCGGCGCATGGGGCTCGCGGGCATGATCGATGATGTGCTGCAGCGCATCGCAGCGGTGCGCAAGCCGGCGTACGAGTTCCGGCCGCTCAATGCCCGTGACCACGTGCTCATCGCACGGACCATTTCGGTGCTGGAAGGGGCCGCCGGTGCGGCCGGCGCCGATGCCGAGCAGATCCGGCGGGCCGTGGCCCGCTCGCGCCACAAGGCGCCGGTGATCGGCATCACCGGCACCGGCGGAGCCGGCAAGTCGAGCCTCACGGACGAGCTGCTGATGCGCCTGGCGCGGCAGTTCCCGCAGGCCCAGATCGCGGTGGTGGCGATGGACCCGACGCGCCGGCGCAGCGGCGGCGCGCTGCTCGGCGATCGCATCCGCATGAACAGCCTGTCGGCGGACAACATCTTCATGCGCTCGCTCGCGACGCGGCGGGCGCATCTGGCGACCGCCGCGGTGCTCAAGGACGTGATCGAGCTGTACAAGGCCGCCGGGTTCGACCTGGTGATCGTCGAAACCGCCGGTATCGGTCAATCGGACACCGAGATCGTGGATCTGGTGGACCTGTCGCTATACGTCATGACGAGCGAATACGGGGCGGCGAGCCAGCTCGAGAAGATCGACATGCTCGACTACGCCGACCTGATCGTGCTCAACAAGAGCGAGAAGCGCGGCTCCGAGGACAGCCTGCGGGACGTGAGGAAGCAGTGGCGGCGCAATCATCCCGAGCGCTCGAGTGAACCGGACGCGCAACTGCCGGTGTTCCCCACCATCGCCAGCCGCTTCAACGACCCCGGTGTCAACCGGCTGTTCGCCGCGATCTGCGTCGCGCTCAGCGCCAGGCAGGTCGGCGCCGCCTCCTGGAAGCTTGCCGACACGGGTCCCACCGAGCTCACGGCGCGCACCCCGCTGATTCCCGGGGCGCGCACGCGCTACCTGGCGGAAATCGCCCACGGGGGCCGTGCCGCGCGCGCGCGCATCGAGGCGCAGGTCGAAGCCGCGCGCCGCGCGTTCGGTCTGTACGAGTCCCTCAAGGCGCTCAACGACGCAGCTCTCCCCGGGCCGCTCGAGCGCTTTGCGCCCGAAGCTCTCACCGATGCGGCGGCGGATGCCACGCGCCGTGAACTGCGCGCTGCCTACAACCGCTCGCTCGATCAGATCGGCGCCGAGGGCGTGGCGGAGCTCAAGGCCTGGCCGGCGCGCGTGCGTTCAGCCACCGACACCAGCTACTCCTACCAGGTGCGCGAGCGCATGGTGAAGGGGGAAAACCATACCGAGAGCCTGTCGCGCTCGGCGGTGCCGAAGCTCGCCGTGCCCGGCTTCCGCGACTGGGGCGAGGTGCTGCACTTCATCCTCACCGAGAATCTGCCGGGCTCCTATCCCTATACCGGCGGCGTGTATCCCTACCGGCGCGAAGAAGAGGACCCGACGCGCATGTTCGCCGGTGAAGGGGGACCGGAGCGCACCAACCGGCGCTTCCACTACCTTGCCGCAGGCCACGGCGCCGCGCGGCTCTCGACCGCGTTCGATTCCACCACGCTCTACGGCGAGGATCCCGATACCCGCCCGGATGTCTACGGGCGCACCGGCAATTCCGGGGTCTCGATCGCAACGCTCGATGACATGAAGAAGCTCTACTCGGGCTTCGACCTGTGCCTGCCTTCGACCTCGGTCTCGATGACCATCAATGGACCGGCGCCGATGATCCTGGCGATGTTCATGAATACCGCGACGGATCAGCAGGTCGAGCGCTACCTCAGGGCGGAAGGCAAATGGAGCGCCGCCGAGCGGCAGATCGCAGCCCTGCACGCGCAGGACAGCGCGCGCGGCGTGGCGCCGCCGCGCTACAAGGGCGCGCTGCCGCGCCACCACGACGGCTCGGGGCTGGCGCTGCTGGGCGTGACCGGGGATCAGCTGCTGGAGCGCGAGTTGTACGAGCGCATCCGCGCGCAGGCGCTGCAGGCGGTGCGCGGCACCGTGCAGGCGGACATCCTCAAGGAGGACCAGGCGCAGAACACCTGCATTTTCTCCACCGAATTCGCGCTGCGCATGATGGGCGACGTGCAGCAGTACTTCATCGACCAGCGGGTGCGCAACTTCTACTCGGTGTCCATCTCCGGCTACCACATCGCCGAGGCCGGCGCGAACCCCATCTCGCAGCTGGCCTTCACGCTCGCCAACGGCTTTACCATTGCCGAGTACTATCTCGCGCGCGGCATGAGCATCGATGACTTCGCGCCCAACCTGTCGTTCTTCTTCTCCAACGGCATGGACCCGGAGTACGCGGTCATCGGGCGCGTCGCGCGCCGCATCTGGGCGCGCGCCATGCGCGAGCGCTACCAGGCAGGTCCGCGCAGCCAGATGCTCAAGTACCACGTGCAGACCTCCGGACGCAGCCTGCACGCGCGCGAGATCTCCTTCAACGACATCCGCACGACGCTGCAGGCGCTGTATGCGCTGTTCGACAACTGCAACAGCCTGCACACCAACGCTTACGACGAGGCGCTGACCACCCCGACCGAGGAGAGCGTGCGCCGTGCGGTCGCGATCCAGCTGATCATCAACCGCGAGCTCGGCCTCAACAAGATCCAGAACCCCTGGCAGGGCTCGTTCGCCATCGATTACCTGACGGATCTGGTGGAGGAGGCGGTCTACAAGGAGTTCGAGGCGTTGTCGGAGCGTGGCGGCGTGCTCGGGGCGATGGAGACCATGTACCAGCGCGCCAAGATCCAGGAGGAGTCGCTCTACTACGAGACGAAGAAGCACGACGGCTCGCTGCCGATCGTCGGTGTCAATACCTTCCTGTCCGGCGCCGATGCCGCCGAGGAACACAAGGGGGCGGAGCTGATCCGCTCGAGCGAGGAGGAGAAGCAGGATCAGGTCGCGGCGGTGCGCGCCTTCCAGGCGCGCAATGCGCCGCGCTCCCCGGCGGCGCTCGCCGCGCTGCAGCAGGTGGCGGCCGGCGGTGGCAACGTGTTCGCGCAGCTGATGGAGTGCGTCAAGGTCAGCTCGCTCGGGCAGATCTCGCGCGCGCTGTATCACGTGGGCGGGCAGTATCGCCGCAACATGTGAGATCGGGCTCGCCGAGTGCGGTGAGGATCGCAGCGCGCGCCCGCTCGCGCAGCTCCGGCGCCGTGTCGGGGACCGGGGCGGGCGCGAGCGGCGCCAGGATCTGCAGCTCGAGCGGTCCGGGGCGCGGCAGGGCGCCGCTCGGCGGCAGCGCCCGACGGGTGCCGCGCAACACCGCCGGCACGACCGGGCAGCCGGCGCGCATCGCGGTGGCGAACGCGCCGGTGTGGAACTTCATGAGGCCCGGGGTGCGCGTGAAGGTGCCTTCCGGGAAGAACACCAGCGCATGCCCGTTGCTGGCGGTGCGCAGCACGCGGCGCGCATCCGCGGCGCCGCGCTGGCGATTGAAACGCTCCACGAACTCCGAGCCCAGACGCCTGAGCACCACCCCGGCGAGCGGCACCGTGGCCATCTCGCGCTTGATCACGAAGCCGAAGCGCGGCGGGAGCGCCGCCGTGAGCACGATGCCGTCGAGGTAACTGGCGTGATTGCACACCACCACGCATTGGCCCGGCGGGAGGCGCTCCGGGAACCTCACCGTGAGCGGCATGGCGACCAGGCGCAGGAAGGCGCGCGCCGCGGCGCGTGCCGCCGCCCGGCGCCGTGCCAGGTCCGGCAGCACCGCGAGCAGCAGCAGCGCGGTCAGGCCCACGCTCAGGAACGCCAGCGCGCTCCACAGGGCGTACGCCAGCCGTACCGGCGCGAGTGCCAGCGCCCGCAGGGTGGTGAGCGGCTTCACGAGGACTTTCCGGTCATGGGGGGCGGTCGTCGGCGATACGGTATGTGAACTGGTTCTCTTTATGTTAATGCCGGATTGCAGATGTGAAGGTCATCACGTCGATAGCAGGGCCGCGCTCACCATACTGCGGTCACCACATTACCGGGAAGCTTAGGGCTCGCACACGCCACACCGGGCGCGGCGCACACCTGGGCTTCCAGCGAGACTTAGGCTTGCCCAATCCGTCTGCCGCGATCGCGATGACCTCCGCCGACTCTGCCGACCCGGCGGTATCCCGCTTTCTGGACGCGGTGTGGATGGAACGGGGCCTGTCGCCGAACACCCTCGCCGCCTACCGTGCCGATCTTACGGCTCTCGCCCGCTGGCTCGCCGAGCGCAGCGTGCCGATCATGCGGACCTCGCGCGCCGACCTGCTGGAGTTCATCGCCTGGCGCGTGCGCGCCGGCGCCCGGCCGCGCTCCACGGCGCGTCAGCTGTCCAGTTTCCGGCGCTTCTTCCGTTACTTCATGCGCGAGGGCGCGATTCGCGAGGACCCCACCGCGCAGATAGCCATGCCGAAGATCGGCCGCTCGCTGCCCCGCTCGCTCACCGAGGAGGAGGTCGAATCGCTGCTGTCGGCGCCGCTGGTGAGCGATCCGCTCGGCAACCGCGACCGCACCATGCTGGAGGTGCTGTACGCGACCGGCCTGCGCGTGTCGGAGCTCGTGAACCTGCGCCAGGGGCAGCTCAACCTGAACCAGGGCGTCATCCGCATTCTCGGCAAGGGCGATCGCGAGCGGCTCATTCCGCTGGGCGAGGAGGCGATGCGCGCGCTCAAGGAATTCGCCCGCGGCGCTCGCGGCGAGATCCTGCTCGAACGCCAGACCGACTACCTGTTTCCCACCCGCCGCGGTGATCGCATGACGCGCCAGGCCTTCTGGCACATCATCAAGCGCTACGCGCGCAAGGCCGGCATCGGCAAGGAGCTGTCGCCGCACACCCTGCGCCATGCCTTTGCGACCCACCTGCTCAATCACGGCGCCGACCTGCGCGTGGTGCAGATGTTGCTCGGCCACAGCGACCTGTCGACCACGCAGATCTACACGCACGTCGCGCGCGAGCGCCTGAAAGAGCTGCACGCACAGCACCACCCGCGCGGCTGAGGCTGCGCGGCCCACGGGTGTTGCCCGGTAGCCGACCCGGAGCTGCTAGACTCCCGTCGGCACAGCCTGCGAGCGAACCTTCGCCGCCCGCGCAGGTCGAATCCCAAAACAGCAGCGAAGCGGCGGAAATCCCCATGGTTGCCAAGAAGTCTGTGGTGTGGCTGGCGCTGTGTGGCGCGGCGGCCTGGAATGCAGCGCCCGCGCAGCAGCCCGAGCCCGCGCCCAAAGTGGATCCGCGCGCAGAAATCGCCGGCCACATTCCCGGCACGCGGCCCGAGCAACTACGGGTTTCGCCTATCCCGGGCATCTACGAGCTCACCCGCGGCGCGGAAATTGCCTACGTGACCGCGGACGGCAAGTACGCCATTACGGGCGATCTGTACGATCTGACCGCCAACGACGATCTCACCGAGACGCGCCGGCGCGAAGCGCGCCAGCGCCTGATGGCGGCCGTTCCCGAAAGTGACATGGTGATTTTCGGTCCCAAGGACCCGAAGTACACCGTCACGGTGTTCACCGACGTGGATTGCGCCTACTGCCGCAAGCTTCACAGTGAGATCGCCGAATACAACCGCCTCGGGGTGCGGGTGCGCTATCTGCTCTACCCGCGCACCGGACCCAACACCTCGTCCTGGACCAAGGCCGAGCAGGTCTGGTGCTCTGCCAACCGCAACGAGGCGCTCACCCGCGCGAAGCTCGGGCAGGAACTGCCCGCCAAGCCCTGCCCCAACAACGCGGTGGCGCGCTCCTGGGCGCTGGGACGGGATTTTGCGCTGGACGGAACCCCCGCCATTGTCATGGCGGACGGGGAATTGCTGCCGGGTTATGTCCCGCCGGACGTGCTCGCCAAGCACCTGCAGGACGGACCGGGCAAGTAGACGGGTCGGCTCAGCGCTCCAGTAGGCCGAGCTTGCCGGGCTTGCCTTCCCACTCCTTGGCGTCGGCAGGCGCGTCCTTCTTCTCCGTAATCACCGGCCACTGCTTGGCGAGCTCGGCATTCAGCTGCTTGAAGTGCTCCTGACCCGCGGGCAGCTCCTCCTCGGAGAAGATCGCCTCGACCGGGCATTCGGGCTCGCACAGCGTGCAGTCGATGCACTCCTCCGGATCGATGGTGAGAAAGTTCGGTCCCTCGTGGAAGCAGTCGACCGGACAAACCTCCACACAGTCCATGTACTTGCACTTGATGCAGTTTTCGGTGACGACGAAAGTCATTCGGTGTCCTCAGGGGGAGCGGTCCGCGCGGCAAGCGCGAGGCGCGCTCGAACAGCCAGGGCATTGTGCCACGCCCGCGGTCGACGCGTGAATCAGCCCCCGTCGGTGCTTCGCAGGCGCCGGTCGATGGTCGTGAAATGATGCGGCTCGCGGCCGGCGGCCCGGTCCTCGAGGTAGCGCCGCAGCGTGAACTCAGTGCTCGGGAAGGCGATGTCGGCCCAGGGAATCTCGGCCGGCTCCACCAGCGCGACCTCGAGGCTCTCCGCCCCGGCTGCGTAGCGCGCCGCCGGCAGGCTGGCGCGGAAGAACACGTGAACCTGCTCGGCGTGCAGCACGTGCACCACCGAAAGGAGCGATCCGACGGCGACTTCCGCGAGCGCCTCTTCGAGCGATTCACGCGCCGCGGCCTGCTGCAGCGTCTCGCCGTTCTCCAGGAAGCCCGCGGGAACGGTCCAGTAGCCGCGGCGCGGCTCGATCGCGCGGCGGCACAGCAGGATGCGGCCGTGATGCTCGGGGACGCACCCCACCACGACTCGTGGATTCAGATAATGGATCGTGCCGCATGCCTCGCACACGTAACGGGGCAGGGTATCGCCGTCGGGGACGCGCAGCCGGACCGCAGCGCCGCACTGGTTACAGAACTTCATGATGCGCGAGCGAGGATACGGGCGACACCGGGGGCTTGTCGACGGTGAGGGCAGCTGAGCAGCGCGCCGCGCATGAAGGCCGGCCTCGCGCTGCAGCGCGGGATCAGTGCAGGAGGCCGAATACCGCGACGCCGGTCTGGGTGCCGACGAATACCCTGCCGTCGGCGATCATCGGCGTGATGAACTTGTTGCCGGCGCCGAACTGATCGCGGCCGTTGGCGGCCTGGGAACTGTTGTACAGCTCGTGTGCGAGATTGCCGGCGTCGTAGGCGTGCAGCACCGCGGGGCTGCCGTTCTCGTGGGCCCAGACGATGCCGTTGGCACTGCCGTTGGCACAGACCGCGGGCGCAGTACCCGGGTAGGGGAAGCTCGCCGAGCTCTGCGAGGTAGAGGGTGTCGCTGAACCATGCGGGGGTCGACCACACGCCCCCGCCGAGCACGCCGGTCAACTGCTGCCAGATGTTGTTGCCGGCGGCGCTGAACCGGCCCATCGAGTCGCGGTTGACGACGTAGAGGTTGCCGTCCTTGCCGGCACCGGCCATGAGATGGCGCAACATGCCCCCCGAGTCCGTCAGGTCCGGCAGCAGCAGGGCGCCGCCCGAGCCGAGGTCCAGGTCCGCGGCCGACTCGCTCTGCTCGTTGTACACGGTGAAGTAATCCGCCACCGCGAGCGAGCCGCCCCCGGTGGCGAGCTTCAGGAACGAGTTGCCGTAGTCGCCCCGGTTCGGGAAGCCATTGCCATCGAGCGTGGTTTCGAAGGCGCCGTTACCCGTCAGCAGGTACACATTCCCGGCGGCGTCTGCGGCCGGTCCGCCGCCACTCATCCAGATCGCAGGTCCCGCCGTGGCGGCTCCGGTGCCGGTGCCGTTCGGCGCCACGTTGAGCACCGCAGTCTGCGCAAGGCTCGTCTGACTGTACGCAATGATCCAGCCGGTGTAGGGCGCGATGTCGCAGTGCGAGGTCCAGCTGGTGTAGATCGTGCCCTGCGACAGCAACAGCGCCGCTCTCTCCTCGTACTGTCCGGGGTCGAATGTGCGCGTGCCGCCCCCCGGCGCCGGGTACACCGCCGTGATCTCCCGGGGACCCCCGAACAGCTCGGCGCCGCTCGCGAGGTCGAGTGCGTGCAGGCGCTGGTGGTCGGTGCCGGCGTTTGACATGGCGACGACATAGAGGGTGCCGTGGGAACCGGCGGCGCGATCGATGACCGGCGTCGAGGTGATGCCGATCACCGGCACCACCTGGCCGCAGCCGTGCGGACCGCTCACCGTCTCCCCGGAGCCGAGCAGGGAGACCCGCCACAGGATCGCGCCGCTGTCCGCGTCGAACGCATACACCGAGTCGTTCTCGGTGGCCACGAACACCACGTTGTGCGTCGCGCCCTGCACGGTGAGCGCCGAGAGGTACAGCGGCTGGGCGTCCACCTTGCCGTCGGTGGGCAGGAAGCGCAGCTTGCCGAAGCTCGTCGCGTTCACGTTCGAGGGCATCAGCAGCGTTTCCGTCAGGTTCTGGCCGGTGCGGGCCAGATCGTTCTTGTAGGTCACCACGTCGGTGCCGGAAGTGACGGCGGGGCCGACCGTGAGGAGCGCACTGCGGCTGGTGGCACTGCCGGCGGCGTTACTGACGACGACCGCGAACGTCGCGCCGCTGTCGGCGGCGGTCGCGGCGGGCGTGGTGTAACGGGCGGAAGCGGCGCCGGCGATGGCCGTGCCGTTCTTGCGCCACTGGTAGGAGAGCGGCGCGCTGCCGGTGGCCGTCACGGAGTAGCTCGCCGTCTGTCCCGCCGCGATGCTCTGGTCGGCGGGCTGCGTCGTGATCGACGGGGCGACCGCGGCGGGCGTGCCGCCCTGACCACACGCGCCAAGGCCTGCGAGGAGCGACGACCCGAGAACGCAGGCGCAACCCACACGCATTGAAATCCTCCTCCTGAGACTCTGTTGTACATGCACGCAACAGCCTTGGCACGACGTCGTTGTCAGGCGACAGGCGCCGCGTGTTTCGTTCAAACGCCGCACTGTGCCTGGCGGGCCCTCGTCTCCAGCGCGCGACAGCTTACGTAGAAGTCCTCACGCGCGCACACTCGGTGTGTCGGCTGCAGCACAGAATCAGTCTGTCGAGTCGGAGCATCCTACGCACCGCTCCCACGCAGCGTTTCGAGGATTCACGCATGAACATCGCAGGCCTGGTGATCGTGATTATGTTGGCGTGGTGGCTGTCGAGCCTGATCATCGACTAAAGACCGACCCTGTCTACCTGTTCGCTTGCGCCGTCGGCTAGCGCCTTGAGGATCAGCGAATGAACGTCCCTACGTTGTTGACCATGGCCGTGCTCGTGGGCTGGCTCGCGACCCTGATCACGCATGCCGAGACCGACGATGTCTCCCTGCCCGATTTCGCCATCGCGGTCTCTGCTGCGGCGCTCGCCGGCGGGCTGCTCGCGCCGTGGCTCGGGATACCGGCGACCGGGGAGTTCGGGCTCACCCTGTCGGGGACGTTGTTCTCCTGGGGCTGTGCGACGATTGTGCTGGCTGCAGTCAACCTGTTGCGGTTCGGCACGCTGCGACACAGCCGCCGCGCGGCCGCCAGACCCACACCCTCCGCAGGTCCCGGCGCGTACGCGCGCGATTGATGGTGCCCGAGGTCGGAGTCGAACCGACACGCTTTTAAGGGCGGCGGATTTTCCTGCCACTTCGGCTTTCGCCGCCCCGGGCAGAGCACCCGCCCGGGTTCGTGGTCTGGAGCACGCCTTCACCGTGGCCTTGTAGGGCCGTAGGTGCCCGCCGTCTGCTCTCTACACCTTCCTTCGCGCTTGCGAGGGCTTGGCTCGGCATCAGCTCGAGCTTGGAACCGCTGAGGGCCTTCACCGAGTTTGACGGGCTTCACCTCGGGGATTTCTCCGCGAGGGCTCAAGTCGTTGGTCTGAGTCCGCTGCGTCTACCAATTCCGCCACTCGGGCGTCGAGTGTTTATTCCCGTTCGAACCGGGCGCGCAGCAGTATAGGGCCGCGCGAGCGGGAAGGGTACCGGGGCGCGAGCACGCCGAGCCGCCGCGCAAGGTGCGGATCGTGGGCCGCGATCAAGCCTGAGGAGCGGGCCGCTGCGGCGCAGGAGGTGCGCTCAGGCGCTGCGTGTAACATGCGCGCGTGCGCCGCCAGGACTTTGCCTACGATCTGCCCGAGGAGTTGATTGCGCAGGCGCCGCTCGCCGAGCGCTCGGCGAGCCGCATGCTGGTGCTCGACGGGCGAAGCGGAGCGCTGGCGGACCGCGCGGTGCGGGATCTGCCCGAGTATCTGCAGCGCGGCGACCTGCTGGTGCTCAACGACACGCGCGTCATCGCCGCGCGCCTCAGAGGCTTGAAACCCTCCGGTGGACGCGTGGAGATTCTTCTCGAGCGCGGCCTCGCGGGGCACGAGGCGCTGGCGCAGCTCACCGCCAGCAAGCCCATTCGGGCGGGGCTCGAGGTTGACACCGCGGGCGGTACGGTGCGGGTGCTCGGGCGCGAGGATGAGCTGTGGCGCATCGCGCTGCCGGCTCCGGCGCTGGAAATCTTCGAACGCTGGGGCGAGGTGCCGCTGCCGCCCTACATCCGCCGGCGCGCCGATCACACGGACCGCGAGCGTTACCAGAGCATCTTTGCGCGCGAGCCCGGCGCGGTCGCCGCCCCGACCGCCAGCCTGCACTTCGACGAGCCGCTGCTCGCGGCGCTCACCGAACGCGGCGTGAACCGTGCGCACATCACCCTGCACGTCGGCGCGGGAACCTTCCAGCCGCTGCGCACCGAGAGCATCGCGGCGCACACCCTGCATGCCGAGCGCGCCCGGGTGAGCGCGGCGACCTGCGAAGCGATCGCGCGCACGCGCGCGTGCGGCGGCCGCGTGGTCGCCGTCGGCACCACGGTGGTGCGGGCACTCGAGTCCGCGGCCCTGTCCGCGAACGCCGCGGCGAGCGCGCCTGCCCCGGCTCCCTGGTCGGGGGACACGCGACTGTTCATCACACCGGGCTTCCGGTTTCAGGTGAGCGATGTGCTGCTGACCAACTTCCATCTGCCCGAGTCGACACTGCTCATGCTGGTGTGCGCCTTCGCCGGCTACCGCCAGGTGCTCGCCGCCTACGCGCACGCGCTGCGGGCGCGGTATCGGTTCTTCAGCTACGGGGACGCCATGCTGGTCATGCGGGAGCGCGCTTGAGGCCGACCTTCACCGTGCAGGCGAGCGATGGCGCCGCGCGCGCCGGCAGGCTCGTGACCGCTCACGGCGTGGTCGAGACCCCGGCATTCATGCCGGTCGGCACCTATGGCACGGTCAAGGCGATGACGCCCGAGGAGCTCGCAGGACTGGGCACCCAGATCATTCTCGCCAACACCTTCCACCTCATGCTGCGTCCCGGGGCGGCCATCGTCGCCGCGCATGGCGGGCTGCACCGTTTCATGCATTGGCAACAGCCGATCCTCACCGATTCCGGCGGCTTCCAGGTGTTCAGCCTGAAGAGCCTGCGTCGCATCACCGAGGAGGGGGTACGCTTTCGTTCGCCGCTCGACGGCCGCGAAGTGCGGCTCACCCCGGAAGACTCCATGGAGGTGCAGCTCGCGCTGCGCTCTGACATCGCCATGGCGCTGGATGATTGCACCGAACATCCGGCCACCGAGGCCGAGGCGCGCGAGTCGATGGAGCGCTCCATGCGCTGGGCGGCGCGCAGCCACGCTCACTACTACCGTGCCGACGCGCCGGATGCGCCCGGGGGACTGTTCGGGATCGTGCAGGGCGGCATGCACGCAGCGCTGCGCCTCGCCTCGCTCGAGGCGCTGCTGCGCCTCGACTGGCCGGGGCTGGCGGTCGGCGGGCTCGCGGTCGGGGAGTCCGAGGAGGAGCGCTTAGGAGTCCTCGAGTCGCTGGTACCGCACATGCCGGCGGGGCGGCCGCGTTATCTCATGGGCGTCGGCCGGCCCGAGGACATCGTGGCGGCCGTGATGCGCGGCATCGACCTGTTCGACTGCGTCATGCCGACGCGTCACGCCCGCAACGGTCACCTGTTCACTTCGACCGGGGTCATGAACATCCGCAACAGCCTCTACCAGGACGATCTCGCGCCGGTCGACCCCGCCTGCGACTGTTACACCTGCCGCCACTACACCCGTGCCTATCTGCGCCATCTCGACCGCTGCAAAGAGATCCTGGGCTCGCGGCTCAACACCATCCACAACCTGCATTTCTACCTGGGGCTGCTGCGCTCGCTGCGCGCCGCCATCGCCGCGGGCGATCTGGCGGGCTGGGCCCGGGGATTCCTCACGGGCCGGCGCACCGCCGGTGCTGTGGCATAATGCCGCCCTTTTCGCTGCCCGGACTGATACATGAATGCCCTGATACCCGCCGCCTGGGCGCAGGCGACACCCGGCGCCCCCGGCGGCCAGTTCCAGTTCGCGCTGCTCATGGCGGCGTTCATCGCGCTGTTTTATTTCATGCTGATCCGGCCGCAGCAGAAGCGCGCCAAGGAGCACCAGGCGCTGGTGTCGAAGCTCGCCGCCGGGGATGAGGTGGTGACCACCGGAGGGCTGCTCGGCCGGGTCACCGAAGTTGGCGACACCTTCGTGACGCTCGAGATCGCCGAGGGCGTGCGCGTCAAGGTGCAGAAGGTCCAGATCGCCCAGCTGATGCCCAAGGGCACCCTGAAAAGCGCCTGAACATGCTCGAATACGCACGCTGGAAATACATCCTGGTTGCGGCCGTGCTGCTGCTGGCCCTGGTGTTCGCGCTGCCGAACGTGTTCGGCGAAGACCCCGCGCTGCAGGTGGCGCGCAAGGACCATAACCCGGTGACCACCGAGGCCTCGCAGGCGGTGGAGACCTTCCTGCGGCAGCGCGCTATTCGCTTCAGCCGCAGCTACATCGACAGCGGGCGCCTGATGGTGCGCTTCGGCAACGTGCCCGACCAGCTGGCGGCGCGCGACGCCGTCAACGAGCAGCTCAAGGACACCTACATCACCGCGCTGTCGTTCGCGCCCCGCACGCCGGAGCTGCTGCGTGCGCTCGGGTTGCGCCCGATGCCGCTCGGGCTCGATCTGCGCGGTGGTCTGTATCTGCTCTACCAGGTCGACGTGGGCGCCGCGGTCAGCCAGGCGCTGGAGGGCTACGCGCAGGACGCGCGGCGCGCGCTCGCCGCCGCCAACATCCCGGTGAAGGACCTGACCACCGTCGCGCTGGGGAGCGAGCGGCCCAACGCCGTGCGCCTGGTGTTGCCTCCCGAAGCCGACGTCAATGCCGCGCG
>WNGI01008406.1_pt1 | contig 14827 bp, 14 predicted proteins | sample 5400621 | NCBI WGS metagenome assembly WNGI01 (sample SAMN13153374, study PRJNA577476) | soil metagenome | isolation source: 20 cm soil or saprolite under Garry oak tree replicate 1 | place: USA:California | collected 2016-06-15 | reverse complement strand
ATGCCGGGACGAGCTCGCCGGCAATTTCATCGACGTTCTCTTGCAAGACCTTCGGTTCGGTTTGCGCATGCTTAGGAAATCTCCCGGCTTTGCGGCCGTTGTTATCCTGACGGTTGCGCTCGGTATCGGAGCGACAACTGCGATTTTTAGCGTGGTAGACGCGACGTTGTTGCGTCCGCTGCCCTACTCGCAACCAGAGCAGCTGGTCGGTATCCAAGCCGATCTGCCCGGTGTCGGCGCACGGGATGTCGGAATATCGCAGCCCGAATGGAAGGATCTCCAGGAGTCCGGAATTTTCGAATACGTTTCGCCGACCTGGTTCGATGAAAATAATCTCACCGGCTCATCCCAACCGGCGCGGGTGCGGTTGCTTATTGTCGCGCCGAATTACTTTGCGCTGTTGGGGGTGGAACCGAAATTCGGTCGCGCTTTCGATCCGAATGATCACTCGCCTGGGTTCATTCCTGAAGTTGTGATCAGTGATGGGCTCTGGAAGCGCGCGTTCGGGAGCGATCCAAATATTCTGAGCAAGAGCGTGCGCATGGACACCGACTTGTATCGGATCGTCGGCGTTATGCCACCGGGATTTGATGCGCCGGGGCGAAACGCGGAAGAAAGAGATATCGAAGTCTGGGCGGCTACAAGTTTTTACGGCGTACCATTATCCGATCATCCGCCGAGGAATCGGCGCAATCTTCCGACTGCAATCGCCCGGTTCAAACCTGGACTGACAATTGCGGCGGCGCAAAGCCGAGTGGATGCGCTCATCGCATCTTTGCAGAAACAATTCGCGGCCGATTATCCGCTGCAAAACGCATGGACGGTTCGACTGGTGCCCCTTAAAGAGAGAGTAGTTGGGAATGTTCGCCAGTCGCTGGTTCTGCTCCTTGGTGCGGTCGGATTGGTTCTCTTGATTGGCTGTGTGAACGTTGCCAATCTTCTGCTTGCCCGTGCCAGCGCCCGCGGGCGCGAAATGGCGATCCGGCGCGCGCTCGGAGCACCGCAAGCGCGACTGACGCGACAGTTGTTGACCGAGAGTTTGCTGCTCTCTCTTTTCGGGGGAATCGCAGGTTTGGCGATTCTGTTCTCGTTGAAAGATTTTCTGCTCCACCTAGTTCCAGAGAATTTACCGCGACTTAATGAAATATCGATCAGCTGGAGCGTTTTACTTTTCGCTCTCATCGCTTCAGTCGTTTCCGGCGTGCTCTTCGGCCTGGCTCCAGCGTTGCAGGCTGGCCGACTGGATTTGAATCGTGCGCTCAAACAGGAAGGCCGCGTCTCAACCGGCTCGGGCGAATGTGCACGAACCCGGCGCGGTCTGGTGATTACTGAATTTGCGTTGTCGTTGGTGTTGATGATTGCTGCCGGTCTTCTCCTGCGGAGTTTCTGGGATCTACTGAACGTGCCGTTAGGATTCACTCCTCAAAGTGTGATCAGCGTTCGCACGAGATTGCCCGAGCCAAATGATCCGAATGTCGACAAATACAAAGCGGCTTCTCAGGAAGCGCCTTTTATACGGGAACTGATTCACCGATGCGCAATGTTGTCCGGTGTCGAAGAAGTGGCCATCGGAGATACGGCGTCTATTCCTTTAGATGAGAGTCTACGCGATCTAAAACTAATCTCGGAAGGCCAGTTCTTTTTCACGGTCGAGGGACGCGATGTTCAGAGCGATCACTCGACAGTGGTCGAACGGTCAAGCGTTTCGCCAGACTATTTTCATTTGCTGGCAATCCCGTTGCTGCGCGGCCGCTTGTTTAATGACTCGGATAGCGACAACACTCCGCAAGTCGCGCTCATCAATCAGGCAATGGCGCAGAGTTATTGGCCTAACGAAGATCCGTTGGGCAAGCGCTTCAAGGCGGCTAAAGCGGACGCTCCGTGGATTACGGTTGTGGGCGTGATCGCGAACGCAAGGACACAATCGCTCGCGCAAGCAGATCTGCCGCAAATCTATTTGGACTTATACCAGACCGGGGCCAAGCGTCTCGCGATACTTCTGCGCGGACATTTGCGCGCCGCTGCGATCGCAGATGCAGTGCGCGAGCAGGTGCAGTCTCTCGATCCAACGCTTCCGGTCTCCGGCGCGGAGACGCTCGACGAAACGGTTTCCGCGTCTCTCGCCCAGAGACGATTCTCGATGGAAATGATTACACTCTTTGCACTGACGGCATTGCTGCTTGCGGGACTCGGGATTTACGGAGTGATCTCCTACCTGGTGGCTGAGCGAACACAGGAGATCGGGATCCGCCTCGCACTTGGTGCGTCAAGGTCGAACATTCTCCGGATGGTTCTGCGTCAAGGATTGGGCCTCGCCATTGTGGGTGCTGCAGTTGGACTTGTTTGCGCACTGATCGTTTCGCACTTGATGGCAAGTCTGCTCTACGGCGTAAGGCCGACAGATCCTCCGACTTTCGTCGGTGTCGCTTTCCTCTTCATCGGAGTCGCGGTGCTTGCGTGCTATCTTCCCGCGCGCCGCGCCATGAAAGTGGATCCGATGGTTGCACTCCGTTATGAGTGAACTCGCGGGCCGCGATCGGTTTTTTCCAAATCGAGGAGCGCTAGTACGACTACGAATCCTTTTTTTGTCAGCGGTCATTATCTTTGCCGCGCTCGCTTCGGGCGAGCGCCCGAATAACGCCCCACGCATCGTTGACCTGAAGACGCCAGACGGCACTCTGTTGAAGGCAACTTACTTTGCCGCAGCCAAGCCCGGTCCCGGCGTGTTGCTGCTGCATCAGTCCAATCGGACTAGAAAATCCTGGGATCAACTAGCGGCGCAGCTTGCGGCAGCCGGAATCAACACGCTCACACTGGACCTGCGCGGGTTCGGTGAAAGCGGCAGCACGCGCCGGGAGAAGGAACCCCGGCGCGGCTGGCCTGACGATGTTGACGCCGCGCTCCAGTATTTGATTGCACAGCCAGGTGTGAATCGCGACATGATTGGTTTGGGAGGAGCAGGTTGGCTCGGTATTGATAATTCCGTTGACGCGGCGCGCCGGCATCCCACTGAAATAAAGTCGTTGGTCCTAATGTCGGGAGAGACTCTCCGTGATGGGCTGCAATTCCTGCATGAAGCTCGACAATTGCCCGAACTGTTCGTCTTCTCGGATGACGACGAATACCCGCCCACGCAAGATGCGATGAAGTTGCTCTACGTCACCGCCTTGGGCCCGAGCAAGAAGCTCGTGCACTACTCTGCGACGCAAGACGCGCCCTGGGTGTGGTACGAAACCTCCGATATCAGCAGGGTCCCGGCCACCGGCGGCCATGGAACGGATATGTTCCCAGTCCATCCGGAGTTGCCCGGGATCATCATGCATTGGTTCGTCACGACGCTGGTCAAAACGCCGGGCCACGCTCCCGCCGAAACGCTGGCAGCAGCGTCCATCCTGAACCAGCTACAAATACCCGGCGGAGCGACACAGGTGAGGCAGCAACTGCTCGAAGCACGAGGCAAAGATCCTCGGGCGCAGTTGTGGCCTGAAGTTGCCGTGGACATCATCGGAGCGGGTTATCAGCGCGAGGGCGACATAAAAAATGCGATCGAGATCTTCAAGCTCAACCTGCTGGCTTACCCCGATTCTGCCGACGCCCATTACAATCTTGCAGATGCTTACTTGGCCGATGGACAAAAAGAGCTTGCCCGGCAGTATGCCGAGAAGGCATTGGCGCTGCTCGATTCTCATGCTGCGCCGTTATCATCGTGGTCCGACACAGAGCAGCGGCGTGGTGAGATTCGTCACAGCGCGCAACAGACGCTCAAGAAGTTAAGTGGGGCCGTTGACTAAGGCAGAGGTCAGATTCTTCGGGAACCTTTGGCTGTAAAACGATTCCGCGGCTGCGGGAGGATTGGTCTCCTTGACGTGGAAACCAAATATACTAGCTTAGTTTCCAGAGTGTTAAAACCTAGCAGGATGTCAGCCAGTCAGGCACAGAACCTCTTAAGAAGAACGCAACCAGGCGCGCCTGACCGGAAACTCGTCGCAGCTTACGTGTTTCTTTCGCCGCGTCTGCGGCGTTGCCTGCGCGAGAAACAGATGCGTTGGAGTGCGCCAGGAGATCTGGCGCATCGCACCCAACGCCATCATCGTGATGTTCATCGTGATCAAACGTTACCGCCAGACATTGGATTAAAAAGAATGATCACAACAGAAAGGAACGGATTATGAAATCTCAAGCAAACCTTCATCAGGAATTACGACAAAAGATTCTCGGTTTGCCCGATGTGACGGAACGGCACAATGCGGGAATCCACGAAGACGCATTTTTTGTCGGACAGACAATGTTCATGCATATCCATGGCCACGGTCACTGCGACATTCGATTGTCGAAAGTTGATCAGGAGCGGGTTTTGGCGGAGGGCAAAGCCCGCCCGCATCGCTGGGCACCGGAGGTAGGATACGTCACGTTGATTGTGAAGAGGGAAGAAGATCTGGAGCGAGCGATGGAACTGATCCGGATGTCGCATCACTATTTCGCCGGCAAACACAACCCTTTGGGAACGGCATACAAATAAAACAAGGATCGTAACTAACAAGAAATAGGTTATGAAACTTTTTGTCATAGGTGCAACCGGTCGGACCGGGCGGGAGATTGTTCAGCAAGCTCTTGCAAGAGGTCATCATGTAACCGCGTTTGTTCGTTCACCTGAAAGCATGGCGATAAGAAATGAGCGACTGACCGTGCTCACGGGAAATGCCGTGGATGAAACGCAACTTTTTGAGGCAATGCAAAATCAGGATGCGGTCATTTCGGCACTCGGACCGCGCGAGCCTTTCAAACCGAGCTCAATTCTTCGCGACAGCGCACTCGCTACGACTCGGGCAATGCAACGTGCGGGTGTGAAACGGCTCGTCGTTCTTTCGGCAGCCGCGCATTTTCCCGGTATTCCGAATCGGATCGTCCGCTTCATCCTGCGAAAGCACATGCGTGATTCGCTCGCCATGGAAGAGATCGTGCAAGCCAGCGGTCTCGACTGGACGATCGCTCGTCCTCCGCGTCTCACTCAGAAAGAAGATGCGAGCTATCGAAGCCGGGAAGGCGCTGCTCCCAAGATGGGCTTCAGTATGGCCCGCAAAGCGGTCGCTGCATTCATGCTCGACGCGATCGAGCAGCAGAAACATTTTCAAAAAATCGTTGGCGTCGCGAAATAGCATCGGAATTCCTCATGTTTACCGCCTATATGATCCTCACTGTCATCGCCGCAGCCGCTAACGCGTTCTCGGCTACGCTCGACTTCATCTGCTATAAACAGGTCTTCATTAACATGGCCAAAGCGAGCGTGCCGGAATCGTGGATAACCACGCTTGGCACGCTCAAAGCAGCAGGGGCGTTTGGACTACTGGTTGGCATCGGCGTGCCACTGATCGGGGCAGCCGCGGCAGTCGGTCTCAGCCTGTTCTTTGTTGGTGCCATCATCACTCATCTGCGTGCACACGATTACTCGTTCGGTCTGGCGATCGTGCTCCTCCTGCTGGCCATGGCCGCGCTGGTATTGCGACTGGCCTCGTCATGAGCGGCACGACCTGCAGCACGCAAACGTTGCGGCCAAAACAGTCGTGCCCGCTCTATCGGGGCGGAGCCGGCACGGCGGAAGAGCGCCGTGGCGACAATCGCTTCGTCACGCAAAGCTCGTGAGCTCATCGAAAACGCGGAGTTTACGTGAAGTAGCCACCTCGCTCTGTCGAGGCGGAGCCGGCCCCTTTGGGAGCGTGTGGTGCTCACTTGATGGTTGAGAGGTGATCGATCGGCCCAGCGCTTCAGCGCCGGGGCGCTGATGAGCAGGAGTTGCGGATGGGACAGATGAAGCCTGTTTGCGTCCGATTGAGTTGCGCCTTCCGTTCAAGTAATGCAAGCGATACCGGTAAATGATAGGATTCTTTGTTTGGGGCTGACATGGAACGTCGTTTGAGTGCCATCCTTGCCGCTGACGTAGTCGGCTACAGCCGCCTGGTGGGCGAGAATGAAGCTGGTACGCTCGAAGCGCTCAAAGCCGTGCGAGCGGATTTTGTGGATAGCAAGATTACGCAGCAACAAGGGCGCATTGTGAAGCTGACCGGTGACGGTATGCTGGTGGAATTCCGCAGCGTAGTAAACGCGGCCAGGTGCGCGGCGGAAATTCAGCGCGGGATGCGCGATCGGAACGCCGATTTGCCGCAGGATCGCCGCATCGAATTCCGCATCGGCGTGAATCTGGGCGATGTGATCGTAGAAGGCGAGGACATCTTCGGCGACGGCGTCAATGTTGCAGCGCGCCTGGAGAGCATCGCGGAGCCCGGCGGGATTACCGTTTCACACTCCGTCCGCGACCATATTGGCAATCGGCTCGATCTGGTCTTCGAAGTTTGGGCGAGCAAAGTTTGAAGAATATCGCGAGGCCCATTCGTGTTTACAGCGTCGCATTGGAGAATGCAGCCAATCAAAATCCAGTGTCGATGAAGGAGGAGCGACCCTCGATTGCCATTTTGCCGTTTAACAACATGAGCGGCGACGCGGAGCAGGAGTATTTCAGTGATGGCATTACCGAGGACATCATCACTGACTTATCCAAGATCTCCGGCCTGTTCGTTGTCGCGCGCCACACTGCCTTTACCTACAAAAATAAGCCTGTGAAAGTGGAGCAGGTGGGGCGGGAACTTGGCGTTGCTTTTGTCTTGGAAGGAAGCGTGCGGAAAGCCGGAGCGCGCGTGCGGGTAACTGGCCAGCTGGTTAGCAGCAAGGACGGCGGCCATGTCTGGGCGGAGCGCTTCGATCGCGACCTTACCGATATCTTCGCCATTCAGGACGAAATCACCCACGCCATCGTCGAGCAATTAAAGGTTAAGCTGCTGCCGCAGGAGAAGAAGTCGATCGGGCAGGTGCCAACGGAAAATATTGAAGCTTATACCTATTACCTGAGAGGCCGGGACTTTCTGCATCGACGCTCGAAACGCTACTTCCAGCTGGCGCGGCGAATGTTCGCCAAGGCAGTGGAGTTAGACCCTAACTACGCACGGGCTTACGCCGGAATGGCCGATTGCGATTCGTTCCTCTACATGACCTATCACGTGGATGTGTCGATTGATGGCATTCTGGTCACAACCGAGAAGGCCCTTGCCTTAGATCCGAAGCTCGCCGAAGCGCATGCGTCCCGAGGGGTGGCATTCTCGGCTGGGCAACGATATGACGAAGCGAAGGTCGAGTTTGAACAGGCCATAGCGCTCAATCCCAACTCATTCGAGGCGCATTATTTCTACGCTCGTTCTAGTTTCGCACAGGGCAAAATTGAGCAAGCAATCGCGCTGTTCGAACGCGCGGTCGAGATCAGACCGGACGATTACCAAATCCCGTGCCTATTGGTTGGAATCTACAGGTCGCTTGGTCGTGAGGAGGACGCCAAAGATGCGGCAAGGAGAGGAAGCGAACTGGCCGAGCGTGAACTTGCGCGTCATCCCGAGGATTCGAGGCCGGCCCAACTAGGCGCTGGTGCACTCTTTGAACTAGGCGAAAAAGAACGGGCGAGGGAATGGACTGTCCGCGCCATGGCGATTGATCCGGACGATCCCGTTGCGCAGTATAATGCGGCATGCAGTTATTCAAGGTTAGGCGACACTGACCTGGCTCTCGATTTGCTCGAGCGATGTCTTCCGAACCTCGGTCACGAAAAGGTGAACTGGTCCAAGTACGATTCTGAATTGGACCCGGTCCGCAGCAACCCACGTTACCAGACGATAATGGAAGCACTCGGATGAATGGAAGGGTGCGATGCCGTCATAGGTTGTCGAAGTCAGAATCGATTCAATCTCTAAGGAATGCAGGAATCCCAGACGAAATTAACAGGACAAAATCATTTCCTGCGCTCCAGATTTCCTTAGCTGCTTTTCAGCCCGGCCGATTGCGGTCTTAGGGAATAATATTGGCTATTTCGAGGAATCACCCTAGCACGGGCGAAGATCAACTCATGGACATTCTCCAGGCTACTGGAAACACATCGATGGTTCGAGCGGCCCTGAAACGGACGTCACTCAGACACAGCTCAGGAAACATACGGACCTAATTTAGTAACTCGACAGGATCGCCTTTTCGCAACATGCCTTCAACCATCACGGCCCCATAGACACCGGCCATGCCACTGTGAGCTTGCGCAACCTGTTTCAAAATCGCCGGCGTTTTTTCTGCAGTATCGGGATCCAGTGTGATCATCATGCAGCGCGGATCGCGTTCCAACACTGAGACGATTACTTTGGATCCGATGCGCAAGGAGTGGCCGACAAACTTGTCCTCGGCGAAGCCATCGGGGGAGGACAAATCCAAATAAACGTTTGCCCGGAACCGTCGTTTATCCACGGGAGTGCCAGTTTCTGCGCCAAGTTCTCGGGCCGATTGCAGCGCAAAAATCGACAAAGGCCGGCAATCAGTCATGGCCCGGTCGGAGCGAAGCAATGTGAGTTGGTGCTGCTGGTCGATACCAGCGCGAAGCGAATCAATCAATGCGGGGTTATCAATCGCGAGAGTTTCTCCACTTGGTGTTTCGACATCGAGCATGAGATCCCCTGAGTCGGCGCAAAGGGGAGTTGCCCCCGAGTTCTCCGCTTCAATCAAATTAACCGGACGCGCCGCTTTGTCCGGACGACGAAACCGAGGCCGGTATCGTATCATCTGCCGCTGCTCCCGGCCGGTGAAATACGGAAACCCCTTTGGACTGGCCGGGCTCGTGAACGCAAAGAGGCGGTCGCCGTAAACTCCGGCGTAGCCGGCGAACATCTCATCCAACTCTTCGCCGCGCATGCTTTTCACCGGGTAACGCCAAAGGCTTTCCACTGTTCCGACGATGTTCATTTGGCCGCGGGTTTTTCTAAGAAGACCAAGTTCGTGCAACGAAAGCGAGTTTATTTAGGGACGCGGACCGAGCCAATCTCTGAGGAATCCAGGAATCCGAGACAGAATTTAACAGGGATTGACAATCCAGAGCATCATTTCCGGGATTCTTGATTTCCTTATCTATTTCTCAGCCAGCCTGATTACGGTCATAAGGAATAATATCATCCCACTCGTTAGCCGAGGAGCGGGCGACAAAGGCGACAACCGGTTCGGTGTCGCTCATGTTGAAGACTTCATGCGGCACACCCGGTTTAATGTAAATGAAATCGCCGGCTTCGTTCTCCAACACGTGCTTGAGTCCCGGTCCGAATTCGTGGCGCACTTTTCCTTGCAGGATGTAAAGAATCAGCTCGAAGCCGACATGGTTTGGATGTTGTCTTTGCCATTATTCATGACAGTGATCTTGATTCTAATCCTCCCAGATTACGGCGTTAAGGCAGGTTTTTACACTAATAGCTAATCAATGCTTAGATATGATCACATTAAGAACGCCTCAACAGAGTGAGGCGGCTACAGTTGCTTGCAACCGCGTTCTGTCGCCCCTGTAACACTGCTCTCGAGACTCGAGCGAACAGGACCTGCACCGGCAAAAGATAGAACCGGCCCACTGAAAATGTCGAAGGATCCGAGCCAAACTAGCATCCAAATTCATTGTCATCTTGTAAATCTTGTCTGATCTTCTTCCTGAATTCCCGATTCCTAATTGAACCTCCCGCTAATTATCGAGCGCCAAAAATTTCGTTCGCCGGCTGTGACACCACAAGCATTGGCATGGGACGGCCACCAACTCTGGATGGGTTCGCGCGATCTGCGTCGGATATATGGCATCGATGTCAAAACGTGGACCGTTTTTCGAGAAGCCGAGCCTCCCGGAATTCCGTGGGCGGCGGTGGCAACGAATGGCAGCTTGCGATTCACTATCGGCGAAGGTCCGGATGACGATCGCTACATTCGCCGATTTATTCCCGACGTGGGATTCTCGGAGAAGGACCGAATCGCGTGTCCGGAGTTTACGGGTTCCTACCTCAGTCATGATGGCGAGCACCTTTATCTAAGTCAGTGGTATAAACATCGAATGCTGAAGCTCGACGCGGACGGCAAGATTATCCGCAAGATCGACATTGGGGCGGAGATCAGCGGGCATGTCTTTATCGACGATTTGATTTACGTCTTGCGCGGAACGGAGCAGAACGGCGAGAGCTGGACGATTGCGCGCCTTGATCCGCGGCAGGAAACACCTGAACTCGAAGATATCGCCATCGTGCCGTTCGCGTGTCGGTCGCTTACCTTCGATGGTGAACATTTCTGGACGAACCATCGTGCCGCGAACGAGGTCATCTCGTTCGCCTTACCAAATTGACATGCCACTGAGCTGGCGGACCCATCCGGCCGTTAACAAGAATATCGAGACTACGGATGCGATGAGGAAAGAATTAACAATCCCGCAGCCGATAGCCACCTTCATTCGAGCAATCAACAAGCGTGATGCCGACGGGTTCCTCTCCAGCTTCACGCCCGACGCTGTGGTAACAGACGTGGGACGAGAGTTTCGCGGCTCCGCTGCGGTTAGGCAATGGGCGGAGCAGGAGATCTTCAGCGTGAATGTCACACTTGATGTAATCGATGTGGCTGAGCGCGATGGGCAGACTGTCGTCACCGTGAAGGTTGACGGCACCTTTGACAAAACCGGGCTTCCCGATCCGCTCTTGCTCAATCACAATTTCACCGTGGAAGGTGGCAAGATTGCCGCGTTCAGCAGTCGCTTGGCTGGCGAGGAACGCGGAGCTTAACAATTTTCATCTGGGTCAGGGAGATCCGCTGAGGACAGCGGACGCTACAAACATTCGCCGGGCGCCTTCAGAACCTCAACCCATTCAACACGCGCCCAGTTCGCGGCTGAGGACGCCTTTTCTGGAGGCTCATGCGAGTTCTTCTGATTCAACGCGAGGACGCCACATTGGTTTTCGTTATTGGCCAGAGCGGTCATCATTGGCGCCGGGCGTTTGGCTAGGTCGCTCCTTTCGGACGCAGGAGAAGACGTGTATTGATAGGGATGTCGGATCCACGAAATGTTGCCCACGCCAAGAAAGTTACTCAGGAGAAACATCATCAAGAGGCAAAGCGCGTCGCAAAGCCACGGAAAGATAAAGAGAGGCCGGTTCTACAACAGAATCAGCCTGCCGAAGCCGCACCAACTTCGGCAAGCCCCAACGTGCCGAAAGAAATGCCGAAGCCCGGTGATCTAGAAAAGTCTCTCGCCGTTCTCTCCAAACTTAAGGAGATGGAATTTCATTCTCGCGCTAACATCGAGACGCTGGCCGAACTCACTTTAACCCTCGAAGAGGAACTAAAACAACGGGAGTTTTCCGATCCAATTGGCGCTGTCTATTCGGCGCAGGACGCCTTTCATTCAAAGATCGCAGGCTTGATCGAGGCTTATCAAACGAAATGCGACGCCCTTAAATCGCCTGCGTGAGCTATTGAGTCGTTGCACTTTTATTCACGCCATGTGCAGCCGTGTATCTTTGCTTTTCGTCTTTCTCGTGGCTGGTCTTGCACCGGCGTTGAACGCGCAGGCCGGTGACCTGACTTTCACCGGCAGGACGGGAACGCACCTGTTGGAACTCTTCACCTCGGAAGGCTGCAGCAGTTGTCCACCGGCGGAGACGTGGTTGGGAAGACTGAAAAGCGATGGACGGCTGTGGCAGGATTTCGTCCCGATCGCGTTTCATGTCGATTACTGGGATCGCTTGGGATGGAAAGATCGTTTCGCCCAGTCCGAATGGACGCAGCGTCAGCGCGCTTACGCTAACAAATGGGGCAGTTCTTCGCTTTACACGCCTGGCTTCGTTCTGGATGGACGCGAGTGGCAGGATTGGTCGGGCAACGTTTCATTCCCAACGCGAGAGAATGCGGGATTGCTCGCTGCGACCGTGAACGGCAACCTCGTCACGATGACGTTCCAAGCGGCAGGGAAGTTTACCGGAGGTTCAGCGCACGTGGCGTGGCTCGGCTTCAATCTTTCATCTGATGTAAGAGCGGGCGAAAACGCGGGTCGTTCCCTCCGTCACGATTTCGTGGTAATGCGCCATGCGACGGGGCCGCTCGTGCACAATGGTAATGGACTATGGAAGACGGAGCTCAACTCGAGTGGGGCTAAAGACGACGCCGGCGCAATCGCCTGCTGGATCGAAACCGATGGCGTTCCCATCCAAGCAATTGGCGGGTGGCTGCCGGAGTATCGAAAGAGCTGAGCTGCGACTCTTCTCCATGTTGTAGCGAGTGAATATTCGGAGAGACAGCCTCCGGGCCGTCCTAAAGGAATGGACGAGACGGAGCTCGTCCCTCCGGAAGTTCGCGGTGCTGACTCAATTCAGGCTTTTCCGCCGAAGGTGACGTGGTCGTCCAGGTCGAGTAAATCAAACCAGGTCTTGAGATCCTCGCGAGTCTTACTGAATTGACCAACATGTTTGGTAAAGAACTCGAGAGTTTCGGCATCGCTGTCCGGACCGCGCTCGCTGAAATACATGCTCCATTGCTGGATCTCCCATGGCGTGCGTTTATTCGAAGCGTTTTGTTCAATCCACGTTAGCATCTCGCCGTCGCCTTTGCCCGTGGCGAGCTCGGCCTTCAATGCCTCCGGCGTTATCCCGGTAAAACGAAACCAGTGATAATCGGCCGGATTGTTGTATTTGAATTCACCCGCAGTGCCCGCCAGTTCAGCGCGACCCTTATCAAGAATGCGGGCGAGAACCACGTAGCCGCCAAGACGCACTCGCGGACTTCGAGGCGGACGTTGTGTCAGATTGGGCGCATGATTCGTGATTGCACAACTTATCAGCGGATAGCTACCTCTGCGCAGGGAAACGACCGAAGGAATTTGCGTGCTTGTCTCGATCGATCCGCCTAGCCTCGATGGCGTAAACGTACTCCTGAAAGGAGGATTTATCATGCCGTTGTTGAAGCCTGACCCGACGTTTTATCCGTCTCCGCGGATGGCCGCGCAGGGGCCGGCGGAGAAGCTGGCCTACGTCGCGGCTTTAAACCCGCCTGCAAACCGAAATAACGACGCCATGCTGGTCGTGGATGTCGATCCCGGCTCTTCTACCTACAGCCAGGAAGTTGGACGATGCACACTGACGAACTTTGGCGATGAATTACATCACTTTGGTTGGAACGCCTGCAGCTCCGCGCTCTGCCCTTATGCGCCACACCCGCACGTGGAACGACGCTATCTCGTCGTGCCTGGCATCCGTTCCTCGCGCCTCTACGTGATCGATATCAAGCCCGACTCGCGCAAACCGCAGATCGTCCGCACGATTGAACCCGAGGAAGTGGCGAAACGCGCCGGCTATTCACGGCCGCACACCGTGCACTGCGGACCCGAGGGAATCTATGTCAGCGCGCTTGGCTCTCCCTCGGGCGACGGGCCAGGAGGCATTTTCCTGCTGGATCATTTCAGCTTTGACGTGCTCGGACAATGGGAAGTAGATCGGGGCGACCAATATCTTCACTACGATTTTTGGTGGCACCTCCTGCATGACACACTTCTGAGCACGGAATGGGCGACACCGAAGATGATTGAGAACGGTCTCCAGCCAGACCTGTTGATGAAATCCGAGTACGGTCACCGGATGCATGTTTGGGATCTACGCCGGAGAAGGATTACGGACACGCTCGATCTCGGTAAGGAATATCAGATGGTTCTGGAAATGCGGCCCGCGCACGACCCAAGAAAGACTTATGGTTTCGTCGGCGTGGTTGTCTCCCTAAAGGATCTGTCCGCGTCGATCTGGGTGTGGCATCGGCCAAATGGCGCGTGGGAAATCAAAAAAGTCATCGATATTCCGGCGGAGCCGGCTGAACCAGATCTGTTGCCGCCGGCACTAAAGGATTTCAAGGCCGTTCCACCTCTCGTTACTGATATAGCGCTCTCGATTGACGACCGGTTTCTCTATGTCTCCTGTTGGGGGACGGGCGAGATGCGCCAGTATGATGTTTCTGATCCGTTCAACCCGAAACTGAGCGGTTCCGTCCATATCGGCGGCATTGTTCGTCGAGCGCCGCATCCAAAACATCCCGAGCGGAAATTGCGTGGTGGACCCCAGATGGTCGAGGTAAGTCGTGATGGTCGGCGCGTCTATTTCACTAACTCGCTTTATGCGGCTTGGGATGAGCAGTTTTATCCGGAAGGTGTCGGCAACTGGATGGTGAAACTCGACACTGCGCCCAAGGGTGGGATTGAGTTCGATCCCAAATTCTTCTTCGAAACGAAAGAATATCGCCTACACCAAATTCGCTTGGAAGGCGGCGACGCTTCGTCGGACTCCTATTGCTTTCCTTAAAGAAACGGGCTGGCAACTGGTTGCGAGATAGAAAGAAAACGTCGGCGCGCTGTCGATGATTACTATCTTGCCCTGGCTGGTCCTGTTCGGATTGGGAGCGTTCCACGGAATTAATCCCGGAATGGGATGGTTGTTTGCTGTTTGCCTTGGGCTACAAGAACGCCAGCGCAAAGCGGTGCTTTCCGCGCTGCCGCCCATTGCGCTTGGACATGCGTTATCCGTGGGTCTGATCGTGGCTCTCGTTGCGGTGCTGCGAAACAATCTACAGCCGCGCGTCCTTAGATATTCAGCCGCGGCAATTCTTATTTTGTACGGCGTATTTCGCCTCGTGCGGGCGCGACATCCCCGCTGGGTCGGCATGAGGGTGGGATTTGGCGATCTCACCCTGTGGTCCTTTTTGATGGCATCGGCCCACGGAGCTGGATTGATGCTGATTCCGGTATTCCTGGCAACGACTTCGTCCGATCCTCACGTCGCCATGGCCCATCACCAGGCGAGTGGATCTCATGCTTCACATTTTCCTGTTATCGCCGGTCCAGAGTTGCTGACCGCGGCCGTCGTCGTTCACACGCTCGGCCATTTACTCGTCGCCGGGCTGGTGGCTTTAGTGGTTTATGAAA
>WNGI01002970.1_pt1 | contig 14832 bp, 19 predicted proteins | sample 5400621 | NCBI WGS metagenome assembly WNGI01 (sample SAMN13153374, study PRJNA577476) | soil metagenome | isolation source: 20 cm soil or saprolite under Garry oak tree replicate 1 | place: USA:California | collected 2016-06-15 | reverse complement strand
CCCGTCGATCGGCGTCGCGGCACGCTCCGGGTACGTCAGGGCGTACGAAATCGGGACGCGCATGTCCGGGTACCCGAGGTGCGCGAGCGAGGCGCCGTCGCGGAAGCGAACGATCGCGTGGACGACCGAGGTCAGGTGGACTACGACCTCGATAAGCTCGTATGGGAGCCGAATAGGAAGTGCGCCTCGATCAGCTCGAGGCCCTTGTTCGCGAGCGTGGCCGAATCGATGGTGATCTTCGGGCCCATGTTCCACGTCGGGTGGGCGAGCGCGTCGGCGCGGGTCACGTCCGCGAGTTGCTCGCGCGTTCGGCCGCGAAACGGGCCGCCCGAGGCCGTGAGGACGATCGAGCTCACCGACTCGAGGCGGCGGCCCTCCAGGCACTGGAAGACCCCGGAGTGCTCGCTGTCGACCGGTAGGAGGAGCCCTCCGCCCCGCTCCCGCGCATCGAGCGCGAGCTCGCCGGCAGCGACGAGGCTCTCCTTGTTGGCCAGCGCGAGCGTGATGCCCCGCTCGAGCGCCCAGAGTGTGGCTGGGAGGCCCGCGAAGCCCACGACGGCGTTCAGGACGATGTCCGGCTCGGCCAGGTCCAGCAGGGACGTGAGATCGCCGCCGACCTGCGCGTGCTCCACGCCGCGTTCGGAGGCCAGCAGGTCGAGGTCGCTCGAGCCGGACGCGAGCGCGCACACCTCGAGCTCGTCGTTGTCGTCGATGATGTCGAGCGCCTGACGCCCGATCGACCCCGTGGCGCCGAGTACCGCAATTCGCTTCACGCCTGAAATTGTAGGCGGGCACCGTCGAAGTGGCGGAGCTGTCCGCGTCGCGGTTCGCACCGCTGCGCGGCGCTCACTTTTCGGCTACGCCGAAAAGGCCTACAGCTGGCCGACTGCCGCCACCACGTAGTACGCGGCGACCCAGGCAAAGAGGAGCGCGTCGATCCGGTCGAGAACGCCGCCGTGGCCCCCGAGCAGACGTCCCGAGTCCTTCACGTCCGCGTCGCGCTTGAGCGCAGACTCGAACAGGTCGCCGAGCGGAGCCGCGATCGCGATTGCCAGTCCGAGCACCAACGATTCCGGGATCGAGAGGAAGCCCTGCTTGTAGAGCGCGATGAAGGCGACGGCGATCGTCGCCACCGTTCCGGCCGCGAGCCCTTCCCACGTCTTCCCGGGCGAGACGATCGGCGCCATCTTGTGCCGCCCGAAGACGAGCCCGATGAAGTACGCGGCGGCGTCGCCGGCCCAGACCGCCAGCACGACGGTGTACAGGGCGAGCACCCCGTGCTCGTCGATGTCCCGGAGCAGCAGGGCGTAGGCGAGGCCCAGACCGATCCACCCCACTCCGAGCACCGTCACCCCGACCGACGACGCCGAGGCCGCGCCCTTGAAGACGAACGCGAACGCCAGCGTGGCTAACACGCCCGCCAACGCCCAGTTCGTGCCGCCGAGCTCCGCACCGAGCAGGGTGGCGATCGCGCCGAGATAGCCGGCGAGGACGACCGGGCGCAGCGTTCGCGTCATCCAGTACAGCTCGTGGAGCGCGACCAGCGCGGCGACGATCGCGAGCCCGAACAGCGGCCAGTCGCCGAGGTACATCAGCCACAGGACGAGCGGGATCCCCGCCGCCGAGATCAGGATCCGGGACCAGAACGAGCTCATCGCCCGCCGAACCGCCGCTGCCGTCCCGCATAGGCGGCCACCGCCTGCCGCAGCTCGTCCTCCCCGAAGTCCGGCCAGAGCGTATCCACGAAGAAGAACTCCGAGTACGCCAGTTGCCAGAGGAGGAAGTTGGACATCCGCAGCTCCCCGGAGGTCCTGATCACGAGGTCGGGATCGAGCATGTCCGGGGCGTACAAGTAAACAGCGAACACGTCCTCGTCGACCTCTTCAGCGCGCAGGCCCGCCGCGATCATCGCCCGCGCAGCGTCCGCGAGCTCCGCACGTCCGCCGTAGTCGAAGGCGATCCAGAGCTGGAGCACGTCACGCCCCGCGGTCTCGAGCTCGAGCGCCTCCATCCGCTCCTGGAGTGACTCCGGCGCACGGTCCCGCCGTCCGATGAAGCGCGTGCGCACGCCCTGCTCGGCCAGGTCCGGAAGCTCGCGGTCGATCGTCTCGTGGAAGATCTCCATCAGCGAGTCCACCTCGGGCGGCGGGCGGAGCCAGTTCTCGGTCGAGAACGCGTACACGGTGAGCGACTCGATGCCGAGGTCGATCGCCGCCTCCACGGTCCGGCGGAGCGCCCGGGTCCCCTCGCGATGCCCGGCCTCGACGGGCAGCCCGCGCGCCTCCGCCCAGCGGCCGTTCCCGTCCAGGATGATCGCGACGGATCGCGGAACTTCGCCCGGCGAGACCTCTGGCGGGCGACGAAAAGCGCCGCGAATCCGCTCGAGCAGGGTCAGACCTCGGTTATTTCGGCTTCCTTGCGCGTCAGGAGGTCGTCGATCCGGCTGGTGTGATCGTCGGTGAGCTTCTGGACGCGCTCCTCTGCCCGGCGCTCGTCGTCCTCGCCGACCCCGCCGTTCGTCTTGAGCTCCTTGAGATGCTTGTCCGCGTCTCGGCGGACGTTGCGGATCGCGATCTTCCCGTCCTCCGCGATCTGGCGGACGATCTTGACGAGCTCCTTGCGACGGTCTTCGGTCAGCTGCGGGATCGGCAGGCGGATCACCTTGCCGTCGTTCGACGGCGTGAGGCCGAGCTCGGACTCCTGGATCGCGCGCTCGATCTCCTTGATCGAGCTGGGGTCGAACGGCTGCACGGTCAGCATGCGCGGCTCGGGAACGTTGATCGTCGCCAGCTGCTTGAGAGGCGTGCTCTGGCCGTAGTAGTCGACGTTGATCCGGTCGAGCAGCGCCGCCGACGCACGGCCCGTGCGGACGGTGTTGAACTCGACCTGGGTCGACTCGACCGACTTGTCCATGCGCCGCTCGGCGTCCTGCACGAGATCGTCGATGCCGTTCACGCGTTGTGCTCCTTCCAGTCGTGCCGACGAGCTTCTGGGTCGCGAGCACCAAGCCAGAGGCCGCGCTCGCTCGCGGCCAAGGCTACAAGCCTTGGCAAGAGCGAGAGTGGGTTCTGGCGCCGCGTGATCGCGGGCCAGAGGCCGTCATGTACGGCTGGATGGAGCACTACTCCTTGTCCGGGGTTCGGATGATTGTGCCGACCTTCTCACCTGTGAGCACGCGCTTGATGTTCCCGTCCACCAGCTCGAAGACGTAGATCGGGAGCCCGTTCTCCATGCAGAGCGAGAGCGCGGTCACGTCCATCACCTCGAGCCCGCGCTCGATCGCCTCCAGATGCGTGAGCTCCGGGAGGAGCTCGGCGGCGGGCTCGACCCGGGGATCGGCGTCGTAGACGCCGTCGACGCCGTTCTTGGCCATCAGGATTGCGTCCGCACCGACCTCGAGCGCACGCAGGGCAGCTGCGGTGTCGGTCGTGAAGAACGGATTGCCGGTCCCGGCGGCGAAGATCACGATCCGCCCCTTCTCCAGATGGCGGATTCCGCGGCGCCGGATGTACGGCTCGGCCACCTCGGCCACGCCGATCGCGGACAGGATGCGCGTGTGCGCCCCGAGCCGCTCCAGGACGTCCTGGAGTGCGAGCGCGTTGAGGAGCGTTGCGAGCATTCCGGCGTAGTCGGCCGTCGCCCGGTCCATGCCCTCGGCCGCCGCGGCCATGCCGCGGTAGATGTTCCCAGCGCCGACGACGATCCCGATCTCGACGCCGGTCTTCTGGCAGTCGACGATCTCCTCTGCGATCGCCTCGATGCGCGGGAGCTCGAGGCCAAACTCCTTGTCGCCCATCAGCGCCTCGCCGGAGAGCTTGAGCAGGATGCGGTCGAACGCGGCTGTGCTCTCGGTCTCCGTGACCGCGCTCTCCTCTTCGGAGACTGTCACTCCGCGAGGGCGTAGCGCTCGAACTCGAGCACTTTCAGCCCTTCCTCCTCGAGCGCCTGCGCGACCGTCTTCTTCGGCTCGTGGATCCACGGCTGCTCCGCGAGGACGTTCTCGGCGAAGAAGCGCTTGCCGAGCATGCCCTCGACGATCTTCGGACGCGCCTGCTCCGGCTTGGACTCGACCTCGGGGAGCTTCTCGTAGATCTCCCGCTCCTTCGCGATTTCGTTCTCCGGCACGTCGTCGCGTGTCGCGTAGCGAGGGGCGGCGAACGCGATGTGCATCGCGAGCCTGCGCGCCGCCTCCGGCGAGCCGTCGGCCTTGACGAGGACGCCGATCTTGTGCGCCGGCGGATGGACGTAAGCGGCGATCGCCTCGCCGTTTCCACTTTCGAAGCGTGCCGCGCCGCGGACGAGGACGTTCTCGCCGATCTTGCCGACGAGCTCCTTGCGCTCGTCCTCGAGCGACTCGATTGCCTCCGGGCCGTTCTCGTCGACCGCGTCGAGCACCTTCTCGGCGAACGCCCGGAACTCATCGTTCTTCGAGACCGGCTCGGTCTCGGAGCCGATCGCGACGATCGTGCCCTTCGAGTCGTCCAGGCGGGTGAGGACGACGCCTTCCGGCGTCTCGTTTCCGGCGCGCTTGCCGGCGGAGGCCATGCCGCGCTCGCGCAGGAGCTGCTTCGCGGCCTCGAGGTCGCCGTCGGCGTCCACGAGGGCGCGCTTGGTGTCCATCATCGGCGCGCCGGTCATCTCGCGCAATTCCCTGACCATGTCTGCCGTGACCTCGGTCATTCGGCGGGCACCTCCTCCGTGGGAGCGGTCTCCTCGACGGCCGCAGCCTCTTCGGCAGGAGCGGGCTCCTCGACGGCCGGAGTCTCCTCCGCTGGAGCGGGCTCCTCGACGGCCGGAGCCTCACCCGCAGGAGCGGGCTCCTCGACGGCCGATGCCTCCTCCGCAGCGGGCTCGGCTGGGGCGTCCTGCTCAGGTGGCGCTTGTTCCTGGAACTCCTCCGGCTTGACCTTCTGCTTGCCCGCCTCGATCGCGTCAGCGATCGTCCGGATGACGAGGTCGCACGACTTGATGGCGTCGTCGTTGCCCGGGATGACGTAGTCGGCCTCGTCCGGGTCGCAGTTCGTGTCCACGAGCGCGACGACGGGCAGCCCGAGGCGGTGGGCCTCACGCACCGCGATCGCCTCCTTGCGCAGGTCGACGACGAGCAGCGCGTCCGGCTGGCGCTTCATGTCGGCGACGCCTCCGAGATGGCTCTCGAGGCGCTCCAGCTCGGCGAGCATCGAGATCCGCTCCTTCGGCGGCAGCAGCTCGAGCTGGCCCTCGTCCTTGAGCCGGCGCAATTCGTGCAAGCGGTCGATCCGAGCCGAGATCGTGCGCCAGTTGGTGAGCAGGCCGCCCAGCCAGCGGTGGTTGACGTACGGCATCGCGACCTGCTTGGCGTGCTCCTCGATCGAGTCCTGGGCCTGCTTCTTCGTGCCGACGAACAGCACCGTGCCGCCCCGCTCGGAGAGGTTCCGCGCGAAGGCGGCCGCCTCCTCCAGGAGCTGGAGCGTCTGCTCGAGGTTGATGATGTAGATCCCGCCGCGCTCGCCGAAGATGAAGCGGCGCATCTTGGGATCCCAGCGACGCGTCTGGTGCCCGAAATGCACTCCGGACTCCAGCAGCTCTCGCATGGTGACGACTGCCACGACTTGCCTCCTAGGGTTGTTTTCGATGCAGCCGGCGGCGGCGGATGGAACCACTGTTACAGCGGCACCACCATCCACCCTCCCGCCGGGACGGGGTTACAGAACGGCTGGAAGTCTAGCCTGTCCCCCTCAATTGGCCGAGATACGCGGCCAGATCGTCGGGCAGCGGCGACTCGATGTCGATCTTCTCGCCCGTGAACGGATGCTCGAACGCGAGCCGGTTCGCGTGCAGGAACTGGCGCTCGAGCGCCTTGTCCGGCACGCCGTAGACGCGGTCCCCGAGGACGGGGAGGTCGATCGCGGCCAGGTGGACGCGGATCTGGTGCGTACGGCCTGTCTCCAGCCTGACGTTCAGCAGCGCGTAGGCGCCGAGGAGCTCGTCGACCTCGAAGTGCGTGACCGCTTCGCGCGGCGAGTCGGTGTCGAGCGAGCGACGGGTCGGCTCGTCACGGTCGCGGCCGATCGGCGCGTCGATCCGCCCGCGCCACGAGCGCGGATGGCCCCGGACGAGCGCGATGTAGCGCCGCTCGAGCTCTCGCTTCCGAACGAGCTCCTGGAGTCGCTCGTGGGCCTCGTCCGAGCGGGCCACGACGAGCAGACCCGAGGTATCGCGGTCGAGCCGGTGGACGATTCCGGGCCGGTCCTCGTCCCCGCCGGCGGTCCGGCCCGCGAGCCCGTGGACGAGTGTCCCGGTCGCGTGGCCGGCGCCTGGATGGACGACGACGCCCGCCGGCTTGTCCACGACAAGCAGGTACTCGTCCTCGTAGGCGACGCGGAGCTCGACGTCCTCGGGCACGATCTCGCGTGCCGGCTCCGGGGGGACCTCGACCTCGATCTCCTCCCCGCCTTCGAGCCGGTAGCTCTTCGGCCGAGCTCGGCCGTCCACGCGCACATTCCCGCGCTCGACGAGCCGTTCGGCCGCGGAGCGCGAGCCGATCTCGGGCAGTTCGGCGAGATAGCGGTCGAGCCGCGCGCCCGCCGCCTCCGGTGGAACCCTAAGCGCGGGCGTCGGGAACCGAGCGCGGCCGCTCGTGTGGGCGCTGCGGGAGGAGCAGCGCGGCGAGCAGGACGAGCACGCCGAGGACGATGAAGCTGTCCGCCAGGTTGAACGCGGGCCAGTAGCGCAGGTCGATGAAGTCGGTCACGTGTCCGAGCCTGATCCGGTCGAGGAGGTTCGACGCGCTGCCGCCGATCAAGAGGCCGAGCGCGACGGGAAGAATCGGGTGTCGCGAGCCTGAGCGGGCGAAGAAGACGAGCATCCAGGCCACTGCGAGAGCGGTCAGGATGGTCACGACCGGCGTCGCGCGCGCGAAGAGGCCGAACGCGATCCCGGAATTCTGGACGTGATGGATCGAGAGCGGCCCGGCCACGTGGCGCTCGGCGTCGAGCGACAGGTGGCTGGCGACGATGTGCTTCGTCAGCTGGTCGCCGGCAAGCGCCGCCAGGGCGATCGCGAGGAGCCCGATCCATTGCTGCGTGCGTGCGTGCAGCGAGCGGCGAGCGCCCGCCACGGGGGTCAGCGCGTCCGTCGACGAGCCGACGCGGACGTCGACGTTACGCGGCGCAGACTCGCTCAACCGCGCTCCTCCAGGCGCTTGCAGTCGATGCAGGCCGTCGCCCATGGAATCGCTGCGAGCCGGTCCTCGGCGATCGGCTTGCCGCAGTTGAGGCACGTTCCGTACGTCCCCGCCTGGATGCGATCGAGCGCGCCGTCGATGGACAAGAGGACGTTCTCCGAATTCTCCTCGAGCGTGTAGTCGATCTCGCGGTCGACCGTCACCGTCGCCGTCTCGGCGATGTGGTTGTCGGTCGTCTCGTCGTCCGTCTCGTCCTCGATCGAGCCCGGGTTCTCCTTGTGGAGATATTCGATCGCGTCGATCACGCGCTGCCGCTCCTCCCGGAGGAGCTCACCGAACTGGTCGACATCGATAGCCACGGAGGAAGTCTAGTCCGCGGTCAGGCCGCCTCGGCAGTCTCGTCGTCTCCGTTCAGCTCGTCCGAGACCTCGAGCGCAGAGCGCAGCAAGGCCCTGATTCGGCTTGCTTCAGCGCGCAGGTGATCACGTTCGGAGTGCGCTTCCTGTGTGATCTTCCGAGCCTCTGCACGAGCCTCGGCGAGCACGACGTCCGCCTCGCGGCGCGCCTGTTCCCTGAGCTCCTCGGAGCTCCGTTCCGCAGTCACGAGCGTCTTCCGCAGCAAGGTTTCGAGGTCGCGGTAGCGGGCGATGTCCGACTCCAGCAGTTCGTTCTGATCCTGGAGCTCGGCCCGCTCGCGCCAGACGTCCTCGAAGCTGTCCACGATCTCCTCGAGCAGACGGTCGGTCGCCGCTCTCCGGTAGCCCATGAAGCCGCGTCCGAGCCTGACATGACGAATTTCGACGGGTGTGAGGGCCATCTCGTTCACCTCCTCTCTAGTGCAGCCGGTCGAGGATGGACAGGATCACGACGCGAAGGACGTACAGGCTGACGATCGCAACGATCGGGGACAGGTCGAGCGGCCCGAACGACGGCAAGAGCCGACGAAAAATCCGCAAGTAGGGCTCGCACACGTCGTACAGGAAGCGCTGGATCCGGTTCAGCCACGGCGAGTAGGGCACCCGGACCCAGGACATGATGATGTACGCGAAGATGATCAGCACGTACACCGAGATGAAGACGGTCACGAATCGCTCGATTGACGTGATCGCGTCGACCATCAGGAGCCATCCGCCCATGGCGGCCGTTTTCGGCTCAGACAAGCCGCTTCCTTTGCGTCTTTAGGCCTGGTTGAAGAAGCCGCCGCGCTCGAGGAGCCTCGCGCGCTCCTCGGCCGACACCTCGACATTTCGCGGCGTCAGCAGGAAAACCTTGTCCGCGACGCGCTGCATGCCGCCGTCGAGCGCATACGTGAGGCCGCTGCCAAAGTCGATCAGGCGCTTCGAGAGGTCGGCGTCAGAGCCCTGCAGATTGAGGATGACGGGCGTGCCTTCCTTGAACTTGTCCGCGATCTGCTGCGCGTCGTTGAAGCTGCGCGGGACAACGAGGTGCACGCGCACCGACGCCTCGCCGGGCGCGGCCTCGACTGCGCGGGGACGTGGGCGCATGACCGCCGTCCTCGAGCTGGCCGCGGCCTCAGGCTCGGGATCGGTCCAGTCCTCGAACTCGTTGCGGCGCCGGCGCGGTGACAGCCTCCGGACGTTCGGCCGATCGCTGTACGAGCGCTCCAGCTCCTCGTTCGTGACGTAGCCGTCCTCGTCCCAGTCCTCGTCCTCCTCGGCGATGCCGAAGTAGACGAGCGTCCGGTTCCAGACGTCTGCAAATCCCATAGCGGCGGGAATGTTAACCCCGATACAGCACCGAACCTATTCGGATCATGGTTGCGCCCTCCTCCGCGGCCACCGCGTAATCCTGGCTCGTGCCCATCGAAAGCTGGGTCAGACCGTGTTCTTCGCCCAATTCTCGCAGTTTGCGGAAGTATGGCCGCGACTCTTCGGGGCTCTCCGCGGCCGGCGGCATCGTCGAGAGACCGCGCACGTCAGGGTAGAGCGCGAGCAGGTCCGGGAGCGCTTCGGGCGGCACGCCTGACTTCGATGCCTCGCCGGCGAGGTTGACCTGGACGAGCGCAGGGATCTCGAGCCGGCGCGCCGCAGACTCCGAGTCGAGCGAGTGGACGAGCTCGCAGATGCGGTTCACGACCTTCACCTTGCGGCTCTGCAGATGGCCGATGAAGTGCCAGCGGAACGTGTCGCCGTGCGCTGCGTGCTTGGCCTCGAGGTCCTGTGCGCGGTTCTCGCCGACGATGTCGATTCCGGCCTCGGCCAGTGCGGCCATGTCGTCGACGGAGACGTACTTCGTGGCCGCGATGATCGTCACGTCAGGGCCGACCTCGTCGCGGACGCGGGCGAGCCGCGCCGCGATCTGCTCAGCGGACAAGTCCAAGGACGCCCTGTGTCCCGCGCGGCCGGCCGGTACGGCGCTCGCTGAAGAAGAGATCGGCCCGGCAGCGTGTGCAGAGGTCGAGCCGATCGACGGTGCTCGCTCCGGCATCGAGGGCCGCCTGCTCGGCCGCGGTCCAGAGATCCAACTTGCCGCCAGTGACGATCTCATCCCCGAAACGCGCCCGGAACGGGCCCGCCACCTCGTCGCCCACCTCGTAGCAGCACGGGCCGATCGTCGGCCCGACGACGGCGGCGAAACCGGGCCCGAGGATCTTCGCGGCCGAGTCGACGATCCCGTCGAGCAAGCCCCGCCAGCCGGCATGGAGGACGGCGAGCGCGGGCTCGGACCCGTTCGTGCGGGCGATGGCGATCAGCGCGCAGTCGGCGCCGAGCGCGACCATCGGGATCCCGGGCTCATCCGTCCAGAGCCCGTCACCCGGGGCGCCTCGGGAGCCGGCTTCGGCGCGGTTGACGACCGTGGAGTGCGTCTGGAAGCCGAGCGCCAGGTCCTGCTCCTCGGCGCCCACCTCGGCGCACAGGCGGCGGCGGTTCTCGTCCACGCGCTCGACCTCGTCGCCGGTCCGGCGCCCGAGGTTGAGGGACTCGAACGGCCCCTCGCTGACGCCGCCGTCCCGGGTCGTGAAGACGACCTCGTACGGCCCGGGAGCATCCCAGCGGAACAGCGGAAGGCTCACGGCTGCTCGATCATCTCCCGCGCGGCTTCGAGCTCCGACTCGCGTCCCTCGAGCTCGCCGTTCAGCTTCCGGCGGCGAACCTCGGCCAGGATCTCCCCCACTCGCGGCGATTCGGCCAGTCCCAGCTGCGCGAGGTCCGAGCCGTCGATCTCGAGCCCGATCGCTTCGAGGCGGCCGAAGAAGTCGTGCAGCTGAGGCCGGTCGGCGAGTGCGAGCGCGAAGAGCGGCGCATCGGGCGCGCGCGGCTCGGCGAGCGCGACGACGTCGGCCGGTGTGAGCGAGTCCTGTCCGACCTGCTCGGCGATCCGCGGGCCGTCCTCGATCGCGGCGGCGATCAGTTCGGCATCGCGGCGGCGCACCTTGAGGCCATGGAGCCAGGGCCCGATCTCATCGTGTGGAAGCTTGCGGCCGAGCGCCTCGAGCCCGAGGCGCCAGGGTGCTACGCCGAGGCCGTACTGGGTGTTCAGCTCGCGGAGACGGTCGAAGAGGCGGACGGTCTCATTGTCGGCGACGACGTACGGATGGATCTCCTTTTCGGCGCCGAGCTCGGCAAGGCGCGGGATCGCGTGGCTGACGTCGCCCTCCTCGAGCAGCGCGACCAGCTCGTCGCGGAGGCGCGCACCCGAGAGGTCGCCGACGTGGCCTGTGGCGATGCATTCGCGGGCGAGCCGGGCCGTGTCCTCGTCCATGCGGAAGCCGTAGCGGTCCTCGTACCGGATCGCGCGGAGGATGCGGGTCGGGTCGTCGACGAACGAGCGGTCGTGGAGGATGCGGATGCTGCCGGCCTCGAGGTCGGTGCGGCCGCCGAACGGGTCGACGATCTCGCCGACTGCATCGCCCTTGAGTGAGACGGCCATCGCGTTGATCGTGAAGTCGCGGCGGTGCAGGTCTTCGTCGATCGTGCCGGGCTCAACGGCGGGCAGGACGGCCGGCGCGTGGTACGACTCGCTGCGGGCTGTCACCACGTCGACGCGCCCGTCGTCTCTGTAGAGGACGACGGCGGTGCCAAAGGTGCGGTGCGCGCGCACGCGCCCGTCGAGCTTCTTCGCAAGGTCGTTTGCCAGGGCGATCGCGTCCCCTTCGACGACGACGTCGACGTCGAAGTTCGGCTCGCCGAGCAAGATGTCGCGCACCGTGCCGCCGACGAGGTACACGCCGTCGTACGGGTCGCTGACGGCTGCGACGGCGTCGAGCACCGGCGCGAGGCTCTCGGGAAGCTCGAGCGTCGCCATAGCGAGGCCATTGTGCCGCCCGCAACCAGGGCCTGTCCCTTGTTAGGGCCTGTCCCTCACGAGGGACTGACCCTCGTTACAGGAGTGCGACGGCTTCGATCTCGACCAGCGCACCCGACGGGAGACCCGAGATCTCGATCGTCGACCGCGCCGGCGGCGTGTCGCCGACCCGTTCCGCGTAGACCGAGTTCATGCCCTGGAAGTCGTCGAGCGACGTCAGGAAGACCGTCGTCTTCACGATCCGCTCGAGCCCGCTGCCGGCCGCGGCGAGGATTGCCTCGAGGTTGTCGAAGATCTGGCGCGTCTGCTCCTCGATCGTGTCGCCTGCCATCTCCGCGTGCCCGGGCGTCAGCCCGAGCTGCCCGGAGACGAACACGAGGCCATTCGCAGTAATCGCCTGCGAGTAGGGCGCTCCCTGAAACGGCGCCGGCGCGTTCTCGGTCCGAACCGCGGTCTTGTCCATCTCACTCCCTCCGTTTCCGTGGCCGGCCGGCCTGTGCGAGCGCCACGCCGAGCGCCTTGAAGATCGCCTCGAGCACGTGCTGCGGATCGTCGCCGTCGATCAGGCGGACGTGCAGCGTAAAGCCTCCGCCCTTCGCGAGCTCGTGCAGGAAGCTTGCGACCAGGTCCGTGCCGAGCCCGCCGACCCGAGCCTCGGAGAGGTCGACGTTCGAAACGACGAGCGGGCGGCCCGAGGCCTCGAGCACGATGTGAGCGAGTGCGTCGTCAGCAGCCGCGACGGCCGATCCGTGGCCGCGCACCTCGTCGGACGAGAGCGGCTCGCGGAGCGCCTGCCCGAGCGCCCGGCCCGCCGAGGCGACCTCGGCCTCCGGCTCATCGGGCGCGAGCTGGAGCTCGAGGTCGAGCGAGCCGTAACGCGCCATGAGCCCGAGCAGATGATCGAGCACGGGCAGGCCGCTGCCCACGTTGCTCGCGCCCTCACCGTCGAGCGAGACGCGAACACGTGCGTGCTCCTCCTGGCTCAGCCGGTCCGGGGAGGCCATCCCTCGACTCAGGGTACCGCACCCGAACGGCGCGGCCGACCTCACAGAACAGGCCTTTCTCGCTCCCCATGCCGCCCGGATGCGCCCTCGAGCCCGCACTTTCCCCCGTCTGCCCGCCCTGCTGGTCGCAGCACTGGCCGTTGCGGCGATCCTCGCGCCGAACGGGTCGACGAGCCGACCTGCGACGACACGCGCGGTCATCGGCTTCCATTCGAACCACCAGCTCGCGCAAGCGCTGAGCCGGTTTCCGGGCGCGAAGATCGTCAGGCGCCTTCCGCACATGAAGACGGTCGAGGTCGAACTGCCGGGCCGCGCCGGCGACCTAGACGGCCTCCCGGGCATCGCGTACTCGCAGACCCCGCGCGAGCGGACGACGAAGGTCGAGCCGGCCCTGACCACCGCCCTGCGCCCGGGACTCCCCTACGAATGGCAGTACGTCGCGACGCGGGAGAACGAGGTGCCCGCCGACGTGCTGCGCGCGGCGAGCGCGATCACCATCGCCGTCGTCGACACGGGCGCCGACGTGACGCACCCCGACCTCGCGGCCAAGTCGCCGGAGACCTGGGACGTCGTCCACCACCGAACGACGGTCGCCGACAAGGAAGGCCACGGGACATTCGTCTCGGCACTCGCCGCGGGCTCGGTCACGAACGCGGAGGGCATCGCGGGCTTCGGCGGCGACGCCCACCTGCTCATGATCAAGGCCGTCGGAGCGTCGGACAGCTTCAGCGATGTCGACGAGGCGGCTGCGATCGTCTACGCGGTCGACCACGGCGCGCAGATCATCAACCTCAGCCTCGGCGGCGTCGGCGCCTCGGAACTCGAGGAGCGAGCCATCGAATACGCGGCGGGACACGACGTCCTGCTCGTGGCGGCCGCCGGAAACGAGTACGCCTCCGGGAACCCGATCGAGTATCCGGCTGCCGCGCTGCAACCGCCGGGCTCGAACGGCCAGGGCGGCGTCGGGCTCTCGGTCGCCGCCAGCACGATGGCCGGCGGGCGCGCGAGCTTCTCGAACACGGGCTCCCACATCTCGCTCGCAGCACCCGGCGAGAACGTCTTCGGCGCGGTCGCGGCCGGGTCTTCTCGCATGTGGTGGCCGCGCTCCAGGCTGCCCGGCTCCCGAGCGGGCCTGTACGGGTGGTCGAGCGGCACATCCTTCTCGACGCCCGAGGTCGCCGGCGCCGCCGCGCTCGTATGGGCCGCGAACCCGGCGCTGACCGCTGACCAGGTGGCCGCGATCCTCAAGTCGACCGCGTCCGGCGGAACCCGGTGGAACCCTCGACTCGGCTTCGGTGTGATCGACGTCGCAGCCGCGGTCGCAGCCGCACGCGGCCAGCCGGTCGCGCCTCGCGTCAGAGCGGGCTCCTGGTTGAGCCTCCGGCGTGTGAGCAGCCGGCACGTCCGATCGTCCCGTCGTCCCGGACGTAGACCTCTCCGCGCCCTGCGCCTCGCCGTCCAGCTGCGGACGAGCGCGCCGGTCGTGACGCCCGACTACCGGACGATTACGCTCCAGGTCCGCCGCGACGGCCGCTGGCACCGCCTCGCGCGCACGACGACCCGGCGTGGCGGCGAGATCCGGTGGACGTTCGGGCTGCGACCGGGTCGGTACGTGCTCCGCGCGGTCTACCGCGGCCGCTGGGACCTCCACGCGGCGATCCGGCTCAGGCCGGTGCGCGTTCGCTAGGCCGGGACGCGTTCGATCCGCGCACCGAGCGCACGCAGCCGTTCGTCGATCCGCTCGTAGCCCTTGTCGATCTGGTACACGGCTCCGATAGTCGACTCGCCCTCGGCGCACAGGCTCGCGAGGAGCATCGACATGCCCGCGCGGATGTCCGGGCTCTCCATCCGTTGGCCGCGCAGCCTCGTCGGCCCGGTGACGACTGCGCGGTGCGGATCGCACAGGATGATCCGGGCGCCCATCGAGACGAGCTTGTCCGTGAAGAACAAGCGGTTCTCGAACATCTTCTCGAACAGCAGCACGGTGCCCCGCGCCTGGGTCGCGACCGTCAACGCGATCGACGTGCAGTCCGACGGGAACGCGGGCCACGGTCCGTCCTCGATCTTCGGGATGTACCCGCCGATGTCGTCCTCGATGTAGAGCTCCTGGCCCGGCGGCACGCGAACCGTTCCGTCCCCGGCCTCGACCCGTACGCCGAGCCGCGCGAAGGTCGGCAGGATCGAGATCAGGTCGTCGTTCTTGACACCGCCGATCGTCACGTCGCCGCCCGTCACCGCGGCGAGCCCGATGAAGCTCGCCACCTCGACGTGATCCGGCCCGATCGTCCACTCGCCCCCGCGCAGGCTCTCGACGCCCCGCACGCGGAGGACGTTCGACTCGATGCCCTGGATGTCGGCGCCGAGCGAGCCGAGGAAGCGGCAGAGGTCCTGCACGTG
>WNGI01005860.1_pt1 | contig 14836 bp, 14 predicted proteins | sample 5400621 | NCBI WGS metagenome assembly WNGI01 (sample SAMN13153374, study PRJNA577476) | soil metagenome | isolation source: 20 cm soil or saprolite under Garry oak tree replicate 1 | place: USA:California | collected 2016-06-15 | reverse complement strand
AGCCATCAAAGGATTCGCGACCACGATCAGCGCATCCAGGCGCGCAGTTTTCGCAGTTTGAAATGCTCCAGCAAAATCAGGATTGGGACTGCGGATCGCAAGAGATCGAGGCTCAATTTTAAAAGCTCGCATCGCGGCTTCGTACTCTTTGACAGCGACGGCCGGTCCTGGACCATCCGCATCCCAGAGAATGCCGACCTTCGACAGCTTGGGGAGCAGCTCCTTCAGCAGCTCAACACGCTTCGCGCTTATATCGCGAAGGAGCCAAGCGAGCCCGGTAATATTCCCGCCAGGATGTGCGAAGCTCTCCACATATCTCGCGACGACAGGATCGACGGAGCTTATCATCACAATGGGGATTGTCTTTGTTGCTTCTTTGGCAGCACGGATCACGACGTTGTTGACCGCCACGATGACATCTACTTTCTGCTGCACGAGCTCGTGCACGAATGGGGGCATCCGATCCAATTTGCCCTCACCATAGCGGCGCTCGATCAAGATGTCTTTACCCTCTATGTAACCTAGATCGCGCAATCCTTGCTGGAATGCGTCGAACGAGGGTGAAGGATCTCCAGGGGCGCCCGTAGAGAATATGAAGCCTATGCGGGGTGTGGTCTTTGCCGTCTGCTGCGCCTCGGCTAGACAAAAAGAAGCAAGAACAAAGGTAACTATTACCGAAACGGCGACCTTCTCTTTCATGGATTTATTCCTTCGTGCGTCAAGGGCCGGACCGGTTGGTGCTGTATCGCTGGGTTCACCTGATCTTTCTAAGCAAGGAGCTTCAGCATAACACAATACCAAACATTTGAGGAGTATCTTTCGCTTGTGCGGGGCCGCCGCCGCGGTTTCTTAGACTGGACGGCAATGGTTTAAGTGTTAGAACCGCGTTAAGAATGGGTTAGGTGGAGGAGGAAAACCTGGGAAACCTAAGTTTTATCGACCTAGTGAGATCTGGGGGTGGCCGCCAATCGTTGAGCCGCCGTCAAGGACAGCCATCCGAATGTGCGCCATTTGTGTGATGCTCAGCGATGCAGTACGAGAATTAAATCTACAGGCTGGTTGTGGGTTCTTCGATCGAGCGCTTTGGACTTCCATTCTCAGCCTGTTCAAAGACGTAGCCGAATCTCTCAATCAATGCGCGATCGCGAAGTAAAACTAGTTCTGCGAGGTCCGATGTATAATAAGTCGAGTAGTGAAGGTGCTCAGAAATGTTCTTCTTGTCCGAATGGAGCACGTAATCCCGCAATTCATCGGTCGCTGCGTCGATCCTCTCGAAGAAGGTGACCAGATCCTGCTTCAGAGTTTCAACTCGGCAGAAAAACACGTCGTCCGCGTTTCCGAACATCTGATTGAAGCGGAAGGTATAGTAGCCGACTCGGGTGCCGCGAACTTTACGCATTGCGTCTTTGGTAACGTTAGGAATGTGTGTCTTGCTGTAGTCAACATGCTCAGGCAGCATCCCGATCAAAACATCGAGTCGTTCGTCGTTGACACCGAGATTCAGCACGTTTCGAATGCTACCTATAAAATCGAGCCTTCCGTCTTCGCTCATCCAGGAGACCAATACGCTCGCGGCATCTCGGGCCAACGCGTAATGATACAATGAGACGTAGAATTCCCAAGGGTTGCGAGCCGTACCAAGAACAGGGAGGTGGGAGTACTCTCTGGGCAAGAGTTCCCGCGGCAAATGATGGCCGATTTCGTGAGCTGATGGAAAGAATTTCCTGATAACCTCGGAAACAAATGTGCCGCCCGTCCGTGGTAGATGCACAAATACGAACTTGTCAGTAACTATCATCGATTCTATCCTTTTTATTTCTGGAAAATGGAGCGTGATTACTCTTTGTATAAAGGTGCAGGAAGATGCCGTTTTCTCCTGGACATTTTTGCATTGGCAGCATTCGTCTGGACGCCACTATGAACAATGCTTGGAGCATGAGAGATACGAACCTGCCCGTCCAGAACTTCAAGCTCATAGGCAAGCTTTATTACAGAGTAGGGTATCTGTTGTCTCCTTGCTGCCTCTAGTATCAATCTCTGTTGTCTTTCCAACCTATCGCGAAAGCTATCCTTCTCTGCTATCTGTTGTTGAAACTTCTGCCACGCGCCAGACCTCTCTGGATGTCGGCTTCTCTTCTCAATATCATTCTCGTCCAATTGCAAAATAAAGACGTGAACAGCCAGCGTTCTCAGGACAGTGATGATTTTATCGTATTCCTTTTCAAGTTTCGGCTGTTGAATGATAGTCGACGCGTACGTTGACAAATGGAATCGGTTCAAAAGGAAAACAGCGTTCTCGTCTCGACTGACGACGTCTCTCATGTAGTTCACGAAGAGATTCAAGAAATTAACTCTTAATTTCAGAATCCCCTCAATCTGCAGCTGCTTCCACGAATGCAACACCTCGCCCTCGGAATAGTCGTATACATCTCGGCCCTCGAGTTTCTTTTTTAAGTACCTCTGAAACGTGTCTTTGCCAGACCCTGAAATTCCTTCGATAATGAGAACGCGAGAATCTAATGGAATTTTATCCAGCAAGGAAGAATCATGATCCTGCGGCCGTCGGCACTGGTTCCTACGTTCCTCAATCCCGTCTGGCCGTACAGGCTGTTCTGCGCGGGCAAACTTATCGGTTATAAGCATTGTCCCATCATCCCATCCGCAAATAGCAAATACCGTCAAAACCATCTTCTGGTACATGCAGGAACATAAAGTTTATTAGAGGGACATACATGAGCGTGAGCTTATATCTCATAATGAAACGTAATGTCAAATCATTCCATTTTAGCATCAATTTTCATGTTTAGCAGGAGATGAAAGCAATATTAGGACCGCATGGTAAGTCAAAGACCTTTTCATATATTTTCAGGGAGTTAGAATTTGAAGGAAGAAGTCAAAGATGGCTAAGTCTTGTCAATCTTGCTAAAATTGACGCATAAGTAACGACAATTTGACAATTCAAAGCACAATAATACAAGCCGAAACATGTGCCTACCAGGTGGAGGCGCTAAATGGCAATCACTGACAAAACTTATCAATAATGGACAACTATAGTTGGAGTTCTTTTGACGATCTGGGAAAATGACCGAGGGGTGGAAGCAGTTCGCAGCGCAAGTTTTAATCTGGAATCCATTAAAGGGTCCCTTACACACGTATTAGGTGATTTTCGCCAGATCATATGTGGGCAACGATTCGATCGCGGTCCCGGATCGCTTATTGACCAGTCGGATGACCTGGTCGACACAGGACTCAGGTTTCATGTCTACCGTTCGGAGATGAATCTCTGGTGATTGAGGTGGTTCATAGTCGCTATCGATACCCGTGAAATTCTTCAGCTCTCCGCGTCTTGCTTTCGCGTACAACCCTTTTACGTCGCGGCGTTCGCATTCGTCCAATGGGGTATCCACAAAGACTTCGATGAATTCTCGGGGATTAAACAAGCCGCGCGCGAATTCTCGTTCCGCGCGGAAGGGCGAAATAAACGCTACGATCACGATCAGTCCCGCGTCTACCAGGAGCTTTGCCACCTCGGCTACCCGCCGAATGTTTTCCACGCGGTCGGCCTCAGTAAATCCCAGATCTCGATTGAGCCCGTGGCGAACATTGTCACCGTCGAGAATGTAAGTATGCTTGCCGTCGGTGTGCAGCCGCTTTTCCAATAGATTGGCGATCGTCGACTTGCCCGAGCCCGACAGCCCGGTGAACCACGGATAAGACCGGCGCCAACGGTCTCGTTGGTGAGCTTGTCGATGACGATGAAAGCGCCCAGTCGCTTGTTCTCGCTAAACGGCGCAAACGGCACCGGCCGATCAAAACTCAGGTTCACTACGGCGATTTCGTTTAAGCCCAACGTCTTGGCGGCGAGGTGCATACCGGTGTTGATGTCGAGACGGTGCTTGATGTGCGTGATGGTCACGCTCGCGGACTTGCTGTGAATCAGCACGGCATACGGGCGGCCTGGCAATAAGGCATGCTCGCTCATCCACAACAGATCCGCTTCAAACTGGTCGGCGCACTCGATCGGGTGCGCAACGCTCGCGATCACATCGCCGCGGCTGGCGTCGACCTCATCTTCAAGGACCAAGGTAATTGACTGTCCCGCGGTCGCTACCTCCTGAGAAGCCTCGTATGTGATGATTTCCTTAACCGCGCTGGTTACCCCCGAGGGACTGATGCGGATGCTGTCGTCGAGTTTGACCGATCCGCTGGCGATGCGCCCGGAGAACCCGCGAAAATCCAGGTTAGGGCGGTTGACCCATTGCACGGGCATGGCAAAGGGTACGCTGGCTTCGTGTTGTATGCTGGGAACCGTTTCGAGCCAATCCAAAAGTGTCGACCCCTCGTACCAGGGCATCGCCGCGTAGCCCGGGTCGACGATAGTGTGCCCCTCGAGCGCTGATACCGGGATCGCCGTGATCGTGTCGAAACCGAGATCCTGGGCAAAGCACCGATAGGCGAGCTCAATTTCGTCAAAGATCGGCTGCGACCAGTCCACCAGATCCATCTTGTTGACCGCCAGCGCCACTTGGCGAATGCCCAACATCGACACGATGCGGCTATGCCGCTTGGTCTGGGTCAGCACTCCCTTGCGGGCATCGATCAGCAAGACCGCAGCCTGCGCCGTCGATGCACCGGTCGCCATGTTGCGGGTGTACTGTTCATGTCCGGGCGTATCGGCGACGATGAAGCGGCGTTTGGGTGTGGCAAAAAAACGATACGCCACATCGATCGTGATGCCTTGCTCCCGTTCGGCCTGCAAGCCGTCAACCAGCAGGGCAAAGTCCAAACGCTCGCCTTGGGTGCCGAATTTCTTGGAATCCTCCTTGAGCGCTTCGAGTTGATCCTCGAAGATCAACTTCGTCTCGTAGAGCAAGCGGCCGATCAGAGTCGACTTGCCGTCGTCGACGCTGCCGCAGGTGAGGAAGCGCAGGGTTTCCATCAGAAGTAGCCTTCCTGCTTCTTGCGCTCCATCGAACCCGCACCGTCGTGATCGATGATCCGTCCTTGTCGTTCGGAAGTCGTTGTGCCGAGGGTTTCGGCGACGATGTGATCGAGCGTCGTTGCGCTGCTTTCGATGGCAGCGGTCAGCGGATAACAGCCCAGCGTGCGGAATCGGACCATGCGCATTTGTGGCTTTTCACCGGGCTCAAGTGGCAACCGGTGATCGTCGACCATGATCCATTGCTCATAGCGTTTGACCACCGGGCGCATCGAGGCGAAGTAAAGGGGCACGATCGGAATGTTCTCTCGGCGGATGTATTGCCAGATATCGGCCTCGGTCCAGTTCGAAAGCGGAAACACCCGGATAGATTCGCCCGGATGGATTCGGGTATTGTATAGATTCCACAGTTCGGGACGTTGGGCTTTCGGTTCCCAACGATGGCCGGGGGCGCGAAATGAAAAGATGCGCTCCTTGGCGCGGGATTTTTCCTCGTCGCGCCTGGCGCCGCCGAAGGCCACGTCGAAGCCGTGAAGATCGAGCGCTTGCTTGAGGGCTTCCGTTTTCATGACATCGGTGTGGTATGCCGAGCCATGGGTGATCGGCCCGATCCGCTCGGCAACGCCGCGCGGGTTGGTATACGTGAGGAGCTTAAACCCAACTTCCCTTGCCGCGCGGTCACGAAATGCGATCATCTCGCGAAACTTCCAGCCCGTATCAATGTGCATCAAGGGAAACGGAATCGGTCCGGGGAAGAATGCCTTCTGCGCCAAACGCAGCATCACCGAAGAGTCTTTGCCGATCGAGTACAACATCACCGGCTTGGCCGCTGTAGCCGCCACTTCGCGAATAATTTCGATGGACTCCGACTCGAGGTCTGAATAGACACCTTTACTCATTTTGTGGGTGGCCGATGGGTTCTAATACCTCAGCCTCAGTAAAAAAGTCCAGCATTCTAATAATGCGCCTGCCGAAGGGTAACGAGAGGAATGTGGATGTTGTTCCGCCATGGAAATTCTGCCTCCCCGGATCGTGAGGAATTGGCTGATGTCGTTCCGGCACTTGAAGAGATGAGGGGAAATGACGTAGCGTAGCTCGGAAAGGATTCGCAACACTCGCCGTATGTGATGTCCCCTGAGGAGGATAGCAATGTTAAAGACTTATGGTGTGCTGCATTTCAGTTTGCCGGTGACCGATCTTGACCGCAGTCGAGAGTTTTATGAAAACCTGCTCGGCATGAAGGTCGTCGAGCAATCGCCTCGGATGGTGTTTTTGCAGACTGGCGATGACTACCTGATTTTGGCAAAGGGAAGCGAGCCGCTGAAGTACGACTCGCCGCAAAGTACCCCAGTGCATCACGCTTTCAAGGTGAAGCCCGATGAGTTTGCGGCGTCAATCGACTTTCTCCGCGAAAGCGGTGTTGAAGTGTTCAATATCGAAGATCGCAATCAGGGCGTGTTCTGGGGCCCGCAAGCGTACTTTCTCGATCCCGACGGCAACAAGTTGGAAATCTACGCGGGACCGGGCGCCAAGAAAAGTTGAGAAATTCTCTTACCGACAATTCGCACGAATGTTTCCCCTTCAGCGAAATGACATTTCACGTGCGTCGCTGTGATATTGGCTTGCAGGTCTGCTAAATCTGCTGTTGCCGACCGCGCTGGTGTTGTTCCTAGATTGGTCTGGAATAACGCCGGCTATTCCCTAAGTCGACCGTTATCCGATTTCACTTGCCGCCGCGTGTTGCGCTCCATTTGGCACCGCCGGCAGTTCCGTCCATTGTATTGCCGTTGACCCGGCCGGCGTACTGAGTATTTCCGGCGCTAAAGGTGATCTGAGCGCCATTGAGCTTGCCGTCGATCGGCGTTGCGGCGGTGCCGTTTTTGAGCGTGCCGGTGATATTCTGAAAGCTCTGTTTGATCACTAAATCGCCTTGCGGCGTCTTCCATGTTCCGTCCACTTTCGCCGGGACGATCCACAGATGCGCCGTGCACCAGTTCGTGCAGCCTTCGACGGTGGCGCTTTCATCGGGCTTCCAGTCTTCCATGTCGAAGGTATTCGAGACGACGCGCGTGCCGGGCTTGAGGTTTAAAATCTTCGGGCGCAGTTTTATGTTAATGCTCGGTAGCAGGAACATCGTGATGACCTGCGCTTGTGAGAAATCGCTTTCGAACAAGTCCGCTTTCATGAAGCTCGCCTTGTCGGTCACGCCTTCCTTGGCGGCGTTACGCTTTGAGACCTCGACCATGTCTGGATTGTATTCGATGCCGAGCGCCTTAGAGCCGCGCTTGGCGGCAGTGATGACGGTGCGGCCGTCGCCCGAGCCCAGATCGATGACATAATCTTTCGGCGTCACTTTAGCCATGTCGAGCATTCTGTCGACTAGCGCCTGCGGCGTGGGTACCCAGACAACGTCTTTGCCGGCCTGACCGACCTCCGGTTGGTACTCTTTTGCCGATTGTGAGCGCGCGAGACTGCCGGTCAAGGCAATGCTCAACGCGAGTGACAGAAAAAACCTAGGAGTAAAAAAAACTGTCTTCATAAATCTCCTCCGGGCATGGAATTATATTTGTTATAGCAGGTGGATTAGCATGACGGGAGACCCGCGGAGAAAAATCTTCGGCTAGAGTTTGCCTCGGAAATTTTTCTGGCGTGAGTGTTTTCCCAGATTATCACGTGTGGTTTGACGGTTTACTTTCCTGCGCGCGTGGCGCTCCACTTGGCGCCGCCAACGGTGCCGTCCATAGAGTTGCCATTAACTCGGCCGGTGTAAGCCGTCGTGCCGGCAGTGAAAGAGATCTGCTCGCCGTTGAGCTTGCCGTTGATCGGCGTGACGGAATTCCCGGCTTTCAGGTTTCCAGAAATCGTTTGAAAAGTCTGTTTCAGCATCAGCTCTCCTTGGGCCAAGTTCCAGGTTCCGTCAACTTTTGCCGGCACGATCCACAGATGCGCGGTGCACCACGAATTGCAGCCCGGCAGCGTGGCGGTCTCGTCCGGCTTCCATTCGCCCATGTCAAAAGTATTGGAAACAATGCGGGTGCCCGGCTTGAGGTCGAGTATCTTCGGGCGCAGTTTTATGTTGATGCTCGACAGCAAGAACATGGTGATCACTTGCGCCTGGGAAAAATCGCTCTCGAACAAGTCAGCTTTCATGAAGCTCGCTTTGTCGCTTACGCCTTCCTTGGCGGCATTGCGTTTGGAGAGCTCGACCATTTCGGGATTGTATTCGATGCCGAGCGCCTTGGAGCCGCGCTTGGCGGCGGTGATGACGGTGCGGCCGTCGCCCGAGCCGAGGTCGATGACATAATCTTTCGGCGTCACTTTGGCCATGTCGAGCATCTTATCGACCAAGGCCTGCGGTGTCGGCACCCAGATGACATCTTTCCCTTCCTGTCCGACTTGGGGCTGAAACTCCTTAGCCGGCTGTGCATGAGCGAATTCGCCGAGCAATGATAGACACAGCACAAGTAAAAACGGGCGGGCAATTTTTATTTCAATCATACTTTCTCCTCCAAAAGTTGTATTTTCGATGACCTCAATGGAAATGAATGCCTTTCTGCATACTCCAAGGCGAGAAAAATGTCTAGGAATCGGGCTCCAAACGAATGTGATTACGTCGATGCAATTGAAGTTTAGCCGGCGTGCGGCCGAGGTGTATCCGGTGCCGCTGGTCGTGCCGAATCTCAATGCGATTGTCCCAAGCGGCCAAAATGCTCATCCGCGCGCGCGAGATCTTCTGAGGCAGGAGTAGCGCTAAGACAACGTCGACGTTGATATCCGTGACAACGCGTTGCCGCGGTGACATTTCGGACGGCAGTTGGCAGACGTTGTCACCAACTAAAACATAAAAGCACGCCACCTAGTCACCAAAAGCGCGGCCAAGTATCTGGGTTCGCCAATGTCAGTGCGAGCGTTGGCTGGCATGGTTCTGGCTCTGGTGACGTCGATCGAGGTTGAAATCGCGATATGGAAAACAACATCAATCAAGAGGCCACAATGCCCAACCAGCCGCGCGCTCGCTCAAAGAAACCATCAGACGCCGAAGTCGCGGAGCCACTCGGCTCGCTGAAGGAAAAGGAAATTCTTCTTCAGGCAAGTGAAACACCGCAGCGAGAGATGGAAGAACGTTATGAGGCGCAGATTCGTGAGTTGGAAAATCGGCTTCGACAGCTAGAAGATCTCGTGCTCAGGCGCGAAGCCGAATTGCGGGCGACCAATTTCCGCGCCGATTCCCTTGCCGAGCAAATGAGTCAGGTCGGTAGGGATAAGGATCGAATGATCTCGGAGGTCGCACGATTGAATGCAGAGCTCAAAGAAAAAAGGCTGATTCTCGCCCGACAAGAGAGAGACGAATGGCAATCAATCGGCTGGCGAAATGGCTTGAAGCGACGACTGGCAAAGCTCGCAGCGCGTTTTTCCAAATCTGCCGACGACGAAAAATTAAGCGAGAAAAACGAAGAACAGTTTCCATTCATCTCGCGTTGAGAAGCGCAGCCGGACTCGCCTGAAAGCCTCCAGAAAAATACTCCTTAATTTTCCACCGGATCTGTGAAGGTCGCGCAGAGCACCAAGCCGCGGGTTCCAAGCCAATTTCTCAATCTAATTATTCCGGTGCGCTTGGCGCCATGAGTCTTAATCTGCGCTCAGGCGGTAAGATCACTGCTCTAAGTTTCCAGCGACCGGATCGCGGGAACCCGCCATGCCGCAAATATCGCGAGAACGATGACGATGGCGCCCATCGTGGCCACCGTTGATGGTGCACCGATGAAGTGAGCTGTGGTTCCGGCAAACAGCGCGCCCACCGGCATAAAACCGCGGTCGAGCATATACAGGCTCATGACACGGCCGCGCAGCTCGTCAGGGACAATAAGCTGGAGAATCGTGGCGGTGCTGGCGAGAAAAAACATCTGAAACGCGCCGGCGATTACCAAAGTCACGAGCGCCAGCGGGAACGATCGTACCTGGGAAAAAAGAATTAGAAAGAAACCGAGGACGACGATACTACCGACCAGAAACAGCCCTTGGCGCTTTAAACGATTGGCCAGCGTGGCGAGGGTAAGGACGGCGATCACTGCGCCGACGCCGGGAGCGGCCATCAGCATGCCGAGCCCGTCGGCGCCGACTTTCAAGACATCCTTCTGGAAAACCGGCATTAGGGTTTGATAGGGCACGGCGAAAACTCGCGGCACATAAGCCAGCGTCATCAGCGCCAGTACCGCCGGAGTCGACCAGACGTAAGCGAATCCTTCCTTAAGATTGGCCATCGCCGAGGCGCGGCGGGCTTCGGGCGCCGTGTCTGGTATGTGCATCAAGTAAATCATTACCAGCACACCCATATAGGCAACGCTCTGCACGAAAAAATTTCCCGCCCCGCCGAACAGTACGATCATGGCGCCGCCCAAAGCGGGGCCGATGACCTTCATCAGATTAAACCCGCCCGAGTTGAGCGCGATGGCGTTGACGAGATCGTCCTTGGGCACGACGCTCGGGATCATGCTTTGGCGCACGGGCTCGGTGAACGACCAGGCGATACCGGTGATCAAGGTAAAAACAAAGATATGCGACACGTGCAAGAACGGCGATGCGACGAGAGCGCCCATGCAGAGGGCAGTGATGATCAAAATCCATTGAGTGCGCAGCAGCAGCTTGCGCCGGTCCATGCGATCGGCAGCGACACCGGCCATCGGGCCGGTAACTAAAAAAGGCACGGCGCGCAGGCCGTTGAGCGCGCCCAACAACATCGAATTGCCAGTCAAATCGTACAGGAGCCAACCTAGGGTCACTTGCTGGACCCACTGCCCCGCGCTCATCATCAGCGTGCCGGTCCACAGATAACGGTAATCCAAGTGACGGAGAGAGGAAAAGGTCTTGAATCGAATACGCTGAGCGGCCGATTCGATCGGTGCTTCGACCGACTGCGAAAGTTGCTCGTCCAAATGTTTGGTTTCCTGTAGCTGCGAACCTGTCGAACTCTTTTATCTGTATCAACATTGGCCCGCGGTTGCCACAATCGCGCCGCCCCAGCGGTGAATCGGCCGCGCGATTTACATCGCGCGGCGGTTGCCCACGTAACGAGTGTAGCTAAAAACTGCAAGCGAATCGTGCGAGGAGAGCGAGCAGCGCCTCAGGCGAACTTCGAGACGCACACTCTGTGTTCAGATTGCGATATACGGATTAGCCCGGCGATTCGTGGTTTTGCCGAGCCGCGGCGAAGGAATAAGCATCGTAGCCTTCGTGAATGAGATGGATCATCTCGTCCCGCGCCGGATCAAAATTGACGCCGACCAGATTCTCGCCGTTTTCTGCGGCGATGATTTGCTCGCGCAACAATTTGCGGAACATGATGATGCCGCGGTCGCCTTCAGCCAAGTGTTCGCCGGTGCGGTCGGCGATCGGTCCTTGAGTTTCCCACGCCATATGATCCTGACTGGCGAAGTGATTCAGGTGAAACTCGCCGTTTTCATTCTTGGTCGCGACGAATTCGAATGGCGGGTCTTCCGGCTGTTCGGCGATGCTGCCGTCTCTGGTTGGGCTGAAGCGAAATTGAAAAACCTGCGTGTTGGCGTCATCGATGGGCGTGCGGAAATGCATTGCATAACCGGTGCGCACGGGAACGAAGAGAATATTCGGAAAGATGAGCGGATGCGGCGCCTCGGCGGGGACGCCGTCGCCGGCGAAGATCCTTTGTTTTTGAATGCCTGCCCAAGTGGGCTCAACCACCAGCTCAAAATCGATCTTGCTCAATTGCTGATAGTGAAACGGCACATAATCCTTGTCGCCCTTGAGCTTGAGCGTGTGTGAGTGGAGATAGTAGGTGTGCGTCGGATCGACGGAGTTTTCCATCGCCTGGAGCCAATTACACTGAAGCACCTCGCAGACGTCGATCTTTTTAACGCCATCTTGCCGAACCAGCACGTCCCATTTCGGCAAAAGCGGTTTTTTGTCCAGCGGTCCTAAATACGCGAAGAGCATACCCCCGAGCTTTTCCACGGGGTAAGCGGGATGCTGGATCTTGTCTTTGAACCCGCTCTGTGGATTTTCAAAGGGCTGTTCCACGCACTTGCCACAGGCGTCGTATTTCCAGCCATGATAGGCGCAGCGAATGCCGTCGTCTTCGACAAAGCCATAGTAAAGCGACGCGCCGCGATGCGAGCAGCGCTCGGCGACCAAGCCGTAGCCGCCGTTGCGATTTTTGTAGAGCAGTAAATTCTCGCCTAAGATGCGCACTCGCTTTTTGGGCTTCGCGTCGCTGAGCTCGGCGGCGGGCGCGACGGCGTGCCAGTAGCGTCGTAGTAGTTTGCCGGCGGGAGTTCCCGGGCCGACGCGTGTGAGCAAATCGTTTTCTTCTTGACTGAGCATGGCGTGAGTTCCTCACTCTTTCGACATCGACGACCCTATCGCGTCGCCGTGGATTGCTGAAGTGAAATTACGCGAAATGGTTACGATCTGTCAACTTATCGTCGGTCGTGGCCGTGCGACTTGCCGCAAAGTTGCGAATCAAGTGCGTTAGGGGAGCTTTGTGAGGGCGGCGTGTTGCGCGTAGACGTCGGTGCGGCGGTTTTTCAGCAGCGGCAGCTTCTCGCGGGTGTCGCGGACGAGATTCAAATCGAGCTCGACGACTTCCAAGCATTCCTTGGCGCCGAGATCGGCGACCGTTCGGCCGAGCGGATCGACGATCATGCTGTGGCCGATGTAAATATTGCCCACCTGATCGGGCGCGATAACGTAGCAGCCGTTTTCAAGCGCTCTGGCTTTGACCATGGTCTGCCAGTGATCGATTTTCAAATCGCCTTGCACCCAGCCCGACGGTGCAGCCAAAATATTGGCCCCCTCAAGCGCGAGCATGCGCGCCAATTCGGGAAAGCGCAGATCGTAGCAAATCATGATGCCGAATTGATTTTCACCCGAGCGCGCCAGCGGAGCAATGTCGGCGCCTGGATAAAATTTGTCCGACTCCTTAAAGCCGAAGGCATCGTATAGGTGCAGCTTGCGGTACACCGACGCGATGTTCCCCCGGGCGTCGATCCACAGGGCGGTGTCGAAAACCCGATTGGGCGTCGGTGATGTCTCGTAGATCGTCGCTAGCACTGCGATACCGGTGGTTTCAGCCGCGTCCCGCAACGATGAGATAAACGGCCCGTCTGCTGTCTCGGCAATTTGCGCCAATTCCTCGGCGGTTTGATTCTGCGGAGAGAATCCCATCAAAAATTCCGGGAAGGCGATCAGCTCGGCGTTCTTGGCGCTCGCCTCTTCAATCATCGCGAGAGCCGTGCGGCGATTGTCTTTTTTGTCGGTGGACGATTGGACTTGGGCGATGGCAACTTTGCTCATGGTTTGGATGTGAACGCTATCCAAGGATGCCGAACTCGTCAAGCAATCGGCGAATGATTTCTGACCTCGCCGGAATGCATCAAAACACGCCGAGGGCGTTCGGGGAAGCGGAAAAAAAAGCCGGAGTAAATGGAGTGATGGAGTATTGGAGTGTTGATTAGGGAGGTCGTCAGGCCATCCCTCCAATACTCCATCACTCCAACTCGAGACCGAGTCCTGCGTTTTTTTCTTTGATCTTTTCCAGCACTGCCGCGCCGAGGGCGACGTCGGCGACACCTTGGCCGGCGTTGTTCTTGTAGAAGGTGATTTGATCGGCTTTGGTGCGGCCGTCTCTTTTGCCCGCGAGAATCTCGCTGATCTCAATGAGCTGTTCCCAGCGAATCACGCCGCGCTCAACCGGATCGTAGATGTCCGCCTGTTCATCCTGGATCGCCTGTTGGATCGATACGATGCCGTGCACGTGACTGCGCGCCAAAGTCGCGTCGTCGATCTCGCGCCGTTTGGCGGCGGTGAAGCCGCCTTTGACCAGGCCGACGTTGCTGCCGACGATCGTCGTGACATGCTGCCCGGGTTCGAGCCAATTACCGTCGAACACCGGCACGCTGGAATTGGTCGCCGTCAAGACAATATCGCAGCCGCGCACGGCTTCCTGGGGTGAATCGACGGGTGTTATGGTGAGATTGGTTACCGGTCCCATTTCGTCGGCGAAGGTTTTTCTGTTCGCGGCGTTGCGGCTATAGACTTTTACTGCTTTGAGCTTGCGTACCTGCATGAGCGCGAGCAGATGATTTTTCGCCTGGCCGGCGGCGCCGAACAAGCCCACTCGGGTAGCATCCGGTCGGGCGAGCAGGTCGGTGCCGACCGCGCTGGTGGCTGCGGTGCGCAGGCCGGTAACGGCGATATTCTGCGGCAACTCGGCGCACGTGATCTCGCCGACGATGATACCTTTGAGCTCGCCTTCAGTGGAGTCGTAGAGCACGATTACAGGATGATTGAGGCGGGGATAGACTTGTTCTCCGGCCATCGGCTTGACCCATTCGCAGTGCGTCATCAAGCCCGTCGCTTTGGCCGCCGGCACGCCGCCTTGATGCACACTGACGCGCACGCCGGAGGGGATGTGAATGCGTCTGCGCGGGGCATTGAGTTGCGGGTTTTCGCCCCATTCGCGAAAACCCAAACGCACGGCTTCGACGGCTTCTGCCATCGTGACGATGCCGCGAATCTCCTGTGGGTTGACGAGTAGAGGCTGCATGGTCGCCGAATGCGAATAATATTTGTCTCAAATCGTTGGCGCGACTTGCGGGCGAGCGATCAACACTTCGCTCCAGCGTTTGAGATTCGGATAATTGTTGTCGATCACAAGTTGGTAGCGTTCGCGGCGAGTGTAAAACGGGATATATGTGATGTCGGCGAGCGAGTATTGATCGCCAATCAAATATTTCTTGCCTGCCATTTCGTTTTCCAGAGTTTGCAGATGTTGCTTCATGCGCGCTCTGGCTTTATCCGGCTCCCGATCATGCGTCAGGTCGGAAGCGGCGGGATGCACGCGGCTATTTAAAAAATCGATCC
>WNGI01002967.1_pt1 | contig 14837 bp, 15 predicted proteins | sample 5400621 | NCBI WGS metagenome assembly WNGI01 (sample SAMN13153374, study PRJNA577476) | soil metagenome | isolation source: 20 cm soil or saprolite under Garry oak tree replicate 1 | place: USA:California | collected 2016-06-15 | reverse complement strand
GCTCCCGCCCGGGTGTTGGTGATGGGAGCCGGCGTCGCGGGACTGCAGGCGATTGCCACCGCCCGCCGGCTGGGGGCGGTGGTTGAAGCCTACGACGTCCGGCCGGCGGTCAAGGACGAAGTCAAAAGCCTGGGCGCCACCTTCCTGGAACTGCCGCTCGAGGCCCAGGAGGGGACGGGCGGCTACGCCCGCGAGCAGTCTGAGGATTTCCTTCGGCGGCAGCGCGAGTTGCTCGGTGACCGGGTCGCCGCCTCGGACGTCGTCATCACGACCGCTGCCATCCCCGGCCGCAAGGCGCCGATCCTGGTGACCGCGGACATGGTTCGCCGGATGCGCGCCGGCTCGGTGATCGTCGATCTGGCAGCTGAGACCGGCGGCAACGTCGAACTGACCCGCGCCGGCGAGATCATCCAGGTGGGCGGCGTCACGATCGACGGGACGCGCAATCTCCCGAGTACCATGCCGGTCCACGCCAGCCAGCTCTACAGCAAGAATGTCTCGACCCTGCTCCTCGTGCTGGTCAAGGACGGTGCGGTGAAGCTGGACTTTACCGACGAGATTGTAAAAGGCGCCTGCGTCACGTACAACGGCGAGGTCGTGAACCCGCGCGCCAAGGAGCTGGTGGAGGCCGCGACGAAATGAACGAGAACCTGCTCAACGAGTTCACCGTCTTCGTGCTCGCGATCTTCATCGGCTTCGAGGTTATCTCCAAGGTGCCGACGATCCTCCATACGCCGCTCATGTCGGGCACGAACGCCATCCACGGCATCATCCTGGTCGGAGCGATCCTGATCGCGGCCACTGCGCGCGACCCGCTGGAGATCGCACTCGGCCTGGTCGCCGTGATCCTCGCCACCATCAACGTCGTTGGTGGGTTCGTCGTGACCGACCGCATGCTCGAGATGTTCAAGGGCCGTCCAACGGCCAAACCAGCAGAGAAAACGCAGCCCGAGAAGACCGCCGGATGACCGTCGCCGTCGCGCTCGCCTATCTCGTCGCCGCCGTCCTCTTCATCCTCGGCCTGATCCAGTTGAGCTCGCCGAAGAGCGCCCGCCGCGGCAACCAGATCGCGGCGGTTGGCATGGTGATCGCCCTGCTGGCGACCATCCCTCTGCTGCATTTCACGTCGGCCGGAATCGTGATCACGATTGTGGGCATCCTGATCGGCGTCCCGATTGGGGCCGTCGGCGCTCGCCAGGTGAAGATGACCGCCATCCCACAGATGGTGGCGCTCTTCAACGGCGTGGGCGGTGGCGCCGCCGCGGTCGTTGCCGTGTCCGAACTCCTGTTGCAGGGATCGCACCCGCCATTCGCGGTCGCGTTTCCCAGCGCCTTCAGCATCGTGATCGGCTCCGTGTCTTTCGCGGGCAGCCTGGTCGCCTTCGCGAAGCTGCAAGCGCTGCTAACGGGCACGCCCATCACGTATCCGGGCCAGCAGATCGTCAACGGCGCCCTGGCGCTGGCGATCGTCGCGCTGGCTGCGTACCTGATCGCTGTCGCCTCGACGCCAGTCGTCTTCGTTCCATTGTTGCTTCTCGGTCTGGTCCTTGGTGTTGCCTTCGTGCTGCCCATCGGCGGAGCGGACATGCCGGTCGTGATTTCCCTGCTGAACGCGTTTACCGGCCTCGCCGTCGCCGCCAGTGGCTTCGTGCTCGGCAACTTCGCGCTGATCGTCGCCGGCACCCTCGTCGGCGCGTCGGGCACGCTGCTCACCAGGTTGATGAGCGATGCCATGGGCCGCTCGCTGGGCAATGTCCTCTTCGGCGCCTTCGGCACCGTGACGGCCGGGCCGGCGAGCGCGGCCGGCGCTGAAGGAAAATCGGTCCGGTCCGGATCTCCGGAGGACATTGCCACCCTGCTCGCCTATTCGCGGAAGGTGATCATCATCCCCGGCTACGGGCTGGCGGTCGCCCAGGGTCAGCACGCGGTCCGCGAGCTCGCCGACGAACTGGAGAAGCGCGGCGTCGAGGTCGAGTACGCGATCCACCCGGTCGCGGGCCGGATGCCGGGCCACATGAATGTGTTGCTGGCCGAGGCGAACGTCCCCTATGAGCAGCTGAAGGAAATGGACCAGATCAACGACGAGTTCAAGTCCGCGGACGTCGCGCTGGTCGTTGGTGCCAACGACGTGGTCAACCCCGCGGCACACAACTCACCCGGCAGTCCGATCTACGGCATGCCGATTCTCAACGCCGACGAAGCGAAGAACATCGTCTTCATGAAGCGCAGCATGCGACCCGGCTTCGCCGGGATCGACAACGAGCTCCTTTACGACCCCAAGACCGTCATGCTGTTCGGGGACGCCAAGGACTCGCTCATGAAGCTGGTCGCCGCCGTCAAGGCCGCCTGATCCCCCGCCCGCAGTAGAATCCTCCAGCCCATGGACATCGCCGTCGAGACCAAAGCGCTTCGGCGCGTCTATCGCTCGCGCAGCCAGGAGGTCGTGGCCCTCGATGGAATCGATCTGCAGGTCCACCGCGGCGAACGTTTCGGCGTGCTCGGCCCCAACGGTGCCGGCAAGACGACGCTGATCAAGATTCTCGTGACACTGCTGCTTCCGTCATCGGGAGAAGCCTTTGTCGACGGCCTCGACGTCGTCCGTCAATTCCGCGAATTGCGCCATCGGATCGCGATGGTTTCCGGTGGCGAGAACGTCGGCTTCGGCATGCTCAAGGTCAAGGAGCAGCTGTGGATGTTCTCCCAGTTCTACGGCATGCCCAGCGCGCCGTCGAAGCGGAGGATCGATGAGCTCCTGGAGCGGCTGGGGCTGAGCGAGGCGGCCGGCCGGCGGGTTTCGGCGCTTTCCAGCGGCATGCGCCAGAAGATGAACCTGATCCGGGGTCTCATCACGAATCCGCGCATCCTGTTTCTCGATGAGCCGACCGTGGCGCTCGACGTCGGCGCCGCCCGCGACGTGCGCGACGAAGTGCGGCGCTGGATGGCAGAAGACCCGAGTCGCACCGTCATCCTCACGACCCACTACATGATGGAGGCGGACGAACTCTGCGACCGCGTGGCGATCGTGAATCGGGGACGCATCGTCGCGGAAGGGACGCCGGCCGAGCTAAAGCAGCGCGTCCAGCAGAATTCGATCGTCGATCTTCAGCTCAGTCCTGGCGGCCGCCTGCTCGACACCCTGCGCAGGGTGGATGGCGTAACAGCCGCCAGCGTCTTGGAGCAGGACGGCACCGACCGGTTCAGCCTTCAGCTCTCGAACGATGCGGCGCTGGGGGGCGTGATGCGGGCGGTCGAGGGATCCGGCCGCCAAATCCAGGGAGTGCAAAAGCGCGAACCGACACTCGAGGATGCATTCGTCAAGTTGGTTGGCCGTGGCATGGCCGAGGAGGAGCAGGCGTGAGCCATCCATCGGCAAGGCGAATCTTCCTCAAGACGATCGTGGCCCGCGCTTATCCGCGTTTCGTCGCCGCCTATCGAAACCGCGCCTGGCTCATCACCGAGACGCTCCTTCCCCTCGTTGGCACGATCGCCATGATCTACGTCTATCGCGCCCTCCACGCACCCGCCCGCTTTCTCGGATTCGTGGTGTTGGGCGGCGTTTTGCTCGCCTTCTGGCAAAACGTCATCTGGGCGATGGCGACCCAATTCTTTTGGGATCGGGGGGCGGGCAACCTCGAACTCTTCGCCATGGCGCCGACGAGTTTGGCGGCCATTCTCCTCGGGATGGCCCTTGGAGGCGCCTACGTCAGCCTCACCAGGGCCGCGACGATCCTGCTGGTCGCGTCGGTCCTCTTTGGCGTCAGCTACTCGTTGTCCGGTCTCTTCCCCGCTCTCGGCGTATTCGTCCTCACCATCAGCGCCCTCTACTGCCTCGGGATGCTGCTCGCGAGTCTCTTCCTTTTCTATCAGCGCGAAGCCTGGCAGCTGGCCGATGCGATGCAAGAGCCGATCTACTTCCTCAGCGGTTTCTACTTTCCCGTTCGCAGCCTCGGCGCGGTCGTCGGCGGCGTTGGGTCGCTGATTCCGCTGACCCTCGGGCTCGACGCGATTCGCCAGCTCATTCTGCCGGGAACGCCGCAGTTCATTCCGCTGTCGCTCGAGGTCCTCGCCGTGGTGGCGCAAATCATCGCCTATGCTGCGCTGTCGCAGATCAGCCTTCGCTACCTCGAGCGCCAGGCCCGTCAGGACGCCCGGCTCATTCTCCGATCCACATGAGCACCGCCATCCGTCAGTGGCGGGGTTTCAAGGCCGCGACTCGACTCGGCTGGCAGATCTCCAGTAACTGGACGCAACCGCTGGTCTTCGTGCTCTACTCCGTGCTTCGCCCGCTGTCGGCCGCATTCATCCTCGTCGTGATGTACCGCGTCATAAGCGGCGGCGGCGCCAACACGGCTGCCTACCTCGCCTTTCTCGTCAGCGGGGTGGCGTTCTGGTCCTTCGTCCAGTACGGCTTCGCCGGCCTGAGCAACGGTATCGCCGAAGACCGCGGCGAGTACAAGATGCTGAAATACGTCTACACCAGCCCGGCGCATTTCTACGTCTACCTGCTCGGCCGCGGTCTGGCCCAACTCGCGAGTGCGGTCGCGTCCGCTCTGATCGTCCTGGTCGTGGCCACCATTGCGCTCAGCCTGCCGATCAACCCTCTGCGCGTCAACTATCCACTGCTGCTGGCTGCATCCTCGCTCGCGCTGTTGGCAGTGATCGGACTGGCTATGGCCTTTGGCGTCTTGCTGCTTCAGGCGCGCGATGCGCACGGCTACGGCGAGCTCGGCTCCGGAGTCCTCTACGTGATCTCGGGGGCGATCTTCCCGATCAGCGTCCTTCCCGGCGTCCTCGGAACGATCGCGTCCCTCTCCCCGCTCGTCTACTGGATGGAGTCGATCCGGCGAAGTCTCCTCGGTTCGCAGGCGATTCGGATGTTTCCCCTTCTGTCGGACACCGACGTTCTGCTGCGATTACTCGTCACCACCGTGGCGACGCTCCTCCTGGCGCACCTGGTCTTCACCTGGGCAGATCGGGAAGCCCGGCGTAAAGGCCTGATCGACATGGAGACGAACTGGTAGGCCGGCGGCCGGTCTAGCTGGTCGGGTCTTCCGGCTTGAGGTCGAGTGCTGCCGAGTTGATGCAGAAGCGCTGGCCTGTCGGGTCCGGTCCGTCGTCAAACACGTGCCCCAGGTGCGAACCGCAGTTCCGGCAGAGCACCTCCGTGCGGCGCATGAAGAAGCTGTTGTCCGACCGGAGCTCGACATTCTCGGTGTTGACCGGCTCGTAGAAGCTTGGCCAGCCGGTGCCCGACTCGAACTTCGTCTTCGAGCTGAACAGCTCGGCGCCGCAGGCGGCGCAGGTGTAGGTGCCGTCAGCCTTGGTGTGGACGTACTTGCCGCTAAACGGCCGCTCGGTCCCCTTTCCTCGCAGGATGTCGTATTGCTCTGGGGTCAGCTCGGCGCGCCACTCCGCATCGGTTTTCGAGATCTTGGTGCTCACGTCTGGAGTGTACCCAGAATCGGCTTGCAGCTGGCGAACTGAGCCAGGCAAGCTTTACGGGGCCTGGGAATTCTCCGGCCCCGTTGCGCGTCACATTTCCGGCCTCAGCGGTGCATACTCGTTGACGAACGTGAGGCGAACCCTGACTGCCGTCCTGGCGATCGGATTGCTCTCTGCGTGCGCCGGTTTCAACGCCCCGGCGGCGTCCAAGACCGACACCCCTCAGCAGAGCCTTGCCGCGACCGGCAAGGAGACGGCGAAGCTGAAATCGGTTCGCTTCGACGCAAAAGCGACCGTGAGCCTGACTCTGCCGGCGCCGCTCGTCGAGCAGTTGCGGACCAAGGCCGGCTCGCAAGGCAGCTTCCTGAGCAGCAATATGACCGTCGATCTGACGATCAGCGGTGCCGTCAAGAAGCCGGACCAACTGGAAGCCACGATCGAGGCAAAACTCGGCGGCCTAACGGTGGATACGGAAGTGATCGCGGTCGCCGGCCGCCTCTATGCCAAGGACCCGATGACGGGCAAATGGAAGGGGCTTGGGCAACCCGACCGTGCAGCTTCGGCGAAATCGAAGGCCGGGCTGTCGTATCAGGCCCTGATCGATAGCGCCAAGTCGCTGGCCGAAATCAGCGATCAACCATCGACGCTCAGTGGCGTCGCCGTCGATCATTATCGGATCGTTCCTGACCTTGTCAGACTCTTGGCGCAGGTCACCACCGAGGGACCGTCAAAGGACTCGCAAGCGATGGTGGCGCTCCAGGGTATCTTGCAGAACGCGCAGCTGACGGCCGATGTCTGGACAGGTACCTCCGATCACTTGATTCGCCGGGTCAGCTATGAAGTCGACGTGACGGCCGACCTGCACGCGCTATCCGCGGCCTTCCCCAACGGGACGGGCTCAAATGGCCAATCCGTGCAAATCCCTGCCGGCTCAATGGCGCATCTGACGGCCCACGTCGTGATCAACCTCCACGACTTTAACGGCACGGTAACCATCACGGCCCCGACCGGCTCCTCGTAACCCGGCCGGGTCGGTAGACCTCGCCGGCGGGGTTGGTGCCGAGGGCCAGAATCGAACTGGCGACACCACAATTTTCAGTCGTGTGCTCTACCAACTGAGCTACCTCGGCACGAGGAGGTATTCTAGCCGCCCATCTCCTCGCGTTACAATCGCCGCAAGGAAGGGTCCGTATCATGCGCTTCGTCTACTACGACCCCTACGCGCTGCGCCGTGTCGTCGAGCTCTCGCGGACGCTCGCCCTGCCGGCGGAATGCGATCTCGATGGAGCCACCGCCACCTTCGAGAATGGCATTATCAAGGGGCAGGGGTATCGCGAAGTGGGGGTCAAGCCGAACCGGCGCAAGGGTCGATCGAAATGATGGCGAAGACCAGCGACAGCGGCTCCCACCAGGAACTCACCAGCGAACTGGCCGCCCTCGATCGCCAGCTGCGGGACCTCTCAGCGCAGTGGGAAAGCGTTGAGAAAACGATCAGCGAAAAGATCCGGCGCCGCCGCGAGCTGATCGCCCAGCAGGAGTCCACCAACGTCGACCACGCGGAGGAGATCAACCGCCTCCAGTCCGACGTCTACGCGTTGCGCGACCGCCTCGACCAGTTACGCGACTCCCACCTCGACTTCAGCGCGCTCTACCGAATCCTGCAACAGGCCAGGACATAAAGGAAACCCCCGGCATCGCGCCGGGGGTTTTCACCGTCGGACGTGAATCGGGTCGTTCAATGGCCAGTCGAGAGGTTACTCGGCCTGTCCGAACTTCTTGATCTCCTCCAGCTCCTGGGGGCTCAATTCGCGCGGAAGCTCGCCGCGTTTGACCTTCTCGGCCTGGACCTTCTGCCGGATCGTCTCCACGATCTCCGGATTGGCGAGCGTGGTGATGTCGCCGGGGCTCGTGAAATTGGAGATCCCGGCAATCACGCGACGCATGATCTTGCCTGATCGGGTCTTGGGCATGTCCGGGACGATCCAGACACTCTTGGGCCGCGCGACTTTGCCGATCAAATTGTCGATCGCGCCGGAGACCTTCTCTTCGATCTGCTTGCTTGGTTTTTGCCCAGGCTTCAGCGCGACGTACATCTCCACCGCTCGGCCCCTCACTTCATCGATCACGGGCACCGCCGCGGCCTCGGCGACCTCATCCACGGTGAGGGCCGCCGATTCGAGCTCCTTGGTGCCGAGCCTGTGCCCCGCGACGTTGATGACGTCGTCGACGCGTCCGAGGATGCGGAAGTAGCCGTCTTCGGCCTGTAACGCCCCGTCGCCCGCGAAATAGGGCCAATCGTGCCAGTCCTTGCTGTTCTTGTTCTTGTTGTACTTCTGGTAGTAGGTCGACACGAAGCGGTCCGGATCGCCGTAGATCGTCTGGAAGATGCCCGGCCAGGGATTGCGGATGCAGATGTTGCCGGCCTTTGTGCTCCCCTTGGGGACGGGCTTTCCATCCTCGTCGAGGATGACGGGGAAGATGCCCAGCACACCTGGACCGCAGCTGCCAGGCTTCATTGGCTGTAGGGCGGGCAGGGTGCTGCCCAGGAAGCCGCCGTTCTCTGTCTGCCACCAGGTATCGACGATCGCGGCCTCGCGCTTCCCGACGCTGTTGTAATACCAGCGCCAGACTTCAGGCTCGATTGGTTCCCCGACGGTGGTCATGTGCTTGAAGTGGTAGTTGTACTTCTTGGGTTCGTCGGGTCCCAGCTTGCGCAGCATCCGGATGGTCGTGGGCGCCGTGTGGAAGATATTGACCCCCAGCCGCTCGGCGATTCGCCAGGGACGGCCGGCATCCGGGTACGTCGGGACGCCCTCGTACATCACACTGGTCGCCGCCAGCGTCAGCGGACCATAGACGATGTACGAGTGACCGGTGATCCAGCCGATGTCGGCGAAGCACCAGTAGGTGTCCTCCGGATGGATGTCCTGGTAGTACTTCGAGGTCCCGGCGACATATGACAGGTAGCCGCCCGTGCTGTGTTGGGCGCCCTTCGGCTTGGCCGTCGTGCCGCTCGTGTACATCAGGAAGAGGGGCGCCTCCGCCGGCATTGACACCGGCTCGACGATCTTCCCGCGATAGTCGGCCAGCACCTCATCGACGAAGAAGTCGCGACCCTTCACCATCTCCGTCTTGGACGAGTACTTGCCCGCATGCCGGCGCCAGACCAGCACCTTGTCGACCTCGGCTCCCTCCTTCCTGGCGGCGACGATGGCCTCTTCGGCCTTGACCTTGTGGTCCAGGAGCTCCCCATTCCGGTAGTAGCCGTCCATGGTGATGAGGATCCGGCTCCCTGAGTCGGCGATTCGACCACCGCAGGCCGCCCCGCTGAAGCCGCCGAACACCTCGGAGTGGATGACGCCGAGGCGCGCGCAAGCGAGCATCGAGACCGGGAGGTCAGGGACCATCGGCAGGTGGAACGTCACGCGGTCACCCGCCTTCAGGCCGCAGAAGTCGCGGAGCAGCGCCGCGAACTCATTGACGCGCTTGTATAGCTCCTGGTAGGTGATCGCCTGGGTGACCTGGTCCTCCGGCTCCGGGACCCAGATGAAGGCGGCCTTGTTCCGGTACTTCGCCAGGTGGCGATCGACGCAGTTATAGGAGGCGTTCAACTTGCCACCGACAAACCACTTCCAGAAGGGTGCGTTGCTGGTATCAAGCGTCGTGTGCCAGTACTTGTCCCAGGTGAGGAGGTCCGCATACTCCTTGAAGCATTCAGGGAAGTTCTCCTCCCTGAATCGCTCGAAGATACCGGGATCACTCGCATTGGCCTGGCCGATAAATTTCGCCGGAGGATAGAAGTACTCCTCCTCTCGCCAGTGGACGGCGATCTGCGCCTCGGAAAGCTCCACGTCCTCCGCGGTTTTCATTGCCTCATACAGCCTCCTTCAAGGGGAATCGCTTTGCCTCACCCGCGACGACGACTATCCGTCCACATCGGCTTGCCGACCGGCAATACCGCTCGCCCGGCCATCCCCGAGATCACATCGGCCGCTGACGTGTAGAAGGCGACGCCCGCCGTCAGGACGCCGACCAGGCCGCCAACCAGCACCAGACCCTCGCCGGCCTTGCTGCCGTTGAAGTTGCCGATGAAGAGCAGGATCTCGGTGATCTCGAGCGTCAGGAAGACGCCGAACACGGCGGTATTGATGCGCAGACTCCAGAACATCATGTAGGTGTTGAAGATCGCGAAGGCCAGCAGGAACCACCCGAGGGCGTTGAAAACGTCTGCCTCTGGAGCTTTCCCAAAGACGACCAGCAGGAAATAGGTGGCCAGGCTGAGCCAGAAGGCCCCGTAGGTCGAGAACGCGGTGGCCGTAAAGACATTGCCGCGACGGAACGACCACATGCCGGCCAAGAATTGCGCCAGACCGCCGTAGAACAAGGCGGTGCCCACCCAGATGAAGTTCGGGGCCCAGCCCGCGTTATGGGCACTGAGAAGCAAGGTTGTTAACGCGAATCCCGCCAGTCCGAGGGGCGCCGGGTCCGCGATCGCCGGAGCCGCCCCGGCTCGCATTTCCTGTGCCATAGTCATTGCCTCCTCAATCGTTCTTTAGATAGAACCGACGGGTGCCGTGATGACCGCGAGTCACGGGGCATGAGGGCACTGACTGAAGAGCGCCAACCGCGAGGGGTAGCCCGTTACTCCCACCTTCCCCTACCGCGAGTTCGACTGAATTCATCCTAACGTACTCAGCAGCTCGAGGTGTGGGCGGTGAGAGGCTCGAACTCCCGACATTCTGCGTGTAAAGCAGACGCTCTACCAGCTGAGCTAACCGCCCGCGGCGACTAATTATGCAACGTGGGCGGCGGACGTCCCCGACAGCGCGAAGCGTTCGGAGAAGCGGGCGACGACGGCGTCTTCTACCGCCGCCATAGGTGGCGCGGCACCCAGTTCGAGCGCCATCGAGGTCACACCCTTGTCCGGGATTCCGCAGGCCAGGATGTGGGTGAAGAGGCTGAGGTCGGTCGAGACGTTAAGGGCGAAACCATGGGTCGTCACGCCCTGCGAGACCTTGACGCCGATGGCCACGATCTTGCGGTCGCCGATCCAGACCCCCGTATAGCCGGAGAGCCGGCCAGCCGTAATCCCGAAGTCGGCGAGGACGTCGATCAGGCAACCCTCGAGGTTGCGCAGGTAGAGGCCGACATCCGGCGTCGGACCGAGATCGAAGATTGGATAGCCGACCAGCTGGCCAGGACCGTGATAGGTGACGTCGCCGCCGCGGTCGACGTCAAGGCAGGTGATACCGCGCGCCGCGAGTTCAGCATCGTCGAGAAACACGTGATCGCGGGTGCCACTCCGGCCGATCGTGTAGGTGTGCGGGTGCTCGAGCAGCACCAGGGTGTCAGGGATCAGCCCTGTGCGGCGTTCATCAGCCATCCGGCGCTGGAGAGCCCAGGCTTGCTCATACGGAACGCGCCCAAGCCGGCGAACGTCCACGGTCAGCCCGCGGCCGCCCGGGCCGGGACCTGGCTGGCCGCGTGGTATGAGCTGCGGACCAGCGGACCCGATTCGACGTGCCGGAAACCGAGCTTGAGGGCCTCGACCTTCAGCATCGCGAACTCGTCCGGCGTGACGTAGCGCGCGATCGGCAGGTGGTTGGGGCTTGGCCGCAGGTACTGTCCGACCGTCAGGATCTCCACGTCGTGCGCCCGGAGATCACGGAAGACCTGCATCACCTCATCGATCTCCTCACCCAGGCCCAGCATGATCCCTGACTTGGTGTAGACCGTTGCATCCATCCGCTTGGCGCGCTGCAGCAGTTCGAGCGAGCGCGGATAGCGCCCTTTCGGCCGCACCTGCGGATAGAGGCCCGGTACGGTCTCGATGTTGTGGTTGAGGATGTCCGGCTTTGCGCGCATCACGGTGGCGAGGGCTGCCTCGTCGCCCATGAAGTCGGGGATCAGGACTTCGATGCCGCACGTCGGGATGCGCTTGCGGATCTGCCGGATCGTCCCGGCGAAGATGGCGGCCCCGCCGTCCTCGAGCTCATCCCGGTTGACCGAGGTGATGACGGCGTGGTTCAGGCCCATGCGCTCGACGGCCTCGGCGACCCGGATCGGCTCTCCAAGGTCGAGGACACCCGGCCGCCCGGTCTTGACGGCGCAGAAGCCACAGGCGCGGGTGCAGGTATCGCCAAGGATCATGAAGGTCGCCGTACGGGCCTGCCAGCATTCCCCGATGTTGGGACAGCGCGCCTCCTCGCACACGGTATGGAGCTCGAGGCCACGCATGATGCCCTTCAGCTCGGAATAGTTGTCGCCCCCGGGAAGGCGCACGCGCAGCCACTCCGGCCGCTTGGTGTCGATCGGGACCACCGCGTTCCGCTTCGAGCGGCCGTAGAACTTGATCGGGGCGACGTCAGCCATCTGTCATAAGTATCCCAGAGGTCTGCCGAATTCCGGCGAGTCTCAGTACAGTGGCACCTGCTCCGAGAAGCCTTCCAGCCAGCGGCGGACGCCCTGCAGGAAGCGGGCGGCGGACACGCCGTCCAGCACCCGATGGTCGAAGCTCAGGCACAGATTCATCATCGAACGGACCGCGATCGCGTCCCCCTCGATGACGACCGGCCGCTTGACGATCGCATCCATCGCCAGGATGCCGGCCTGTGGGGGCGCGATGATCGAGTACGAGAGGATGGTGCCGAAGGTGCCCGGGTTGTTGACGGTGAAGGTCGCTCCCTGGACGTCCGGGATGCCGAGCTTGCCCGCTCGCGCCCGCTGTGCCAGGTCGTCGGCCGCTTTCGCCAGGCCGGCGATCGACATCCGGTCCGCCTGGTGGATGACGGGCACGATCAGCCCATCGTCGACCGAGACGGCGACGCCGACATTGATGTCCTTGTGCAGGACCACGCCCTGGTCACTCCAGCTGGCGTTGAGGATGGGTACCGCCTTCAGGCCCTCGACCACCGCCTTGACGATGATCGGCACGTAGGTCAGGTCGATCCCCTCTCGTTGCTTGAAACCGTCCTTGGCCTTCTGCCGGAATCGCACGACGTTCGTCATGTCGACTTCGGCCACGGTCCACGCGTGCGGGATCGTCTGCTTGCTCTTGAGCATGTTGCTGGCGATCGCGCGTCGCATCGGGCTCAGCGGCACCGTGGTACCCGGCGACGGCGCCGGTGCCGTTGTGGGGGCTGCTTGCTGCCGCTGCTCGCCATTGGCGGCAGCCGGCTGCGTCCGCTTAGCGACGTAGTCTTCGATGTCTTTCTTGCTGATCCGTCCGCCGATGCCCGACCCTTCGATCCGGGCCAGCTCCGTGTCCGTGAGGCGATGTTCCTCGATCAGGGCACGCACGGCGGGAGAGAGCCGCGTCCGACCTTCGGTTGCCGACTCTTCTGCTGGCGCGGGGGCGGCGATCGGCGTTGTTGTCTGCGGCGCCGGCGGCGACTTTGGCGGGGATGGCGTCGCGGCGGCTGTTTCCTCGATCACGGCGATCTCGGTGCCGACGGTGACCGTCGCGCCTTCCTTGACCTTGATCTCCTTCAGCACGCCCGACAGCGGCGCCGGGACCTCGGCATTGACCTTGTCGGTGATGATCTCGACCAGGCCCTCGTATTTCTTCACCGGGTCTCCCGGCTGCTTCAGCCATTTCGAGATGGTTCCCTCGGTGATGGATTCACCGAGCTGCGGCATCTTGACGGAGGCCATGTGAGGTCGGCCTAGACGGCCGCCAGCTCCCTAGCCTTGGCGAGGATCTTCTCGGGATTCGGCATGAAGGCCTCTTCCAGGACGTGGTTGAAGGGCATGGCGGGCACGTCCGGGCCCGTGACGCGCATCACCGGGGCGTCGAGCGCGTCGAACGCGTCCTCCATGATGATCGCCATCACCTCGGCGGCGATGCCGGCGAAGGGGGTGTCTTCGTGCACCACCAGGACCTTCCCCGTCTTGCGCGCGGTGGCGATGATCGCCGCCCGATCGATGGGCCTGATGGTGCGCAGGTCGAGCACTTCCGCCGAGATTCCGTCCCCGGCCAGCTTCTCCGCCACCTCGAGGCAGTACGTGAGCATCAAGCCGTAAGCGATCAGGCTCAGGTCCTTCCCTTCCCGCTTCACGTCCGCCTTGCCGATCGGGACGACCCCGTCTCCCTCGGGCACCTCCCCCTTGACCAACCGATAGGTTCGCTTGTGCTCGAGGTAGAGGACCGGATCCGGATCCCGGATGGCGGCCTTGAGCAGGCCCTTGGCATCGGCCGGGGTGCCGGGAGCGACGACCTTGAGCCCGGGGACGTGGGCGAACATCGCCTCGATGCTTTGCGAGTGGTAGAGGGCGCCATGGACGCCGCCACCCCAGGGCGCGCGGATCACCATCGGCAGATTGAAGTCGCCCGACGTTCGATAGGAAAAGCGTGCCGCCTCCTCGATGATCTGGTTCATCGCGGGCGCGATGAAGTCAGCGAACTGGATCTCGGCGATCGGCCGCATGCCGTTGACCGCCGCGCCGATCGCGACGCCGACGATGCAGGATTCGGCCAGTGGCGAGTCGATCACCCGGAGCTCGCCGTATTTCTTGTAGAGGCCGTCGCTCGCCAGAAAGACGCCACCGCGGTTGCCAACGTCTTCGCCGATCAGAAAGACGCTCTCGTCGCGAGCCATCTCCTCGTCCATGCCGTCGCGGATCGCTTCGATGACCGTCTTGACCGGCATCAGGGCTTGAGCTCCTGCTTGAAGACGAAGGTCGTCAGGTCGTCCGGCGTCGGATCGGGCGCCTGCTCCGCATAGTCGGTGGCGTCATCGACCTCCTGGTTGACCCGCTCGGTGATCTCCGCCTCAACCGGCTCTTGCAGGATGCCCGCCTCGCGCAGGTAGGTGGCATAGCGCTGAATGGGATCTTTCTGCCGCCAGATCGCGACCTCTTCCGCCTGCCGGTACCGCTTGTCGTCATCGTCGCTGGAATGGGCAGTGAAGCGGTAGGTCTTGGCCTCGATCAATGTCGGGCCCTCACCGCGGCGAGCTCGCTCGACCGCCTGCCGCGCCACCTCGTAACAGGCGAGGACGTCGTTGCCGTCGACGACCACGCCGGGGAACCCGTAGCCCGCCGCCCGGTCGGCGACGTTCTGGATGGCCATCTGGTGCGACTGCGGCACCGAGATCGCGTAGCCATTGTTCTCACAGACGAAGACCACGGCCAGCTTATGGATGCCGGCGAAGTTCATCGCCTCGTGGGTATCGCCCTGGCTGGCCGCGCCCTCGCCGAAGAACGCGGCAGTCACCGCATCCTCTTTCCGCTGCTTGGAGGCCAGCGCCACGCCGGCGGCGTGCAGCAGCTGGGTGGCGACCGGACTACCGCCGGTCACGATGTGCAGCCGGCGGCTGCCGAAGTGCCCAGGCATTTGCCGGCCGCCGCTGTTGGGATCTTCGCGGCGAGCGAAGAAGGACAGCATCTGATCCCGC